>Ga0306871_1000234_pt1 | contig 22429 bp, 14 predicted proteins | sample AntRauMeHopE1497_FD_190447 | JGI IMG/M metagenome (GOLD analysis project Ga0306871, IMG submission 190447) | Saline lake microbial communities from Rauer Islands, Antarctica - Metagenome Hop E1 #497 (v2) (version 2) | ecosystem: Environmental > Aquatic > Non-marine Saline and Alkaline > Saline ... | reverse complement strand
AAGAAGAGCAAGACCACGAGCTGGAAGAGCACTTCGACAATGAGTTGATCCGCCTCAGTTATGACGCGTTGCAGCACGGCTCACCAATTCGCATCGACCTTCCGATTCGTAACACCGAACGCGCGGTGGGCACCATGCTGGGGCACCAAGTGACCCTCCTGCACGGCGAGCACGGCCTCGCACCCGACACCATCGACGTCACTTTGACCGGCTCGGCCGGGCAAAGCTTGGGCGCTTTCATGCCGGGGGGTATCACCCTTCGGCTGTACGGTGACAGCAACGATTACGTCGGCAAGGGCCTCTCGGGCGGGCGCATCATTGTGCGACCCTCACGCGACGCTATCTTCCACGCTGAGCGCAACGTAATCGCCGGCAACGTCATCGGCTATGGCGCCACCAGCGGTGAAATGTTTCTGCGCGGCATCGTCGGTGAGCGCTTCTTGGTACGAAACTCGGGCGCCACAGCGGTTGTCGAAGGAGTGGGCGATCACGCTCTGGAATACATGACCGGTGGCACCGCGCTGATTCTTGGGGCAACCGGCCGAAACCTGGGCGCCGGTATGTCGGGTGGCACTGCGTACGTGTACAACCTCCGCACCGAACGGGTCAACGAGGCCGCCCTGGCCACGGGTGAGCTCGAGCTGTCTCCGCTCGACGCTGACGATCGAGTGCTGGTTGCGAACCTTCTGCATCGTCACGCTGACGAGACAGAATCCGCACTGGCAGCGCGTCTTATCGCTGAGGGTGATGTAGCTCTCGACCGCTTCGTCAAGGTGTTGCCTCGCGATTTTGCGGCCGTACTGGCCACCCGCGACACCGCGGTTATGGAGGGCCTTGACCCCGACGGTGACGTCGTGTGGGGCCGTATTTTGGAGGCAACCGGTGGTTAATCCTCGTGGTTTCATTACTGCGCCCGAACGGGAAGTTCCCGCCCGACGGCCTGTGCCACTGCGTCTCATGGACTGGAAAGAGGTCTACGAGCAGGGTGACCAAGCCGTGTTGCGCCGCCAGGCCGGTCGGTGCATGGACTGTGGCGTTCCGTTCTGTCATCAGGGATGCCCACTCGGCAACCTCATCCCCGAGTGGAACGACCTCACCTGGCGTGGTGAAGGAAGACAGGCCATCGAACGCCTGCACGCGACCAACAACTTCCCGGAGTTCACCGGAAAGCTGTGCCCTGCGCCCTGTGAGTCGTCGTGTGTGCTCGGCATCAACCAGCCGGCCGTCACCATCAAGCAGGTCGAAGCCTCGATTATCGAACAAGCCTGGAACAACGGCTGGGTGCAACCCGCACCACCCGAACGGTTGACAGGTAAAACTGTCGCTGTTGTGGGGTCTGGCCCCGCAGGGCTTGCTGCGGCGCAGCAACTCACCCGGGTCGGTCACACCGTCGCCGTGTTCGAAAAGGAAGACCGCATCGGGGGTCTCCTTCGGTACGGCATCCCCGATTTCAAAATGGAAAAGCACCACATCGATGCTCGGCTCACCCAAATGCAAGCCGAGGGCACACGATTTCGCGCCGGAGTCGAAATCGGGGTCGACATCACCTGGGCAGAACTTCGCACCCGCTACGACGCTGTCGTCATCGCCACGGGCGCGCCACAGGCACGCGATGCCGCCATTCCCGGTCGCGACGCTCTCGGCATTCACTACGCCATGGAATACCTCACCCAGTCGAACCGGGTTCAGGCCGGTGACCAGGTCGTCGAGCAGATCACTGCCGAGGGCAGGCACGTTGTGGTGCTTGGTGGTGGCGATACGGGTGCCGACTGCATCGGAACCGCGCACCGCCAAGGTGCTCTCAGCGTCACCAACCTCGCGATCGGTGTGCAACCGCCGAACGAGCGCTCAGAAGCCCAGCCCTGGCCCCTGCAGCCCACCCTCTTCGAGGTCCAAAGCGCACACGAAGAGGGCGGCGAACGTGTTTACCTCGCCTCGACGGTCGAGTTTCTGGCGAACGAAGCGGGCGAAGTTCGTGCGCTTCGAGTCGCCGAAACCGAATATCTCGACGGTCGTCGGGTACCCAAGGCCGGCACTGAACGAGAGATTCCTGCCGATCTGGTGCTTCTCGCACTCGGGTTCACGGGTGTGGGCCGAACCACACTCGACGACCAGCTTGCGCTACCGTTTAATGGCTCAGGAACACTCGGCCGACACGCGGATTTCACCACGGGAGAGACGGGCGTTTTTGTGGCCGGCGATGCGGGTCGAGGCGCGTCACTCATCGTGTGGGCAATCGCCGAAGGCCGGGCGGCAGCCAACGCCGTAGATACGTACCTCCAGGGCTCGAGCGAGTTACACGCACCGGTGCGCGCTACCGACCGACCGTTCGCCATCTGACTCCGATCGCCTCACGCGTAGCGCCCCCCGTCGCGTTGAAACTGACACAAGAATCCACCCCCACCACCCCAAAAAAGATCACGTAAGGACACCATGAGACGCGCGAAAATCGTCGCCACCCTCGGGCCAGCAACAGCAAGCTATGAAAATATCCGGGCCATCATCGAAGCAGGCGTCAATGTCGCCCGTATGAACCTGAGTCACGGCAGCTACGACGTGCACGAAGAGGTCTACCGCAACGTGAGAAAGGCAGCCGCCGACGCCGAGCAGTCGGTCGCGGTGCTTGTCGACCTGCAGGGGCCCAAGATCCGGTTGGGTAAATTTGCGAACGGCCCCCATGAGCTTGCACAGGGTGACATTTTCACCATCACCACAGAAGACGTCGCAGGCACAAAAGATCTGTGCGGCACGACCTACGGCGGCCTGCCGCAAGACGTGAGGCCCGGAGATTTTCTGCTCATCGACGATGGCAAAGTTAAGGTCAAAGTGCTCGACACTGACGGTGTGCGAGTACGCACCGAAGTTGTGGTGGCAGGCCCGGTATCCAACAACAAGGGCATCAACCTGCCCGGCGTTGCCGTCAATGTTCCGGCACTGTCAGAGAAAGACGAAGACGATCTGCGCTGGGGCCTGAAGCTAGGGGCTGACTACATCGCCCTGTCTTTTGTGCGCAACGCCTCCGACGTGAACCGCGTGCACGAGATTATGCGCGAAGAGGGCCGCACCGTGCCGGTGATCGCAAAGATCGAAAAGCCTCAGGCTGTTGACGCTTTGGAAGAGATCATCGAAGCCTTCGACGGCATCATGGTCGCCCGCGGCGACCTGGGAGTTGAACTGCCTCTCGAAGCCGTGCCCATCGTCCAAAAGCACGCGGTAGAACTGGCCAGGCGCATGGCGAAGCCCGTCATTGTGGCCACCCAGATGCTCGAATCGATGATCAGTAGCCCGATCCCGACACGGGCAGAGACCTCTGACGTGGCCAACGCTGTGCTCGACGGGGCAGATGCCGTGATGCTCAGTGGTGAGACGAGCGTGGGGGAGTACCCGGTCATCACTGTGGCCACCATGGCGCGCATTATTACGTCAACCGAAGACCACGGTCTCGAACGCATCCCACCGCTGGGCACCAAGCCGCGTACACAGGGTGGCGCGATCACCCTCGCCGCCGCCGAAGTGGCCGACTTCGTCGACGCCAAGTTCGTGTGCGTGTTCACCGAATCGGGCGACTCCGCCCGCCGGATGTCGCGCTTACGCTTTCGTATCCCGATGAAAGCGTTTACGCCCGATGCGATCATCGCACGCCGCATGTCGCTCACCTGGGGTATCGAAGCCTTCTTGGTCGACCGCGTCACCCACACTGACGCCATGTACCGTCAGGTCGACGAGGTGCTGTTAGAGCGTGGCCTGGCTGAGGTCGGAGACACGGTGGTCGTCATTTCCGGCTCCCCTCCCGGAATCTCCGGCTCTACCAACGACCTGCGAGTGCACACCGTGGGCGACGCCATTAACGCGGCCGCTCCTGCCTGGCAGACCCATAACTAGGTCGTCGCGATACGCAGGGCGGCCGTAAAACACACGGCCGCGATACGCACGCCGCCTATGACGAGGGCCCGCATCCGTTTTTCACGGATGCGGGCCCTCGTCATTGTGCGTACCGGCTGTGGGACTCGAACCCACACGTCCTCTCAGACAACGCATTTTGAGTGCGCCGCGTCTACCATTCCGCCAAGCCGGCGTAAACCCGAAGGTGCGCCAAGTCGACGATACCGTAGGCTCATTTCTGTGAGTGACCATGATCAGAGCGCTGTAGCCCCCCGTCGAGTTGTTGTGGCCGAAGATGAGTCGCTTATTCGAATGGACATTGTCGAAATTTTGCGCGACAACGGCTTTGACGTTGTCGGTGAAGCCGGAGACGGCGAGACGGCTGTGGCACTCGCCACCGAGTTACGCCCTGACCTGGTCATTATGGACATTCGCATGCCGAAGCTTGACGGCATTGAGGCAGCAAAACGTCTGAGCGAGAACCACATTGCCCCCGTTGTGCTGCTGACTGCGTTCAGCCAAAAAGAATTGGTAGATCAGGCTGTCGAGGCGGGTGCGTTGGCCTACGTCGTGAAACCTTTCACGCCGAACGATCTTCTCCCGGCAATCGAGGTGGCGTTGAGTCGCTACCAGCAGATTTTGACTCTCGAAGCTGAGGTCGCCGACCTCGTCGAGCGGTTCGAAACCCGCAAACTTGTCGACCGCGCTAAGGGCCTACTGAATGAACGCATGGGTCTGGCTGAGCCAGAAGCGTTTCGGTGGATCCAAAAAGCTTCTATGGATCGCCGCACCACCATGCACGCCGTGGCCCAGGCGATCATCGATCAGCTCGGCTCGAAGAAAGACCATGTTTCCAAGAGCGACTCGCGCGGCAAAGCCGACAGCGCTGGCGGCACCGACGACGCTGGCACTGGCGCTGGCACTGGCACCGCTGGCACCGGCGATGCAAACCCGACCCAGGATGCAGCGAAACAGGATTCCGCAGCGGCTGACAACGCAGCATCTGATACCGCGGCACCCGACGCCTCAGCACCTGCCAAAAGCTGAGGCTCGTCGCACCCTCAACAGCGTTTAGTTGTCTCGCAGCATGTTGGTCATACGAACGGTCGACAGCCTGCGCCCTGCGGCGTCGCTTATGACAATTTCGTGGGTGCACAGGGTTCGCCCGAGCACCAGAGCGGTGCAGACAGCAGTGACCGTCCCCTCGGTAATCGGTCGACTGTGTGTGGCATTGATTTCGATGCCGACGGCGTAGCGGCCGGGGCCGGCGTGTATTGCCGATGAAATTGATCCCAAACTTTCGCCCAGTACGACGTGTGCGCCCCCGTGTAAAAGCCCGATGACCTGAGTGTTTCCGGCGACAGGCATGGTTGCGACCGACCGTTGCGCAGAAAGTTCGAGAAACTCGATCTCCATTTTGCGGGTTAGGGCGCCGCCTCCGGTCGCAACTAACCGTTCGAGGAGTTCTGGATCGAGGTCAGGGGGCAGCAGCGTCATGGGAGTCCTCGGCGTCGGTCAGTACTGGTGAGCATTTTCCGCCGGGGGCGCCTCGATAGGCTGTGCCCGTGACGAACTCTGAAAAGCCTACCCTTCTGATTATTGATGGCCACTCTCTGGCTTTTCGAGCGTTTTATGCCCTCCCAGTTGACAGTTTTGTGACCCGGGATGGCCAGCACACCAACGCAATTCACGGGTTTTTGTCCATGTTCTTGAGCCTCCTTGCGAAAGAGAAGCCCACCCACGTCGCAGTGGCCTTCGATATTTCGCGATTTTCTTTCCGCACCCGTGAGTACCCGGAATACAAGGGCACTCGAGGAGAGACGCCGTCTGAGTTCGTAGGGCAGGTGCCTCTTCTGCAGGAGGCCCTGGCCGCCATGAGTATTCCGACCATGACGAAAGAGGATTACGAGGCAGACGACATTCTGGCGACCCTTGCCACCCAAGCTCGTTCCGATGGTTTTCGAGTGCTCATCGTCTCGGGTGACCGCGACGCCATTCAACTGGTCAATGATGATGTGACACTGCTGTATCCGAACGCGCGAGGCGTGTCTGAGCTGAAAAGGTACGACCCCGAAGCAGTTCGGGAGCGGTACGGCATCAACCCTGAGCAGTATCCGGAGATTGCGGCGCTGGTCGGCGAAACGAGTGACAACCTTCCTGGCATCGACAAGGTCGGCGAGAAGACTGCCGTGAAGTGGATCACGCAGTACGGCTCACTCGATGGCATTTGGAAGCACATCGATGACATCGGTGGGGTCGTCGGTAACAACCTGCGAGCACAGCGTGACCGCGCTGAGCGTAACCGCCGTCTGAATCGTCTTGTCACTGACCTTGAGTTGCCGATGACTGCCCGAGAACTCGACCGGCGCCCGATGGATGTGCGCGCGGTCAAACAGGTTTTTGAACGGTTGGAGTTTCGAACGCTCACCGAACGCGTTTTGAAGATCGCTGCCGCAGAGGGCGCTCCCATGGGCGACCTCGACACCGCAACCGACGCTAACAGTGCCTCAGACCCCGGCGTCGAGGCTGCACAGCGTCTCCAGCCGCCCGCCGTGCGCACTCTGGTCGATGAAGAATTAGCGGCCTGGTTGCATGCCGCCCAGAAGGCTGGTTCTGAGGTTGCAGTGATCGTTGACGCCCCTCTCGGGCATCTTGCCAGCTTCGGGCTGGCCACCGCGAGTGAAACCGTGCAGGTGAATTGGGCCGCCCATCGCCCCGACTATGTCGCTCTTGAGGCATGGCTGTCGAGTGACAGCCCCAAACTATTCGCCGATGTGAAAACAGCCGCGAGTGTTCTCGCCGGTCTCAACATTGCGGTGGCGGGGGTGGTGTGGGATTCACGCCTCGCCGCGTGGCTAGAACGCCCGGGCGCAAAGTCGTATGACCTCGCTGACCTTGTGTACACCGCTCTCGGCGAGGTGATGCCGCAGGCTGATCCAAACCAGCTGGTGCCGGATACTGACGGCGTGAGTCCTGCCACCATGGCGTGGTTTCTGCACCTCCTGATTGCCGAACAGCGCCGGTCGCTTCCCGAGTCGAGCGCGCGAGTTTTGACTGAGATCGAGTTGCCGTCAGCGCTGGTATTGGCGCTCATGCAGCGCACCGGAATCACCGTTGATTTAGCGGGCCTCGATGTGCTGAACGCCGAACTGGGTGAGACGACATCGACGCTGGCAAGTCAAGCGTTCGCTGAAATCGGGCGAGAGGTCAATCTGGGTTCTCCGAAGCAACTGCAGGAGGTGTTGTTCGGTGAGCTGGGTATGCCGAAGACCCGCGCGACCAAGACCGGTTACACGACGGATGCGGCCGCATTGGCCGACCTGCAGCAGGCGCATCCGCATCCGTTTCTGGGCCTGCTGCTGCAGCATCGTGATGCTACGAAGCTTCGCCAGATCGTCGAGACGCTCTCCGGGGCAATCGCTACCGACCAACGCGTTCACACCACCTACGACCAAACCGGCACCAGTACGGGTCGAGTTTCGTCAACTGACCCAAACCTGCAGAACATCCCCGTGCGCACCGACGTCGGTCATCGCATCCGTGCTGCGTTTGTGGCGGGCGAGAGCTTCGACACCCTGCTGACAGCCGACTACTCGCAGATAGAGATGCGCATCATGGCCCACCTTTCAGGCGATGAGGGCCTTATCGAGGCATTTCGCTCAGGCGAAGATTTACACCGGTTTGTGGGATCTCGGATTTTTCGCGTTGACCCCGCCGATGTCTCTGCTGACATGCGCACCAAGGTGAAGGCGATGAGCTACGGCCTTGCCTACGGGCTGAGCGCTTTCGGCCTCAGTAAGCAGCTGCGCATTGACACCGGTGAGGCCAAGCAACTCATGGGCGACTATTTTGAGCGCTTCGGAGCCGTGCGCGAGTACCTGCGTAGCGTTGTCGAACAGGCCCGAGTCGACGGGTACACGGAAACAATTTTTGGCCGTCGCCGCCCGTTTCCTGACCTGACCAGCCCCAATCGAATGCTGCGCGAGAACGCTGAACGGCAGGCGCTCAACGCTCCAATTCAGGGTTCGGCGGCCGACATCATGAAAATCGCTATGAACGCTGTAGCCGCCGACATGGCAAGGGATGCGCTGCATTCGCGCCTGCTGCTGCAGGTTCATGACGAACTGGTTTTCGAGGTTGCACCGGGCGAAACCCAGGCGCTCGAGGCCATCGTTCGGGCACGCATGGGGTCTGCGGCAGATCTTGCCGTGCCGCTCGATGTTCAGGTCGGCGTGGGTGCCAACTGGGATGCCGCCGCGCACTAGGCTCCCCAACATGCCTGAGCAGACACCGCACCGCACCCCCACCGCCATCGACCTAATCGCCGAGCAGTGGGTGAGCACACTGGTCGAACTCAGCCCTGACGTTGCCACCTACATTGGCGCCGAGGGGCAGCTCGACGAGTATCAAGATTTTTCTTCCGAGGGGCGCGCCCGCTATCAGCACGCAGCCCGGGCCACGCTGGCACAACTCGGGGCAGCGACCCCGGCAGACGACACCGACCGGGTCACAGCTGCCGATCTCTCTGCTGAGTTGCGGCTCGATGGGCAACTAGCCGAGGCGGGGTGGGAGCAACGCGACCTCAACGTTCTCGCCTCACCGGCGCAGGGAATTCGCGAGATTTTCGACCTCATGCCCACAGATACTGAACACGACTGGGGCATCATCAGCCGAAAATTAGGCAACGTCGGCGGTGCGCTCCAGGGGTATGTCAGCACGTTACGCGAGGGCATTGGCGCAGCTAACACGCCCGCACTTCGCCAGGTGCGAGAGGTGCTTCAGCAGGCGCGACAGCACGGTGCGGCCGGGGGATTTTTCACAGATTTCGCCCTGCACGCCAGCGGGTTGAAAGGCGAACTGCCCGCCACGCTGAAAGCCGATCTTCACCGCAATGCCGCGGCGGCGACTGCCGCGTACGCAGAATTCGCAGATTTTCTGAACGACGAACTGGCTCCCGCGGCTCGCGCTGACGACGCCGTAGGCCGCGAATTGTATGGTCTGCACTCCCGGCGGTTCTTAGGCGCCACTATTGACCTCGATGAAACGTACGAGTGGGGAATCGAAGAGCTTGCGCGCATGGTCGAAGAGCAAACCCGCATCGCCGGCCAGATTCTTACCGGTGCGAGCGTCGAAGAAGCGATCGCCCATCTAGAGAATGACCCCACGCACAAGCTTCACGGCCGTGACGCGCTGCAGGCTTGGATGCAAGAGCTCAGCGACACGGCCATCACCGAGCTTTCACGCACCCACTTCGACATTCCTGAGCCGGTAAAGAAACTGGAGTGCATGATCGCCCCCACCACGGGTGGAGCGATTTACTACACGGGCCCCACTGACGATTTCTCGCGCCCCGGCCGCATGTGGTGGAGCATTCCTGAGGGCGTGACCGAGTTCGACACCTGGCGCGAGACGACCACGGTGTACCACGAGGGTGTTCCTGGTCATCATCTTCAGATTGGGCAGGCGGTCTATAACCGCTCTCAACTCAACAGCTGGCGCCGGCTTCTCGCCGGCACGAGCGGCCATGCCGAAGGGTGGGCGCTCTATGCCGAACGGTTGATGGAGGAGCTGGGCTACCTCGATAACCCCGCCAACCGCCTGGGAATGCTCGACGGGCAGCGGATGCGCGCTGCGCGCGTCGTACTCGACATCGGTGTGCACCTGGGCAAAATCAACCCAGCAACGGGGGTGGTCTGGACGAGCAACGATGCGTTCACGTTTATGCGCCAGAACGTCAACATGAACGACCAATTCGTGACCTTTGAAGTGAACCGTTACCTCGGCTGGCCTGGCCAAGCCCCGTCGTACAAGGTCGGCCAACGCATCTGGGAGCAGATTCGTGACGCGGTAAAGAAGCAGGAGGGGGCATCGTTCTCTAACAAGTCCTTTCACAAAAAGGCTCTCGACCTCGGGGGAGTCGGCCTCGACACCCTCACTTCAGCCCTGCTCAGCTGATCGCAAACACAGGCTCTCGAGGTTTGCCGGGCGCTCCCACGGCACGATAGGCTCGAGAGTCGTCAATCTGACGGCCGTCTTACCCGTTTGCCCAAACGACAGCGCTACGTGCCACGTCGTCCAGGCCCTATTCGAAGCCCGTATCGGAGCAATAACTACATGACCCTCGTAACGACCAATGCCCCCAAGCAGGTCGCCATTAATGACATTGGCTCTGCTGAAGATTTTCTTGCCGCGGTTGAACTCACTCTCAAATTCTTCAACGACGGTGACCTCATCGAAGGAATCGTTGTCAAGATCGACCGCGACGAGGTCCTTCTCGACGTTGGGTACAAGACCGAGGGTGTTATTCCCTCGCGCGAACTGTCGATCAAGCATGACGTTGATCCCAGCGAGGTTGTCTCTGTCGGAGACACCGTTGAGGCCCTTGTTCTTCAGAAAGAAGACAAAGAGGGTCGCCTGATCCTGTCTAAGAAGCGTGCGCAGTACGAGCGTGCGTGGGGCGACGTGGAGAAGATCAAAGAATCCGACGGCGTCGTCACCGGTACGGTCATCGAGGTTGTCAAGGGCGGTCTCATCGTCGACATCGGGCTTCGCGGCTTCCTTCCTGCTTCTCTCATCGAGTTGCGTCGTGTGCGCGACCTCACGCCCTACCTGGGCCAAGAGATCGAAGCCAAGATTCTCGAGCTCGACAAGAACCGCAACAATGTGGTGTTGTCTCGCCGTGCGCTGCTTGAGCAGACCCAGTCCGAAAGCCGCTCGACCTTCTTGAACAACCTCGCCAAGGGCCAGGTTCGTAAGGGCGTCGTGTCATCGATCGTCAACTTTGGCGCATTCGTTGACCTCGGCGGTGTGGACGGCCTCGTGCACGTTTCCGAACTCAGCTGGAAGCACATCGAGCACGCCAGCGAGGTCGTTGAGGTTGGCCAAGACGTCACGGTTGAAATTCTTGAGGTTGACCTCGAGCGCGAGCGCGTGTCGCTCTCTCTCAAGGCCACCCAGGAAGACCCGTGGCAGGTCTTCGCGCGTACCCACGCGATCGGTCAGGTCGCCCCGGGCAAGGTCACGAAGCTCGTTCCATTCGGAGCTTTTGTTCGCGTTGCAGACGGCATCGAAGGTCTCGTGCACATCTCGGAGCTGTCGGCCAAGCACGTCGAGCTGGCCGAGCAGATCGTGTCAGTCAACGATGAGGTGTTCGTCAAGGTCATCGACATCGACCTCGAACGTCGCCGCATCTCGCTGAGCCTCAAGCAGGCCAACGAGGGCGTCGATCCAGAGAGCGCCGAGTTCGACCCGGCCGTCTATGGCATGCCCACCGAATACGACGAGGCGGGCAACTACAAGTACCCCGACGGCTTCGACTCTGAAACTCAAGAGTGGAAAGACGGCTTCGACGAACAGCGCGGCAAGTGGGAGCAAGATTATGCTGCCGCTCAGGCTCGCTGGGAATCACACAAGAAGCAGGTCGCCGCAGCTCTCGTTGAAGACGAAAACACCGAACTGCCCGCATCGACGAGCGGATCCACGTTCTCGTCCGAGTCGGGTAACGGCGGAACCCTCGCCGACGACGAATCACTTGCAGCGCTTCGCGAGAAGCTTTCCGGCAACAGTTGATCACGGGCGCCTTCTGGCGCTGACGTAAACGGGCCGCTCCTGGTTTCAGGGGCGGCCCGTTCGTCGTTGCCTCGCCTGCGTTTTAAAATTCACACGAGATAGGGTCAAGCCGTGGATGTGATCGGGCTCACCGGCGGAATCGCAGCCGGAAAATCTGCGGTGGCGGCACAGCTGGCATCCCTTGGTGCCCACGTGATTGACGCCGACCTCCTGGCACGAGAAGCCGTAGCTTCCGGGTCTGTCGGACTCAAAGGCGTCCACCAGCGTTTCGGTTCAGACGTCATCGGGCCCGATGGGGGCCTCGACCGAGCAGCGCTGGGTGCGTTGGTGTTTTCCGACCCGGCCGCTCTCGCTGACCTGAACGCCATCGTGCACCCCGAAGTGCGGCGATTGTATGACGAGCGACTCAGCCAGATCGCCCGGAGTGATGCCGCAGCGATCGTCGTGTACGACGTGCCGCTGCTGGCAGAAGCCCGCAACGCCGGTGAATTCTCTCTCGTGGTCGTCGTGCATGCCCCCGTCGAGCAGCGAATCGAACGACTGGTTGCCCTGCGAGGAATGAGCCCTGAATCTGCTCGAGAGCGGATAGCCGCGCAGGCCACCGACGAGCAGCGACTGGCCCTCGCTGATGTAGTCATCGACACCAGCGGTTCGCTCGAGCAGACCGCCGAGCAGGTCACGGCCCTGTGGCATCGGCTTCGCGCAAAGGGCGAGACTGGCCCTCATCACACCTCAGATCCAGGCCTTCTCTCGTAGGCTGAGCCCATGGAACCCACTCGTTCGGTGCGCCCCTTCGAGGTTGTGAGTGACTATCGACCCAGCGGCGATCAGCCTCAAGCCATTGCTGAACTCACCGCACGCATCAACGCCGGCGAGACAGACATTGTGCTGCTGGGAGCCACGGGTACCGGCAAGTCGGCGACGACCGCGTGGTTGATCGAACAGGTGCAACGGCCCACCCTCGTGCTCGCCCACAATAAAACGCTTGCCGCGCAGCTAGCCACCGAGTTTCGCGACCTGATGCCGCACAACGCGGTCGAATACTTCGTGTCGTACTACGACTATTACCAGCCCGAAGCCTACGTTCCGCAAACTGACACCTTCATCGAGAAAGACAGCTCCGTCAACGCTGAGGTCGAACGCTTACGGCACTCGACGACCAACTCTCTGCTGAGTCGACGTGACGTGATTGTGGTGTCTACCGTGTCGTGCATTTACGGCCTGGGTGCGGCTGAAGAATACTTGGAGGCTATGGTCGCTCTGCAGGTGGGGCAGAGCATCCCTCGCGAGGTTCTCATTCGCCGCTTCGTCGGTATGCAATATCAGCGCAACGACATCGATTTCTCTCGCGGTAAGTTTCGCGTGCGCGGCGACACCATTGAGATCATCCCCATGTACGAAGAGCTTGCGATTCGCATTGAGATGTTCGGCGATGAGGTCGAGGCGCTCTACGCCCTGCACCCTCTCACCGGAGACGTGGTGCGGTCACTCGATGCCGTTTCGCTTTTTCCGGCTACTCACTACGCTGCTTCACCCGACAGGATGCAGCGCGGCATCGTGTCGATCAAAGAAGAGCTTGAACCGCGGCTCGCTGAGCTTGAGCGCCAGGGCAAGCTGCTGGAGGCTCAGCGGTTGCGCATGCGCACCACCTTCGATATCGAAATGATGGAGCAGATCGGGTTCTGCAACGGCATCGAGAACTACTCGCGACACATTGATGGGCGAGTAGCCGGCGAGGCACCCAACTGCCTGCTCGACTACTTTCCTGAAGATTTTCTGGTCGTCATCGACGAGAGCCACGTGACAGTGCCCCAAATCGGTGCCATGTACGAGGGTGATGCCTCGCGCAAACGCACCCTTGTCGAGCACGGGTTTCGGCTGCCCAGTGCCCTCGACAACCGCCCCCTGCGGTGGGAAGAGTTTCTGGGTCGCACCGGCCAAAAGGTGTACCTCTCGGCCACGCCGGGCAAGTACGAGATGGGCATCACCGACTCTGTCGTCGAGCAGATCATTCGTCCGACCGGTCTGATTGATCCGGCCATCATCGTCAAGCCCAGTAAGGGCCAGATCGACGACCTGCTCGAACAAATCAGACTCCGCACCGAGCGCAATGAACGGGTTCTCGTCACAACGTTGACCAAGAAGATGTCTGAAGAGCTCACCGACTTTCTCACCGAAGCGGGAGTGCGCGTACGCTACCTGCACTCTGACGTCGACACGCTGCGCCGTGTGGAGCTACTCAGCGAGTTGCGTCAGGGGGTCTACGACGTTCTCGTGGGCATCAACCTCCTGCGCGAGGGCCTTGACCTGCCTGAAGTGTCTTTGGTCGCCATCCTCGACGCTGACAAAGAGGGGTTTTTGCGATCGGCGACCTCCCTCATCCAGACGATTGGCCGCGCCGCTCGCAACGTATCGGGCGAGGTGCACATGTATGCCGACGTGGTCACCCGATCGATGGCACAGGCGATCGACGAGACCACGCGCCGACGAGAGCGGCAGGTTGCCTACAACCTTGCCAACGGCATCGACCCCACCCCGCTGCGGAAAAAAATCGCGGATATCACTGATCAACTGGTGCGCGAAGGTGCCGACACCGCCGCCCTACTGGCCCGGCGAGCAGGGGGCAAGAGAACAACCACACCCGCTCTTCGTCGAGAAGGCCTCGCCGCCGAGGGTGCGACACAGTTAGAGAGCATCATCGCCGACCTGACGGCACAGATGCTTACCGCCGCCGAGGAGCTGAAATTCGAGCTTGCCGGTCGGCTACGGGACGAAGTGCAAGATCTCAAGAAAGACCTTCGAGGCATGGTTGAGGCGGGGCACGTACGCTAACCGCGGCACCGTCAGCGTGCGGTCGGATGCCCCGCATACAATGACGAGAGTGTCAGTATCCCCTCTTGAGAGTGCTCCCCATCTGAGTGTGCGCGGCGCGCGCGTGCACAACCTTCGCGACGTCGACCTGGTCATTCCGCGAGACGCACTCGTGGTGTTTACCGGGCTCTCTGGGTCAGGTAAGAGTTCGCTGGCATTCGACACCATCTTCGCCGAGGGTCAACGGCGCTACGTTGAATCCCTCTCGGCCTATGCTCGACAGTTTCTGGGGCAGGTTGATCGCCCCGACGTTGACTTCATTGAGGGGCTAAGCCCCGCAGTGTCGATTGACCAAAAATCGACGAATCGAAACCCGCGGTCGACTGTTGGCACGATAACCGAGATCTACGATTACATGCGTCTGCTCTGGGCTCGGGTGGGTATTCCACACTGCCCTATCTGCGGCGAGCGTATTCAGCGTCAGACAGTGCAACAGATCGCCGACGAGCTGATGACCCTCGAGAGCGGGATTCGCTTTCAGGTGCTTGCCCCCGTCGTCAGCCAGAAAAAGGGTGAATTCGTCGATCTGTTTCGTGAACTCGCCGCATCGGGGTATGCCCGTGCAGTGGTCGACGGCGAACTCCTTCAGCTGACAGAGCCCCCCACCCTGAAAAAGCAGGTCAAACACGATATTGCTGTCGTCGTTGACCGTCTTGTCGCCAACGATGAAGCGCTCACCAGACTGACCGACTCGCTCGAGACTGCCTTCGGCCTCACTGAGGGGCTCGTCGTGATCGATTTCGTTGACCGCGAGGCCACCGCAGTCGACCGCACACGCACCTTCAGCGAGAAGCTCAGTTGCCCCAACAGGCACCCTCTGCAATTGACTGAAATAGAACCGCGCACCTTTTCTTTTAACGCCCCCTTCGGAGCGTGCCCCGTGTGCTCAGGCCTGGGCACACGTATGGCCGTCGACATCGACCTGCTGGTCGGTGACCCCTCGCTCAGTCTCAACGATGGCGTCATTTTGCCGTGGAACCAGCAGGGCAAGGGGCTCTACAGCTATTTTCAGAAACTGCTCGCCGGCTTAGGCCGAGACCTGGGCTTTTCGCTGAACACGCCCTGGGGTGAACTGGAGCAGAGCACACAAGACGCCATTTTGCAGGGTAACGACTTCGAGGTCAGTGTGAAATGGCGCAACCGATTCGGCCGCGACGTCACCTACTCAACGGGCTTCGAGGGCGTGATTCCGTACATTGAACGCAAGTATGCCGAAGCCGACACCGACTGGTCACAGCAGCGGTTCGCCGAGTACCTGCGCGAGGTGCCCTGTTCAGAGTGCGACGGCGCCAGACTGAAGCCCGAGGTTCTCGCGGTGACAGTTGATGGCCGCAGTATTTCTGCGGTCGCCAATCTCAGCCTGCTCGACGCGTATGACTTCATGCAGACCATCACTCTCACCGAACGTGAAGCGACGATCGCCGCCGCCGTCTTGCGCGAAATTCGGGCGCGGCTCGAGTTCCTCCTCGAGGTGGGTTTGAGCTATCTGAGCATGGCGCGCGCGGCGGGCACTCTCTCCGGAGGTGAAGCGCAGCGCATCCGCCTGGCCACTCAGATCGGCTCTGGCCTCACCGGCGTGCTGTACGTACTCGATGAGCCCTCAATTGGGCTGCATCAGCGCGACAACCGCCGTCTCATTGACACGCTGGTGAAGCTGAAAAGTCTTGGCAACACTCTCATCGTGGTTGAGCACGACGAAGACACCATTCGGACCGCTGACTGGATCGTCGACATTGGTCCGGGCGCAGGCGAGCACGGCGGCATGGTGGTGCACTCGGGCTCGTACGCCGATCTCATCGCCAACCCCCAGTCGATCACCGGCGACTACCTCGCCGGCCGACGCCGGGTGGTCGACCGTATTCAGCGGCGCCCCATCGACGCCAACCGGATGCTGCGCGTTGAAGGAGCGAAAGCCAACAACCTTCAAAACGTCACGGTCGATTTCCCACTGGGCGCATTCGTGGCTGTCACCGGCGTTAGCGGCTCGGGCAAGTCTTCTCTCGTGAACGACATTCTGTACAAAGTGCTCGCCAACAAGCTCAACGGGGCCCGACAGGTACCCGGAAAGCACGTTCGCGTAGAGGGTCTGGAACACCTCGACAAAGTAGTCCATGTTGACCAGGCGCCCATCGGCCGCACCCCACGGTCGAACCCAGCGACCTACACAGGAGTATTCGACCGCATTCGCACGCTATTTTCTGAAACGTTAGAGGCCAAAGCCCGGGGTTACCTTCCCGGTCGCTTCAGCTTCAACGTCAAAGGCGGCCGCTGTGAGAACTGTGCGGGCGACGGCACCATCAAGATCGAGATGAACTTTCTGCCCGACGTCTATGTCTCCTGCGAGCTGTGCGGGGGAGCCCGCTACAACCGCGACACCCTCACCGTGCACTACAAAGGCAAGAACATCGCTGAGGTGCTCGACATGCCCATCGAGGTTGCGGCCGAGTTCTTCGAGCCCATCTCGGCGATTCATCGCTTTCTCAAAACTCTCGTCGATGTTGGGCTCGGATACGTCCGTCTTGGTCAGAGTGCCACCACGCTGTCGGGTGGCGAAGCTCAGCGAGTCAAACTGGCCACGGAATTGCAAAAAAGGTCGAATGGCCGAAGCGTGTACGTGCTCGACGAGCCGACGACTGGTCTGCACTTCGAAGACGTTCGCAAACTGTTGCTCGTGCTCAACGGGCTCGTCGACAAAGGCAACACGGTGATCGTGATCGAGCACAATCTCGATGTTATTCGCGCCGCCGATTGGCTTATTGACCTCGGCCCCGAGGGTGGTGCTGGAGGTGGCCACGTGCTTGCCGTCGGTACCCCCGAACATCTGGCGACCGTTGCGGGCAGCCACACCGGATTCTTCTTGAATGAGCTGATGACCTCTGACCCGGTCGCGGCAAGCCCTCCGGCACGATCCCGCCCTGCGGCGAAGAAGGCGGAGCCAGCTGTGGCCAAGAAGAAAAAGATCGCGACCGCCACCGCGAAACGATGACAGGGTGAATCGCGAACAGTGGCGCCCTAAGCGCGGCGAGATTCCGACTGATCCCGGGGTCTATCAGTTTCGTGACGACACTGGGCGGGTGCTGTATGTGGGCAAGGCGAATAATCTTCGCAGCCGGTTGGGTAATTACTTTCAACCGCTGCACAGCCTGCACGAGCGAACCAGGCGCATGGTCACCGCTGCACAGGCGGTGGAGTGGACCGTGGTCGGCAGTGAGTTAGAAGCCCTGTCGTTGGAGTACACCTGGATCAAAGAGTTCGCCCCGCCATTCAACGTGAAGTTTCGCGACGATAAGACCTACCCTTACGTTGCCATCACCCTCGCCGATCGCGTGCCGCGCGTCATGATCACGCGAAATAAAGCCATCGCCGGAGCCCGCTATTTTGGCCCGTACACAAAGGTTTGGGCTGTACGCGACACCGTCGACCTCATGCTCAAAGCCTTTCCAATGCGGTCGTGCACCGAGTCGACCTATAAGCGCGCACAGAGCACTAATCGGCCCTGCCTGTTGGGCGACATCGGTAAATGCGCCGCGCCCTGTGTGGGTCGCGTCACGCCTGAGCAGCACCGCAGCATCGCCCTCGATTTCGCCTCGTTCATGGCGGGCAATGACGTAAGTCACGTTCGCGCGTTGAAAGTCGACATGGCGAAGGCTTCACTCGACTTTGATTACGAGAGCGCGGCGCGCATCAGAGATCAAATCGGGGCACTGGAAACAGCCCTTGCCAAAAGTGCGGTCGTTCTCACCGATGACACCGACGTCGATATCTTCGGAATCGCCTACGACGAACTGGCCGCGGCCGTGCAGCTGTTCATTGTGCGTGGTGGGCGTATTCGCGGTGTGCGCGGCTGGGTGGTCGACACTGAGCTCGACGTCACGATGGCAGAACTGGTCGAAACGGTACTCCAGAACGCCTACGACGATGCCAGCGTTCCGGCGCGCGAGGTCGTGGTGCCGGCGGTGCCCGACGATGTGGCTGCACTGCAAACGCTGCTCACAGAACGTCGGCGAAGTGCTGGCGAGCGCGGAGCAGTGACCGTGAAAATTGCACAGCGGGGCGAGAAAGCTGCCCTGGCAGACACTGTCGCCACCAATGCTCGGGGCGCGTTGCTGCAGTATTCCCTGCGGCGCAGCGGCGACTTCACGGCTCGGTCGCAGGCCCTGGCCGACATTCAAGAGGCTCTGGGGCTTGCTGATGCACCCCTTCGGCTGGAGTGTTTTGACGTCTCGCACCTGGGCGGCACGAATCCGGTCGCCTCAATGGTCGTTTTTGAAGACGGACTGCCGCGCAAAGACCAGTACCGCAAATTCTCGATCGCCGAGGCCCGCGACGACACCGATGCGATCTATCAGGTGTTACGCCGACGCCTGGCCTACCTGCATGATGACCGTGCCGCCCCGACTGATCCGGCTGCGCCCCGCACGTCATTCCACTACCGACCAGGGTTGCTGGTGATCGACGGTGGCCAACCGCAGGTTGCCGCTGCAGCCCGAGCCCTGCGTGACGAAGGAATCAACGACATTGCTGTGTGTGGCATCGCAAAGCGGCTCGAAGAAGTGTGGTTGCCCGACAGCGAGTACCCGGTTATTTTGCCGCGATCGTCCGACGCTCTGTTTCTGTTGCAACGCCTGCGCGACGAAGCCCATCGCTTTGCCCTTCGCTATCAAAAGGTCACGCGTTCACGCGATATCCGTAGCCAGTTGTCGAGCATTCCCGGGCTTGGGCCGACCCGCACAGCTGAGCTGCTCAAACACTTCGGATCTGTCACAAGACTGCGTGCCGCCACCGTCGACGCTCTGATGGCCGTCGACGGTATCGGCTCGGCCACTGCCGCTCTCGTCCATCGCGCTTTGCACGGTGACGGGTAGGCTCACAGATGAGAAACGCGTATGCAAGAGAGGCCTAATGTCTGACCCCGTTCCCCACGATGTGCTCATTGTCACCGGCATGTCGGGTGCTGGGCGGTCGACAGTGGCGAAGGCTTTAGAGGACCTCGGTTGGTACGTCGTTGACAATCTGCCACCGCAAATGTTGCGTCCACTGGTCGATCTTGCCGTGCATCCGGGTAGCGCACTGCCGCGCATTGCGGCGGTAGTTGATGTGCGCGGCGGAAAACTATTCGCCGACCTTGACGAAATCATTACTGAATTACGGGCCCGCGACATCGTTCGCGTGGTGTTTTTGGAGGCCACCGACGCGGTGCTCGTTCGTCGCTTCGAGCAGGTGCGGCGGCCCCACCCGCTGCAAGAAGACGGCACCCTGCTCGACGGTATTGCCCGCGAGCGAGAGCGCATGTTCGGGGTGCGTGAGCTGGCCGACATCATCATCGACACCACCGAGTTCAACATTCACCAGCTCGCCACCACGGTCACCGACGTTTTTGCACCGCAGAGCACCGCGGGTGTGAAAATCACCCTCGAGAGCTTCGGTTTCAAGTACGGCACCCCCAGCGACGCCGATATGGTTGCCGACGCGCGGTTCATTCCAAACCCGTTTTGGCAGCCCGAACTGCGGGCTTCGAACGGCCTCGATCCGGCGGTGAGCGAGTACGTGCTCGCGCAAGAGGGGTCGGCTGAATTCCTCGATGCTTTTGTCACCCTGTTGACACCGGTACTAGCCGGGTATGCCCGCGAGAACAAGCGGCACGCCACCATTGCGATCGGGTGCACCGGAGGCAAGCACCGTTCAGTTGCCGTGACCGAGCAACTTGCCGAGCGCCTGCGCTCAACGCCCCACGTGGCCGTCACGGTGAAGCATCGCGACCTCGGACGCGAGTAGTGTCGACTCTCGTGCTTCACCGCATGACGCCCCATCTGAAAGGACTGCCGCTGTGGCCTTGACCGCCGACGTAAAGACCGAGCTCTCGGGGTTGGCGATCGCGAAAACCGCACTGCGCGCTGCGGAGCTTGCCGCAATTTTGCGGTTTGCCGGAGGGTTGCACACCATCTCTGGTCGCGTCGCCGTTGAAGTCGAACTCGATACCCCCACCATCGCGCGTCGGGTACGCAAAGACCTCGCGGAGCTCTACGGCATGCGCAGCGACGCGGCCATGATGTCACCCGCAGGCTCGAGAAAAACCGCCACCTACGTCGTGCGGGTTCTGGAGGGTGGCGAAACGCTCGCCCGACAGACGGGGCTTATGGATGCCCGGCGCAGGCCCGTCCGCGGCCTTCCGAACCGGCTCACCACCGGATCACTCGAAGAACTGGCTGCAGTGTGGCGCGGAGCTTTTCTTGCCCACGGGTCGCTGACTGATCCGGGCAGGTCTGCTGCCCTGGAGATCACCTGCCCCGGCAATGAGTCAGCCATGGCGCTGGTGGGTGCAGCCGGACGCTTAGGAATCTCAGCGAAGGCACGCGAGGTGCGCGGCGTTTACCGAGTAGTCATTCGTGACGGAGAAAAAATCAGCGACATGCTGCGTCTGATGGGCGCCCGCACCACAGTCGGTGACTGGGAACAACTGCGAGCGCGACGTGAAGTGCGCGCGAACGCCAATCGGTTGGTCAACTTCGACGACGCCAACCTGCGGCGCTCTGCCGAAGCAGCTGTCGCCGCCTGCGCTCGAGTTCAGCGTGCGCTGGAGATTTTGGGGGATGACCTTCCTGAACACCTGCGGTACGCAGGAGAACTGCGGCTCAGTTTTCGCGACTCCAGCCTCGATGAGCTGGGACATCACGCTGATCCACCCATGACGAAAGACGCCGTGGCCGGTCGAATTCGTCGACTGTTGGCGATGGCAGATAAGCGCGCCGAAGACCTCGGCATTGCCGGCACTGACGCGCACCTGCCGAGAGATCTCGGCCTCGATTGAGCCAGCGTCGATAGAGTGAGGGCGGCGACCGCCTCACGTGGCGCCACGCACCCAACCTGAAAGTGAGAAACGCTCTCATGTCTGTTTACACGCTGCCCGAACTCGGTTACGACTACGCGGCCCTCGAGCCCCACATCAGTGCCCGCATCATGGAGTTGCACCACTCGAAGCACCACGCTGCCTACGTAGCGGGGGCAAACGGTGCACTGGATGCCATGGCCGAGGCTCGCGACACCAACACCTTCGCCAACATCAACCGTCTCGAAAAAGACCTTGCGTTCCACCTCGGTGGCCACATCAATCACTCGATCTTCTGGACCAACCTCTCAGCCGACGGCGGCGATAAGCCCACCGGCGAGCTGGCCGCGGCACTCGACGAATTCTTCGGCTCGTTCGACAAATTTGTCGCACACTTCACCGCTGCATCCATGGGAATTCAGGGGTCTGGTTGGGGTGTGTTGTCGTGGGATCCGATCGGTCGCCGCTTGATTATTCAGCAGCTTTTCGACCAACAGGGCAACACTGCGCAGGCCACCATTCCGTTGCTGCAACTCGACATGTGGGAGCACGCCTTCTACCTCGACTACGTCAACGTCAAAGCCGACTACGTGAAGGCCTTCTGGAACATCGTGAATTGGAACAACGTGGCAGAACGGTTTGTAGCCGCTCGCTCGGGGAGCGACGGGCTCCTGCTACTCTCATAAACGGCGTCGATGGCCGGGGCTGATGCCCCGGCCATCGCCATTTCATCAGCACCAGACCACCACCCGCGGCGCCCCTCAGCGCCTGAGCTACAGGAGAGCGTCATGAGCGTGAAGGTTGGCATCAACGGATTCGGTCGTATCGGCCGCAACTACTTGCGGGCAGCACTCGCCCAGGGCAGCGAGATTGAAATCGTCGCCGTCAACGACCTGACTGATAACGCCGCCCTAGCCCACCTGCTCAAGTACGACTCGGTGGGCGGCGTACTCGCCCACGAGGTTTCGCACGATGGTGATTCAATCACCGTTGGTGGCCGCCGCATCCGCGTCTTTGAAGAGCGCGACCCGGCAAACCTGCCGTGGGGTGAGCTGGGAGTCGACATCGTCATCGAGTCGACCGGCCGATTCACGCACGCTGACGACGCCAAAAAGCACATCGCCGGTGGAGCCAAGAAGGTGCTCATCTCGGCCCCCGCCACCGGTGACGACGCCACCATCGTCATGGGCGTCAACGAAGAGACCTACAACCCTGACACCGACGTCATCATCTCGAACGCTTCGTGCACGACGAACTGCCTGGCACCGCTAGCGCAGGTCT
>Ga0306871_1000231_pt1 | contig 22574 bp, 18 predicted proteins | sample AntRauMeHopE1497_FD_190447 | JGI IMG/M metagenome (GOLD analysis project Ga0306871, IMG submission 190447) | Saline lake microbial communities from Rauer Islands, Antarctica - Metagenome Hop E1 #497 (v2) (version 2) | ecosystem: Environmental > Aquatic > Non-marine Saline and Alkaline > Saline ... | reverse complement strand
GAACATTGCGCATCAGCAAATTTGCGGCCACCACGGCCACGATCGCAGCGAGCGCTCTCGTACTCTCAGCTTGCGCACCGCCGCAGTCTGAGATCGTCGATGGCAGCTCAATCACGGTCGCGTGGAACCAGTCGTTCTACTCATATAACAGCAGCACTTCGTTCGGTAACGCGACGGCCAACGCCAACATCGTGTACATGACCAGCGGGGCATTCAACTACTACGACAACGAGCCTTCGCTTCTTAAAGACGAGTCGTTCGGAACCTATGAGCTGGTATCGGAAGACCCGCTCACGGTCACGTACACGATCGCCGATGACGTGGAGTGGTCTGACGGTACCCCCGTCGACGGAGCCGACCTGCTCCTCGCGTGGGCAGCGAACTCGGGCGTTTTGAACACTCCAGACTTCGACCCGGGCGAGTTCACTGACCCTGAGACGGGCGAGTTCACCGATCAGTACCCCACTGACGTCGTGTTCTTCGATGGCGCGATCGGTGCGGGCCTTCAGCTCGTCACCGAGACCCCCGTGGTTGATGGCAAGTCGATCACTCTCGTTTACGACGAGTTCTTCGTCGACTGGGAGCTCGTTCTCGGCGTGGGCCTGCCGGCGCACGTCGTCGCGCAGCGCGCGCTGGGCATCGACGACGCCACTGAGGCGAAAGACGCCCTCGTTGAGGCCGTTCAAAGCGCCGACGCAGCGGCTCTCGCCCCGATGTCGAACTCGTGGAACTCTGACTGGAACTTCTCTGAGCTTCCGTCAGAGGCAGACGCCAACCTGCTCGTCGTCAACGGCCCGTACCAGATCACCGACTTTGTCGCTGACGAGTCGATCACGCTGTCGGCTAACCCCAACTACAGCGGTGACAACCTGCCGAAGATCGAAAAGATCACGGTTCGTTTCATCACTGACCCGCTGGCTGCCGTTCAGGCTCTCGCCAACGGTGAGGTCGACATCATCAGCCCCCAGGCCACAGCCGACGTGGCTGATGCGCTGACTGCTCTTGATGGTGTCACCGTTCTGTCGGGTGAAGAGTCGGTGTATGAGCACATTGACCTTCAGTTCGCCGAGTCGAAGAACGGCACGTTCGACAACCCGCTCGTGCGCGAGGCCTTCTTGAAGACCATTCCGCGCCAGCAGATCGTCGACACGCTGATCAAGCCGCTGAACCCCGAGGCTGAGGTGCGCAACTCGCAGATCTTCATCCCTGGGGCCCCCGGATACGACGAGACCGTCGCGGCCAATGGCATGAACGCCTTCGACGAGGTCGACATTGCCGGCGCTCAGGCGTTGCTTGCTGAAGCTGGCGTGACGGCCCCGGCCGTCTGCCTCTTGTACGCGGTCAACAACCCGCGTCGGGTGAACGAGTTTGCGCTGATTCAGGCGTCGGCTACTCAGGCCGGTTTCGTGATTGAAGACTGCGGTAGCCCCGAATGGGGTGGCCTGCTCGGTACCCCCGGTGCCTACGACGCCGTCTTCTTCGGATGGCAGTCGACGAGCCTCGGTGTGACCAACAGCTCATCAACGTTCAAGTCTGACGGCATCAACAACCTCAACTTCTACAACAACCCTGAGGTTGACGCGCTGCTCGAAGAGCTCGACGTGACGCTCGACACTGACCGCCAGATCGAGATTCAGATTGAGATCGACACGCTGCTGATGGGTGACTTCTACGGTCTGACCATCTTCCAGTTCCCTGCAGTCACCGCGTTCTCAGACCGCGTGACCAACGTGAGCCCGGGGCCGCTGTCGCCGACCATTTTCTGGAACGCGTGGGATTGGGAGCCGACCGAGAGCAACTAGTCGGTAGGTTCTTTACCTACTGACTTCGGTCAGTTCTGCTCAGCATCCGGGTGCTGAGGCCACACTGTGGCCTCAGCACCCGGTGCTGAAGCCCGCGCACACAGATTGGTAGGGCGCCACCCCCCATGGCAGCATTCGTGATCCGACGGCTCATCGCCTCTTTTTTTGTTCTGCTTGCGGCCACCTTTCTCATGTACAACTTGGTCGCACTCTCGGGCGATCCCCTCGAAGACTTACGCGCCAGCAATGCCCCCAACAAGCAGCAACTGATCGATTCACGCACTGACCTTCTCAACCTCGATGTCATCGCCCCGCTGCGGTACTTTCTCTGGCTGGGTGCCCTGATTCAGGGTGACTTTGGCGTCACCACTCAGGGGCGCAGCGTCAACGCGCTGCTCGAGCAGGCACTCGGGTCGACTCTTCAACTGGTGACCATCGCGACGGTTGTGGCGATCATCCTCGGCCTCATCGTCGGTATCACCACCGCGTTGCGTCAGTATTCGGGCTACGACTACACGGTGACGTTTATTTCGTTCCTGTTCTTTTCTCTTCCGATTTTCTGGGTCGCCGTACTGCTGAAGCAGTTCGTGGCTATCGGCTTCAACGATTTTCTTGAAGACGACCCGCAACTATCCCTGGCATTCATCGCAATATTTTCACTCCTCGCCGGGCTGTTGTGGTCGTCGATTATCCCGGGTTCGACCAAACGCAAGGCGGTTACCTTCATGATTGCCGTCGGCGCCACGGCGTCGATGCTGACGATCATGAACCTGGTCGACTGGTTCAGCGTCCCGGGGCTCACCATCATTGGTGTTGCCATCATTGGCCTCGGTTCGGCTGTGGGGTTCACCGCGCTCATCACGGGGCTGAAGAACCGGCGTGCCCTTTACGCGGCCCTGACCGTCGCCGGTCTTGGTCTAGCTCTGTACTTTCCGTTCCAGTTCGGTATCTCGTTTTACATCACCGAATGGTGGATGCTCGCCGCCCTTGCCCTGGCCACCATCGGTGTCGGCCTCGGCGTCGGTTGGCTCATGGGCGGGGCCGATAAGGGCCCGGTGATGCGTGTTGCCGCGTTCACCGGCTTCATCACGGCGGGGGCTATCGCCCTTGATCGGTTCATGATGGTGTGGGATGACTACGCAACTTCGGGGCTCATTCGCGGTCGACCCATCGCGACGATTGGGTCGTCGACTCCGAACCTCGAGGGTTCGCTGTGGGTGGAGGGTGTCGACATTTACACCCACCTGCTGTTGCCCACAATGGCGTTGATCCTCATTTCGTTTGCAACCTATACCCGCTACTCGCGGGCCAGCCTGCTGGAGGTAATGAATCAGGATTACATTCGCACCGCGCGGGCCAAGGGTCTCGCGGAGCGAACGGTTGTCGTTCGCCACGCCTTTCGCAACGCCCTCATCCCCATTGCCACCATCGTCGCCTTCGATATCGGCGGCATCGTCGGCGGTGCGGTCATCACCGAGCGCGTCTTCGGCTGGACAGGCATGGGTGCCCTGTTTCAAAACGGGCTCGACAACACTGACCCCAACCCCGTCATGGCGTTCTTTCTTGTGGTTGGCGGGCTCGCGATTCTCTTCAACCTGATCGCTGACCTGGTCTATGCCGCTCTCGACCCACGAATTCGAGTCAACTGATGAGCAACCTTTCGACACCTCCACCCGTACCCCCGCCGACGGGGGGCGTCACTGACGCCGAAAACAACCTCGAAAACAAAGAGGTCGAGGGGCTCTCACAGAGCCAGATCGTGCGCCGGCGGTTCTTTCGACACAAAGGTGCTGTGGCATCAATGGTGTCGCTTGCCTTCATCGTCGTGCTTGCCTTCTCGGCGGTGGGTTTTGACTTCGCGGTCTTCGGGGTGCAGATCAAAACTCCGGGTTGGTGGCAGTGGACCTGGACAGAGATTCCTACCGCGCAGAGTGGAGGTCGACCCACTCTGAGCCTGGTGCCTCAGTGGATGGGCGGTGACGGCGTTCGTTTCGGAGATCACCCGTTCGGTCAAGACGAGATCGGTCGTGACATTTTTGCCGTGGTCATGCGCGGCACGCAGCAGTCAATCGTGATCATGGTGGTTGTGGGTCTCATCGCCACCACCATCGGAACCGTGATCGGCGCAGTGGCGGGGTATTACCGCGGCTGGGTTGACGCCATCCTGATGCGCTTCACCGACGTCATCATCACCATTCCGCTCATCGTGATCGGTGCTGTGCTCGGTCTTGCCTTCGGCAATCTGGGTGCGTTTGTTCTCGCCATCATCATTGGGTTATTCACCTGGACGGGCCTCGCGCGCCTGGTGCGGGCTGACGTGCTGAGCTTGCGCGAGCGCGAGTTTGTTGATGCGGCTCGGGTCGCCGGCGCTACTGATCGACGCATCATTTTCAAGCACATTCTGCCCAACGCAATCGGCGTGATCATCGTCAACACGACGCTGTTGATGGCCGCCGCGATTCTGCTCGAAACTGCCCTGAGCTTTTTGGGCTACGGGGTGCAATCACCTGACACGTCGCTGGGCAAAATCATTAGCGAAAATCAGTCGGCCTTTGCTACGCGGCCCTGGCTGTTCTGGTGGCCCGGAGTGTTCATCATCGCTATCGCGCTGTGCATCAACTTCATCGGTGATGGCCTGCGCGACGCGTTCGACCCGCGTCAGAAGCGGATACCGAACGCGCGAGCTCTCGCGAAGGCCGCCGCGGCACGCGACAACTCCGCGGCAGTGCAAGCCTAATGAGGGTACGCATGGAAGATGCAGACCTGGTGGTCGGGCGGGACAAGTGTCAGACGCGGCACGAAGCGGCCCTACAGCACCGCGCCCGCAAGGCCCAGCGCGCAGAGCCCCAGCGTCAGTGCGATAGTCCCGCGGTGGTAGTCGCGGCGCACAGCACCCGGGTTCAGTGGCCCCTCGAGCAGCCCGTCGTCGCGCAGCTCTTCCCAGTGGCGACGAATGTGTTGCGCTGCCGCGCCACTGTCGCTCGAGAGCGTGTCGCCGGGTCTAATGGTGCCGGCAAGACGGCCCGATTCGCTCACGCGTGTGTCATCGGGGCCGAGTTGAAAAACGGTGAAACGCCCCGAGGCGGGAGCCGACCAGGCTTCAATGCGCGCACCGGCCGTGTAGAGGGTCAGCGCCCACTTCGTGTCGATGCGCTCGATCGCGGGCCAACTGATATGCCAGGTGCTGAACGGGTTGCGCACCGTAACCTCGTGTTCGAGCACGTCGACTCGGGGCATCCAGAACAGCACAAAGCCGGCGAATCCCAGCAAAACGAACCATGCGCTCGATCGCAGCACGCTGTCAAGATCACCCGTGGCAATCAGGCCGACCAGTGCGCTTGCGGCAACGAGCAGCACCACAATCGTCAGAAAGCGACTAAATGTCGAGCGAAAGCTGGCGGGCTGAAAACGCATGCCATCAGCTTTGCAGAACTCCACGTCGTGACCGCACGGAAGGACCACTCGTGAGCACCCCCACCGACAGCGCCCCGGCGAGCACTGCCGAAATCGTTCTTGAGGTAGTTGGCCTCGGCGTTGATTTTTGGGTTGACGGCCAGTTTTATCCGGCTGCCGTCGGTCTTGACTACCGTGTCAAGCGCGGTGAGGTGCTGGCGATTGTGGGCGAGTCGGGCTCGGGTAAATCGTCGAGTTCGATGGCGCTGCTCGGGTTGCTGCCGCCGACCGCCCGTGTCACCGGCTCGATTAAGCTTTTGGGGCGAGAAATCGGCGACCTGGATAAGCGCGAGCTTCGCAAAGTGCGCGGCCAGCAAATCGCCGTCATCTTTCAGGAGCCGATGACAGCGCTGAACCCCGTCTACACGGTGGGGTTTCAGATCGTCGAAACGCTGCGCACACACTTTGACATGACGCCGGTGCAAGCGAAAGAGCGCGCGATCGAGCTGCTCGAAAAAGTTGATATGCCCGACCCTGCGATCGCTTTCAACAAGTACCCCCACCAACTCTCGGGCGGTCAACGACAGCGGGCCATGATCGCCCAGGCCATTTCGTGCGACCCAGTCTTGCTGGTCGCCGACGAGCCGACAACGGCACTCGACGTTACCGTTCAGTCTGAAATTCTTGACCTGCTGCGCAATCTGCGAACTCGCCTCGACAGCGCAATCGTGCTGATCACTCATGACATGGGCGTTGTCGCCGACCTGGCTGACTCAATCCTGGTCATGAAAGACGGGGCCGCTGTTGAGCAGGGCACCGCGCTCGACATCTTCCAGCGGCCACAGCATCCGTACACGCAATCGCTGTTAGCGGCCGTGCCCCACCTGGGGCTTGATATCACCGAGGGGGGCTCGGCTGCTGCCGATCGGCGCGGAGAAACGCCCGTGCTGTCGTTCACCGACGTCACCATCGAGTACCCCAAGCGCGGCCGGGTTCCTGCCTTCACGGCGGCCGACGGCATCAACTTGACTGTGTATCCCGGCGAAATCGTCGGGCTGGTCGGCGAGTCGGGGTCGGGCAAAACGACCCTGGGCCGCGCCGCGGTGGGCCTGTTGCCGATCAAGAGCGGCACTCTCGTGTCAGCGGGTATTGACATTTCGCGGGCATCGATGCGCGATCTGCGCCCACTTCGCCGCAAAGCGGGCATCGTCTTTCAAGACCCCGGGTCGAGCCTCAACCCCCGTATGCCCATTGGCGAAAGCATTGGCGAGCCCCTATTTCTTGCTGGTGAGGCGCGCGGTAAAGCACTTGACGCACGTGTGCAAGAACTGCTGTCGCAGGTGGAGTTGCCAACCAGCTACCGAAACCGCTACCCCCACGAGCTCAGTGGTGGCCAGCGCCAACGGGTCGGTATCGCTCGCGCTCTCGCACTCACCCCAGAACTGCTGGTTGCCGACGAGCCGACGAGTGCGCTGGACGTGTCGGTACAAGCTCGCTTTCTTGACCTGCTGCAAGAGCTACAGCAGCGTCTGCAGTTCGCGTGCCTCTTCATCAGCCATGACCTTGCGGTGGTCGATATTCTCGCGCATCGAATTGCAGTGATGCATCGCGGTAGACTAGTAGAGCAGGGTTCGCGCGACCAGATTCTGCGCAACCCCCAAGACCCTTACACTCAGCGCCTCATCGCCGCCGTTCCTCTGCCTGATCCTGTGGCGCAGCGGAGCCGACGAGAGCAGCGCGCAGCCTCCAAGGACTGATTCACCATGGCACAAGCCACCCGTTCTGACCTGCGAAATGTGGCGATCGTTGCCCACGTCGACCACGGTAAAACTACGCTCGTTGACGCCATGCTGCGTCAGACCGACTCGTTTGCAGCCCACACTCACATGGAAGACCGGGCGATGGACTCGAACGACCTCGAACGTGAAAAGGGCATCACGATCCTTGCCAAGAACACGGCGGTCACGTACAAGGGCAAGCACTCTGGTGGCGTCGACATCACCATCAATGTGATCGACACTCCTGGCCACGCCGACTTCGGCGGCGAGGTTGAGCGGGGTTTGAGCATGGTCGACGGCGTCGTGCTGCTGGTTGACGCCAGTGAGGGCCCGCTGCCGCAAACCCGGTTCGTGCTGCGCAAGGCTCTCGCCTCAAAGCTGCCCGTGATTCTTCTCGTCAACAAAACTGACCGGCCAGATGCCCGTATCGAGGCTGTCGAAGAAGAAACTCACGACCTGCTTCTGGGGCTCGCGAGCGACCTGCAAGACGAGGTTCCTGACCTCGACGTCGATGCGATTCTCGACCTGCCGGTCATCTACGCCTCGGGTCGTGCCGGTGCGGCCAGCCGCAACCGGCCTGCCGATGGCTCGCTTCCTGACAACGACGACCTCGAGCCGCTGTTTGAGGCGATCCTGCAGCATATTCCTGCTCCGAGCTACGACGACGAGCACCCGCTGCAGGCGCACGTCACCAACCTCGACGCCAGCCCCTTCCTCGGCCGTATCGCGCTGCTGCGTATTTTCAACGGCACGCTGAAAAAGGGTCAGCAGGTCGCGTGGGTCCGTCACGACGGAACCCACACCTCGATGCGCATCACCGAGCTACTCAAGACCCGCGCCCTTGACCGCTTCCCGGCTGAGTCGGCGATGGCCGGCGATATTGTCGCCATCGCTGGAATCGAAGACATCACCATCGGCGAGACCATCGCTGATCTCGACGACATTCGCCCGCTACCGGCCATCACGGTCGATGAGCCGGCAATCTCAATGACGATCGGTACCAACACTTCGCCGCTGGTCGGCAAGGTCAAGGGCCACAAGCTCACCGGGCGCATGGTGAAAGATCGACTCGACCGTGAACTGATCGGTAACGTCTCGATCCGCGTGGTCGACGTGGGCCGGCCCGATGCGTGGGAGGTCCAGGGGCGTGGCGAACTGGCCCTCGCCATCCTGGTAGAAAACATGCGTCGAGAAGGATTCGAGCTCACCGTGGGCAAGCCCCAGGTGGTGACCAAAAAGGTCGACGGCAAAGTACACGAGCCCTTCGAGCAGCTGACCATCGATGCGCCCGAAGAGTACTTGGGTGCAATCACTCAACTGTTGGCTGCCCGCCGGGGCCGCATGGAGGGCATGTCGAACCATGGCACCGGATGGGTGCGAATGGAATTTTTCGTGCCCAGCCGCGGCCTCATCGGCTTTCGCACTGAATTTCTCACCACCACACGCGGCACCGGCATCGCCAATGCCACCTCGCACGGCTACGAGCCGTGGGCGGGATCGATCCTGTCGCGTAACAACGGTTCGATCGTCGCTGACCGCCAAGGGGTTGTCACCAGCAACGCGATGATGGTGTTGCAAGAGCGCATGTCGTTCTTCGTCAAGCCGACCGAAGAGGTCTATGAGGGCATGGTCGTCGGCGAGAACTCGCGCGCCGATGACATGGACGTCAACATCACGAAAGAGAAGAAGCTCAATAATATTCGCTCGTCAACGGCTGAAGAGCTGGAGCGTTTGACACCGCCACGCCAACTGACGCTGGAGGAGAGCCTGGAGTTTGCTCGTGAAGATGAGTGCGTTGAGGTGACGCCCGAAGTTGTGCGCATTCGCAAGGTCGAACTCGACCAAACGTTGCGCGCGCGAAACACTTCGCGTCTCAAGAAGCAAAACGCGTAAACCACGCCGGCCGTTTGGCTCGGCGTGGCACTCTGACAGAAACCGTAATGATGTCTTCACGACGTAGGCACCGAGTAGCAGCCATCGCTCTCGCCTCTGCACTACTGGCCACCACCGCTGGTTGCACGACGGGTACCCCCATCGACAGCATTGTCGACGGTCTCGTGCAACAGGGTGTTGACCAGGTCACGGGCGGCCTCGACGAGTCGATTCGTGGGCTCGTCGGTGACGTACTCGGCGGCGTCGAGCTCAACACTGACGGTCAGGTGCCGTCAACTTTTCCTGCCGACATCGCGCTGACCGGAGCCGTCGTGGGTGGCGGTGCGGGCCCCGCTGATTCTGGCTGGGTAGTACAAACACTGCTCGAGGGTGGTCTCACCTTCGTTGACGCGGCCGCCGCTCTCGAGGCAGCGGGCTTCGTGGCCTCCGGGGTCGCCAATGACGCGGACGGTGGCTATGGCGCTTTCACCAGCTCAGCCCACCGAGTCGATCTCTCCGTGATTACCGACGCTGACGGCGTCGTGACGGCCACCTATGTCGTGACCGTCCGCTAGCCCGGGCTGACTGAGACTGACTGAGGGTGACTGAGTGAAGATCGCGCGCTTTAGTACCGGGGGCGACCCCCGCTACGGCATTCTCGATGACGACGAGTTGGTCGTGTTGTCAGGCGACCCGATGTTTCACGGTTATGACACCACGGGCGAGCGCGTCAAACTTGCCGATGCCCGGCTGCTGGCGCCGGTCATTCCGCGCTCAAAGGTCGTCTGCATTGGCATGAACTACGCCGCACACGTGCAGTCGATGCAGTACGAAGTGCCCGAGAATCCGCTCATCTTTCTCAAACCGAACACCGCGGTCATCGGCCCCAACGAGCCCATCATCATTCCGCCTGTCGAGGGACGCGTCACGCACGAGGGCGAACTGGTCATCGTCATCGGCGCAATCGCCAAGCGAGTGAAAAAAGAAGACTGGCGTGACGTCGTCTTCGGGTACACCATCGGAAACGATGTCTCAGCGCGCGACGTCATGTTCGCCGACGGGCAGTGGGCGCGGGCTAAGGGTTACGACACCTTCGCGCCGATCGGCCCATTCATCGAAACCGAACTCGACCCCACTGAGCTCGAGATCACCACCTTCGTCGACGGAGAACCTCGGCGACGCGGCAACACCCGCGACATGATTCACGGCGTACCCGAAATCATCGAATTCGTGAGCGACGCCTGGACTCTGCTGCCCGGCGACATCATCATGACTGGCACACCCGACGGGCTGGGCGGTTTTCACGACGGGCAGCTGATCGAGATACACATTGAGGGCCTCGGAGTTCTGAGTAACCCGGCCAAAAACCGCGACGATCGCATCGACCCAGCCTAAGCCAGTGCTCCGCCCCGCCCGCTGCCGTCACCTGAGGCGCCGCGCGGGTGGATGATGGTCACATGATTCTCCAGCCCGCACTCACCGCCGAATCGGTGGCCGCAGTGCAACGGCACACTCGCGGAGTGCTCATGGGTGGTCAGGTGCTCGCCGGACTGGGTATGGGCTCCACGCTGTCGATCGGCGCGATTCTTGCCGCAGAGATCGCTGGCTCGCCAGCTTTTAGCGGGATGGCCGCCACAATGTCAACTCTCGGCGCGGCACTCGCGGCTATACCGTTGGCGCGGTTGGCGAGACGACGCGGGCGCGCGCCCGCCCTCGCCACCGGGGCGATGACGGCCGCAGCCGGAGCAGTGCTGTCCATGACGGCCGCAGGTTTGAACAGCTTCTGGCTTCTCCTGCTGGGCATTCTTCTCATCGGCAGCGGCACCGCCGTCAACCTGCAGTCGCGATTTGCCGCCGTTGACCTCGCCGCACCAACAAGCCGAGGGCGAGATTTGTCGCTTGTCGTGTGGGCGACCACCATCGGTGCAGTTGCTGGCCCCAACCTGATCGGGCCGGGTGAAACCCTGGGCGCCTATCTCGGGCTGCCCGAGTTGAGTGGTCCGTTTCTGTTCACCGTGCTCGCCCAGAGCCTTGCCGCCGTGCTCTATCTGACGGGGTTGCGCCCCGACCCCCTGCGAGTTGCCGCCGACTGGCGGGCCGAACAAGAACGGGTGCAGCGTGCTGACGAGCAGCGCTCAGGCACGGCGCCGGGCTCGCTTGTCGCTGCGAGCGATGACCGGCAGGGCATCCGTCTCGCCATGATTTCTATTGCACTCAGTCACGCCACGATGGTTGCCGTCATGGCGATGACGCCCGTGCACCTCACCGCGCACGGTGCCAGCCTGGTGATCGTCGGGTTCACCATCAGCCTGCACATTGCCGGCATGTACGCCCTCTCGCCGGTGTTCGGCATCATCGCTGACCGAGTGGGTCGACGACCCACAATTCTCATCGGGCAAGTAATGCTTGCAGCCAGCCTGCTCATGACAGGGCTCGGCGCCGAAAGTGAAGGGTGGGTCATAGCAGGGCTCATCTTTTTAGGTCTCGGCTGGAGCGCCAGCACCGTCGCAGGGTCAGCCCTCCTTACCGAGTCGGCCGCGCCTGAGAGGCGCCCCCTCGTGCAGGGGCGCAGTGACCTTGTGATGAGTGGCACGGGTGCCGTGGGCGGCGCCCTCGCCGGTGTCGCGCTTGCCCTGCTCGGTTACAGCGGGCTCTCGTTTGTTGCGCTGCTGCTGGTCGCCGCAGTGGTGGGCACGCTTGCGCTGACGCCGCAACCTCGCCCGCCCGCCGCCGTAGACTCGATGGCGTGACCAGCCCCACTTTTTCTCACGCCACGGGCAGTGATGTTCGCGTGCGCTTTTGCCCGTCGCCCACTGGAACCCCGCACGTCGGCCTCATTCGCACCGCCCTGTTCAACTGGGCGTACGCGCGCCACACGGGCGGCACGATGGTGTTTCGCATTGAAGACACCGATCAGGCGCGCGACAGCGAAGAGAGCTATCACCAGCTGTTGGATGCCCTGCGCTGGCTCGGCATCGAGTGGGATGAAGGCGTCGAGACCGGGGGCCCGCACGAACCGTACCGGCAATCGCAGCGCGGTGACATTTATGCCGGCGTCATCGGGCAGTTGCGCGACTCGGGCCACCTGTATGAAAGCTTTATGACGGCCGACGAAATCGAGGCAAAAAACCTCGAGCTGGGCCGCGACCCCAAGCAGGGCTACGACAACTGGGAGCGGTCGCTCACCGACGCCGAGAAAGCCGCCTACCGCGCTGAGGGCCGCGATCCGGCACTGCGGCTGCGCGTGCCTGACACGGAGCTGAGCTTCGTCGATCTGGTGCGCGGTGAGATCATTTTTCCGGTCGGCAGCTTCGTTGACTTTGTGGTCGTGCGACCCAACGGGCAGCCCCTCTACACCTTCGTCAACCCCGTCGACGATGCGCTCATGGGCATCACACACGTGCTGCGCGGTGAAGATCTGCTGTCGTCGACTCCGCGACAGATCGCGCTGTACCACGCGCTCATCGAGATCGGCGTGGCGCAGGCGATTCCGCAGTTCGGGCACCTGCCCTACGTCATGGGTGAGGGTAACAAAAAGCTCAGTAAGCGTGACCCAGAAGCCAACCTGTTTCATCACCGCGATCGCGGGTTCATTCGCGAGGGCCTGCTCAACTACCTCTCGCTGCTCGGCTGGTCGCTCGCCCCCGACCGCGACGTTTTCTCGATGGACGAGATGACGGCCGCCTTCGACGTCGTCAACGTTAATCCGAATCCGGCCAGGTTCGACGTGAAGAAAGCCGAGTCGATCAACGGTGACCACGTGCGCCTGCTCGCGCTCGACGACTTCGTTGAGCGCAGCATCCCCTATTGCAGCGGTGCGGGCCTCTTCAACGATGTTCCCCGCTCAGGTGAGCGCGCCCTGTTGGCCGCCGCCGCGCCGCTCGTACGCGAGCGTGTGGCGCTGCTCGGCGAAGTGCCCGCACTGGTGGGCTTTTTGTTCACCGCCGACGACGACCTTCAGATTGAGCCGGATGCCCGGGCTTCGCTCGGCAACGACGCAGCCGCCGCGCTCGACGCGGGGCTCGCCGCACTCGAGAACCTCGCGCCGTCTGACGCCTTCGAGCCCGCCGTGATTGAGGCGGCCCTGCGTGAGGCCCTCATCGAGGGGTTAGAGCTGAAACCGCGCCTGGCATTCGGGCCGCTGCGCGTAGCGATCTCTGGGCGCAAGGTCAGCCCACCCCTGTTCGAGTCGATGCAGTTGCTGGGCCGCGATTCGACCCTTGCGCGAATGCGGGCCCTACGCGCTTCGCTCTAGCGGGTGCGCGCGCGCCGCACGTTTTCGTCGGCGAGCGTGCGCTGCGCGTCGTCGGTAGTCGGCATGCGCTGCACGTCAGCAACGCGTTCGGCGATGGCAACCTGGGCCGGTGGGCGCAACAACACCCATGACACGGCCATCACGATCACCGATACGGCAAAGACAACTGCGCCCCACCAGCTCTGCGCATCGTCGACTCCGAGATACATCGCGTTGAGGTTGCGCCGCGCTCCGGTGAGCATTACGAGCCCCACGTGCACCACAGTGAACGCCAGGTAGTACCAGAGCACCAGTGCGTGCGTCTGCCGGGCCCAGGCGTCAGAGAGCGGCCCGCGACTGCGCATCCAGCGCTGCGGCCACACGGGCGAAAGCCGCATGCCGGTGATGAGTGCCAGCGGAGACGCGATGAACACGGTCGCGCTGTAAAAAAGCATCTGCAAGCTGTTGTACCGCGCGTAGTGCTCGTGGGCCGGCCAGTCGAGTGACAGGTATTGCACACCCGCCGAGATCGCGTTCGGAATCACTGACCAGTCAGTGGGTATCAGGCGAGCCCAGTTGCCGGTCGCAAACAGCAGGGTCACGTAGACGAGCCCGGTCGCGACCCACAGCGCCACCACCACCAGGTGCCACCAGGTGTGAATGCCGAGCCGCTTCGGGGCGGCCACCGCGCGTCGGGTGACGAATGCGATGGGGCGTGCCGTCGAACGCAAGTGCAGCCCTGAACTGACGATGAACAGTAAAAAAAAGCCGTTCAGAAAATGGCTCCAGCTGAGCCAAGCCGGAAACCCTTCGGGTGTGCCCGTCGGCGGCGCGATCGTGCCCCGGTAGTCGGCGAGAAATGCGACGCCGGCCGGATCTTCTCGCCACCAGCGCGCAAGCAGCACCGCGGCAGCCAGCGCGAGCAGGGCGGCAGCTGCGACGACCACGAGCACACGCACACGTGCGCGTGGTCGCTGTTGGAATCTTGCGGCGTACACGCCTCTACGGTAGTCGGCAGGGCCTGGATGTGCGTGTCGTGCACGGCGCGCATCCGGAACGTGCCCGGCATCTGCCCAGCCAGCATCCGCAACTCAGAGGCCTGCCTGGGAGGATGGACGCATGACCGACCTGCACCCGCACCGCCCACAGTGGGTGGGCTGGATTCCGGCCGGCATTCTCAGCGTCATCATTGTGGCAGTGGTGGGGTTCGCTCTCATCGGGGGTCCGCGTATCGCTGCTGGGCCGGGCCCCGCTGAAACGAATCAAGTGACCGACCTGAATTGGTCGGTATTCACCGACGACGGACTTGCCTTCATCGAGAGTGCGCGCACGCCGCGCATCGACCTGAGCGCCCCGCCGATTGACGCTGAAGCCCTCGGCTTACCCGTTGACGCATCGCTCACAGTGGGCCCGCATCCCACCGGGCTCGACTACCGACTGGTGCTCATCGGAGACAGCGACGTGCCCAGCGGTGCGCTGTTTATGACTCCGCAGTTCACTCTGACCGCGGTCGACGGGGAGCTCGAATCGATTCGTGTCGAGACCCGATTCTCGAACACTTTCTCGCAGACCTTTCTCGTCGTGAGCGAACGAGCGCCCGACTTCGGCCACACGCCCCCGACGACGCAGCAGCTCGCGCAGGCAGTCTCTGACGCGCGCGACAGCGGCGAACCCGCGGTTGTGCGTAGCGATCGCGGTTTGACGGCGGGCGTTGGAGTGGTTGCCGAGGTGACCTGTTTCGGTGCCGGTTTCTGCTCGCTGTCGTACATCGTGACGGCGGCCGTAGGATAAACTCACAACTCGGCCCGCTCGCGGGTCGCCTCAGCGTCGGTCTCGGCCGCGGCTCTGGTTGCGGCTTCGGTCACGGCTTCGGCGGCTTCTTCGGTCACGCTGATGGGGTGTGGTGTAATTGGCAACACGACTGATTCTGGTTCAGTTGTTCTTGGTTCGAGTCCAGGCACCCCAGCTTTTCCTTCGCTCTGACAGCCCGTAGCTAAGGGGAATTGGGCATACGGCGTGCAAGTTCAGCACCGGCGGCTCGCAGCCAGCGCTCCGGCGCCCGCACAGCGGCGGCAACTGAACCCGCGAGAAGGCTCAGTACCAGCACGGTTCCGAGGCCGGCAGCCTCGGCATCCATGTCGACTGATGCGTCACGGATCAGGGGTGTTTGACCGGCGACGATCGCCAGTGCTACGCCCGCGGCTGCGGCTCGGTATGCGGTGGCGCCGACCACTTTGCCCGAATAGCTTGTGGCGTCGAGGCGGCCCTCACCGGTGATCAGCAGGTCGGCGCCGCTCAAAGCAGCGTCGAGGCCGGTGAGTTCGGCAATGGCATCGGCCCCCGATCGGATGCTCGCACCCCAGTAGCGCGCAAAACCCCACGCTGTTCCGCCCGCGGCGCCGGAGCCCGGCTCGAGATGTGCGTCGCCACCGGCGATCGTGGCGGCGCGGGTGAGCCCGTCGTCGAGCTGTGTGATGTCTTCAGATGTCGCACCCTTTTGCGTGCCAAACATTCTCGCAGCGCCGTGTGGGCCGCCAAGCGCGGCGGTCGTATCGACGAGCAGCGTGATGCCCTGCGGGGGAGCGGCGTGTAGCGAGCGAGCATCGACGCTGGCCAGGTTTTTCAGAGCGCCGCCGCCCAACTCAAGCTCGAGACCTGAGGCGTCGAGCGCGCGCAGGCCGAGGGCGCTCAGTGCGCCAAGCCCTCCGTCGGTAGAAGCCGAGCCGCCGAGCGCCAGGGTAATGCGCTGCGCACCCGCGGCGAGTGCAACGGCAATAGCCTCGCCGACCCCGCGGGTTGATGCAGCAAGTGGTGCAAAGGCGAGGCCGCCGTCGGCGGTGCGCGGCAGCAGGGTAAGACCGCAACACTCGGCCAACTCAATCACCGCGTGGCCATCGGGCAGTAGCAGCCAGCGAGCGTCGTGCAGGTTCTGGGTGTGTCGGTCATGCGAGGAGGGCTCTGCGAGTGGCCCACTCACTCGGGCGGTGCGCCACCGGGCCTTGGGTACCGCCTGCGCAATGGCGTCGAGAGTGCCTTCGCCTCCGTCAGCCTGGGGGACGAGAAGCAGATCATCGTTGGGCCGCTCGGCGCGCCAGCCTTCGGCGAGCGCGAGAGCGGCATCCTGAGCCGACAGTGTTCCCTTAAAAGAGTCGGGGGCGATGACGATGCGGCGGCGCATGCGCTCAGTGTGCCACTTCGCTCATCCCCGCACCGCCCCGCGCCGCCCGCCTGCACTGCACCGCGCCGCGCCGCCCGCCCGCACTGCTGCACCGCGCACTATGGCTCGCACTCCCGCTGTCGTCACAAAACGTCGATCGCAAGCAAGGAGTCGACGGTTTGTGACGACAGCGGGGTCGAGGCGGTGACGCGAGCCGCGGCACAGCGCGGCGGCCCGGCACGGTGTGCCCGAGAGGTGCCCGAGAGGAGCCCGAGAAGCGAGAGAAGCGAGAGGGGCGAGAATCGGGCGCTAACTAAGCCCGAGCCCAAGCCCAAGCCCGAGCTCGAGCCCGAGCTCACGGTCGAGCGACTCGCCCGGCTGCAGCACGGTGACGCTGCCGCCGTGCGACTCGACGACCGCGGTGATGCGCGCATTGGCCATGGCGTTGCCGGCGGCAGAGTTCACGCAATCGTGGGTCGGAAAGGCGTGACGTGGGCGCACAGCGTCGAGGTAGTCCATGACGTCGCCGATCTTTAGCCAGGGGGCGCTCGCCGGCACAGCAAGCACATCCACTGGGCCCGCGGGCACTGTGTATGAGTCGCCCGGGTAATAGAGGGTCTGGTTGACGAAGACACCGATGTTGTCGACGATCGGAATCGACCGGTGGATGGTTGCGTGGCGCCCCCCTGAAAAGGCGAGCGTGAAGGGGCCTGTGGTGCGAGCGTCGCCATCGTTGACGATGTGCCAGGGGTAGTCAGGATGCGCGGCGGCGACTCCTGCCGGGGCGAAAAGTTCGACGTCGCCGAGGTTCTGTGATGCCCGGGCGGCGTTCAGCAGTCGGTCGAGGTGATCACGCGTGACGTGGTCGGCGTGTTCGTGGGTGACGACGATGGCGGCAAGATTCGACGCGACGAAGGGTTGGGTGAAGCTGCCGGGATCAATTACCAACGCGGAGCCGCCCTGCTCAACGACGAGGCAGGCGTGCTCACGCTTGGTGATGATCATGGGCACACTGTACTCAGCACTAATTCGATAAACAGCGAAGGTTCAGCACTCAGCACTCAGCACTCAGCACTCAGCACTCAGCACTCAGCACTCAACACCGATCCAGCTCGAACTTGACGCGGATTCGGCCCCGCATTGACGAAAATACCCCCGGGGGGTATTTTGAGATCATGATCGACGACATCAAGAAGCGCGCTCTGCATCGTTCGCGCATTTTGCAAGGCCAGCTGCGCGGTATCGAAAAAATGATCGAGAGTGAAGAATACTGCGTTGACATCATCACGCAGTCGCTCGCGGTGCAAAAGTCTCTGCGCAGCCTCAATAAGCTGCTGGTCGAGAACCACTTGCGTACCCACGTCACCGACATGTTTGAGGCTGGCGGCGATGAGCGTGAGAAGGCGATGGCCGAGTTGATTGCGGTCTACGAGCTGCAACAGAATCGCGGTACCTGAGCAAAAGTCTGCGGTGTCATGACAGGCATGCCGCTACCGGCATAATCAGCGCATGACATCGTCGTTGAAGCGCATCGTGGTTTCTATTAACCCGAACGCGTCGTTTGGCCGTGGGTTCGCGGTCGGCCCGGCCGTCGTGACAACTCTGCGCGGGCTAGGCCACGAAGTCACCAGTCTCATCGAGCCGGACTTCGCTCAGCTACTCGAAGCCACCCGCACCGCCCTGGACGACAAGCCTGACGCCCTCGTCGTGGTTGGCGGCGACGGGATGGTCAACCTCGGTGTCACGGTGCTGCAGGGCACGGGCATACCCCTCGGCATTGTGCCGAGCGGTACGGGCAACGATCTGGCGCGAGGGCTGGGCATTCCCGTCGGCAACACGGAGGCTGCAATTGAGGCTCTCGTGGGTTCGCTGCACCGTGCGCCCCGGGTTATCGATGCCGCTGGCGTCAGGTTCGGCCCGGGACTCATCCAGACTCAAGCCCAAACCAAGGCCCAAACCAGGGCCCAAACCAAAGCCCAAACCAAGGCCCAAGCCAGAGCCCAAACCAAGGCCCCAACTCAATCGCAGGCTGACGGCGTCGCCCCGACCGAACCTCCGGGCACCGGCTCGGCGCGTTTCGCCTGCATCCTGTCAGCCGGATTCGATGCCTTGGTCACCGAACGCGCCAACACGATGCGTTACCCACGCGGGCGCAGCCGCTACACGATTGCCCTGCTGATCGAGTTGCTGCGCCTGCGGCCCATCGAATACACCCTGACCCTCGACGGGGTGGTGCACCGTGAGCGTGCATTACTGGTTGCGGTGGCGAACAACGCGATGTTCGGCGGGGGTATGAAGGTTGCTCCGAACGCCTTACTCGACGACGGACTCTTCGACGTGGTGCTGGTGCGACCGCTCGGCCGTCTCGCCTTTTTGCGCATCTATCCGCGCGTATTCGCTGGCACGCACCTCACCGACTCTCGAGTCGTTGTGCATCGGGCCGCCTCGGTGCGCATCGAGGCCGAGGGCGTGGTGGCCTATGCCGACGGTGAGCGGATTGCGCCGCTTCCGGTGAACATCGACATGGATGCGGGCAGTCTGCAGGTGCTCGCTTAAACCTGGCCACCGAAGCCCGCCCAATCAAGCGCACCAGCGCACCTGCGAATCCGGGCATCGACCGGCGCGTGGGCGTCGGTTTTGGCCGGGTGTGTGCGCTGTGGCATACTCGCATGGTTGCGAACGAGGCCCCATCGTATAGCGGCCTAGTACGCCGCCCTCTCACGGCGGTAACGCGGGTTCGAATCCCGCTGGGGTCACCACTGCTCTCACGAGAACTGCAGCAACACGAAAAGCCTCCGTCCTGCGGGGGCTTTCTTCGTCTCTCACGTCAGTTTTCTGCGCTTCGTTGCCGCTCGTGCTCGCCGGTACGCTGAGCGTATGATTCGGTCGCGCATTCTCACCGCTGTCGCCCTCGCCTTCGGCCTCACTGTGGGCACGACCGGATGCGCGCAGGTCTCTGAGGTTCTCAACCCCTCCGACGGCGCAGAGCTGGTGGGTACAACCTGGTCGGGTGCTGATTCTGATGGTGATGAGTGGGCGTTTGAGTTTCAGCCTGAGGGGGGTCTCGCCTTCTCTTTCAACGATGGATCCTACGACGATGACACTGACACCTGGGCAGTCGACAACGGAACAATCACGATCACTATCGCCTTCGACGCAGAGGTTGCGAACCTCGTCGGTCCTTACCTTCGTGATGCGACAGTTCTTGACCTTGATGGCGTGCAGGGCGATGTCACCTGGAGTCTCACCGTCGAGAAAAACTGATCAGGCACGCGGCTATCGGAGATGCCTGCTCCAGACCCGCCTGCGGCCCGGTGATACTCTGAAGACAGTGCATCGCTAGCGGTTTCTTCTTCGGCACCGCGGCAAGTCATGATCACCTCAGGTCGTAGCCGCGTCGCAAAACGTGGGCGCAACCGCTTCGCAATCCTCGTATGAAGGGTGACCTCCCGTGACAGAAGTGACAAAAGTGACCGGCGTGGCAGCCGTGACACCAGAACCATCAGCCACCATCGACGCGGGGCTTCACCGGCCCCGCACACTTGCCGAGAAGGTGTGGGAATCGCACCTGGTTGCCAAGGGCGCCAACGGTGAGCCCGACCTGCTTTACATCGACCTGCACCTGGTGCACGAGGTGACCAGCGCGCAAGCGTTCGACGGGTTGCGCCTTGCTGGCCGGCCGGTACGTCGCCCCGACCTGACAATCGCGACCGAAGACCACAACACCCCGACCCTTGCGATCGACAAGCCCATTGCCGACCCGACGAGTCGCAAGCAGATTGAAACCCTACGGGCCAACTGTGCCGAGTTCGGCGTGCGCCTGCACTCACTCGGCGACATCGAGCAGGGCATCGTGCACGTGGTCGGCCCGCAGCTAGGCCTCACCATGCCGGGCATCACGGTGGTGTGCGGCGACTCGCACACCAGCACGCACGGAGCGTTCGGTGCACTGGCAATGGGCATTGGCACGAGCGAGGTTGAGCACGTGCTCGCGACCCAGACGCTGCCGCTCACCCCCTTCAAGACCATGGCCATCACGGTTGAGGGCGAGCTCAAGCCCGGTGTCACGGCGAAAGACATTATTCTTGCCGTCATTGCCAACATCGGCACCGGCGGCGGCCAAGGTTATGTGCTCGAATACCGTGGCTCGGCCATTCGTGCGCTGTCGATGGATGGCCGTATGACCATCTGCAACATGTCGATCGAGGCGGGTGCGCGCGCCGGAATGGTCGCCCCCGACGAAATCACCTACGCCTACCTCAACGGCCGTGCCCACGCACCCGACGGCGCCGACTGGGAGAGCGCCGTCGATTACTGGAACACGCTTGCCACCGATGACGATGCCGTCTTCGACGCTGAAGTCTTTCTTGACGCCAACGAACTCGAACCCTTCGTCACCTGGGGAACAAATCCCGGCCAGGGCATCTCACTGAGCCAAAACGTGCCCGACCCGGCGACCATGATCGACCCCAACGAGCGGGCCGCAGCCGAGCGTGCCCTCACTTACATGGATCTGACTGCCGGCACTCCGATGAAGCAGATTGCCGTCGACGTGGTCTTCATGGGTTCGTGCACGAACAGTCGGCTCGACGACCTGCGCGCCTTCGCATCGATCATCAATGGCCAGACCAAAGCCGAGGGTGTCGACGTGATCGTGGTGCCCGGCTCGGCCCGCGTGCGGCTCGAGGCCGAAGCTGAGGGCATCGACAAGATCATCGAAGCGTTCGGTGCCGAATGGCGTTTCGCCGGATGCTCAATGTGCCTGGGCATGAACCCTGACCAGCTCGAGCCCGGCCAGCGCTGCGCCTCAACCAGCAACCGCAACTTTGAGGGGAGGCAGGGCAAGGGCGGTCGCACCCACCTGGTCAGCCCCCTCGTTGCAGCGGCCACGGCAATTCGCGGCACACTGTCAAGCGTGAGCGACCTGATCGCTGACGGCATCGCGGTGGATGCTCGCTTCGCCACGATCGAAGGGGCAGCGGTCTAGCCGTGGAGAAGGTCAGCACGATTACCGGCGTTGCCGTCCCGTTTCGGCGCAGCAATGTCGACACCGACCAAATTATTCCAGCCGTCTTTCTCAAGCGCGTCACCAAGACCGGCTATGACGACGCACTCTTTTCAGCCTGGCGGCAAGACCCCGAATTCATTCTGAATCGGCCCGAATATGCCAGCCCGCGCATTCTCATTGTCGGCACCGACTTCGGAACAGGGTCAAGCCGCGAACACGCCGTCTGGGCGCTGCGTGATTTCGGTTTTGACGCCGTCATCAGCCCCAAGTTTGCCGACATTTTTCGCGGCAACTCGGGCAAGCAGGGGTTGCTTGCTGGCGTCGTCGATGAACCGACGGTTGAGCGGTTGTGGGCAGGGCTCGAGGCGAATCCGGGCATGTCGGCGACCGTCGATCTGATTGAGCGCACCGTCACGGTGGGCGAGATCACAGTGGCGTTCGAGATAGACGACTACACCCGCTGGCGGCTACTCGAAGGGCTCGACGACATTGGCTTGACGCTGCGTGATGAGCAGGCCATCACCAACTTTGAAGCTCGCCGCGAAAGCTGGCGCCCCACCACCCTCCCCGCCCGCTAAGACGCGACCGATACCACCCGAGGTCACATGAATTCGCTCACCCGAGATTCCCAAAAAGCTGCAGCCCGCGTTGGCCTCACCTCCGACACCATCGTCATTCGCGGCGGTAAGCCACTGCGCGGGCGTATTGAGGTTCGCGGAGCGAAAAACCTTGTCACCAAGGCCATGGTCGCTGCCCTTCTCGCTGACACTCCGAGCGTGCTCAAAGGGGTACCCGAGATCAGCGACGTGCACGTGGTGACGGGTTTGCTGCGGGCCCACGGAGTCGACATTGCTGCCGAGGGTGCGGGGGTGTTACGCCTTGACCCCAGCAACGTCGTGAGCGCACACTTCGCCGAAATCGACGCCCACGCTGGCTCCAGCCGTATCCCCATTCTGTTTTGCGGCCCCCTTCTGCACCAGCTCGGTGAGGCGTTCATTCCTGACCTCGGCGGCTGCCGCATTGGCGACCGCCCCATCGATTTTCACCTCAACGCGCTGCGTGCCTTCGGGGCCATCGTCGAGAAGTCCGACCAGGGTATCCACCTCACCGCGCCCCACAAGCTCACCGCCGCCCAGATCGACCTGCCCTTTCCTAGCGTGGGCGCGACCGAGCAGGTGCTGCTCACTGCCGTGCGCGCTGAAGGCACCACCGAGCTCAAAAACGCCGCCATTGAGCCCGAGATCATGGACCTCATCGCGATTCTGCAAAAAATGGGTGCCATCATCACGGTCGAACCGAACCGGGTCATCGTCATCGAGGGTGTTGAAAC
>Ga0306871_1000228_pt1 | contig 22736 bp, 21 predicted proteins | sample AntRauMeHopE1497_FD_190447 | JGI IMG/M metagenome (GOLD analysis project Ga0306871, IMG submission 190447) | Saline lake microbial communities from Rauer Islands, Antarctica - Metagenome Hop E1 #497 (v2) (version 2) | ecosystem: Environmental > Aquatic > Non-marine Saline and Alkaline > Saline ... | reverse complement strand
CAATCAAACCCCTAAGATCTAACCATCACCTTAGGAATTACCCCTTCATAAATGGTTTTTAAATCGGCCACATTAAATTGCATGGCGTCTATCTTTAATGCAGCACCTTTTGCCTTTACTGTGCCAATTTGCCAAGCAGGTACATCCGCTTTATGCAGCATTTGCATTAGTGCGTCAGCATTTTCTGCCGTACAACTCAACACTATACCAGATTGAGCCTCACTGAAATACAGTTCTGCCGAAGCTTTAGCTAAAGCCCCTAGTTGTAGCTCGGCGCCCATCCCAGAATGAATGGCTTTTTCAATTAAGGCAATAACTAATCCCCCATCAGAGCAATCATGAGCCGAGGCTACCAACCCTTCCTGAATAGCAGTTAAAACAGCTTTTTGCAAGGAACACTCTAATGCTAAATCAATATTTGGTGCATCCCCTTGCGTAAGTTTGTGCACAAAAGAAAGGTATTCAGATCCGCCTAAACCTTTGCGATCTGCACCCACATAAAGCACAATATCGCCTTCATTTTTGAAAGCTGGCGTGGTATGATGTGCATCAACGTCTTCAATGAGGCCTAGCATACCAATAGTTGGTGTCGGGAATACCGCACCTTTTGGATTCTCATTATAGAAACTCACATTCCCGCCAGTTACAGGTGTATTAAGTGCCAAACAAGCATCGCCCATTCCACCTAAAGCTTCTTTGAAAACCCAGTATAAATCTGGCTTATATGGATTGCCAAAGTTCAAACAATTGGTGATAGCAACCGGTTTTGCCCCTGAACAAACTACATTTCTAGCCGATTCTGCTACCGCAATTTGTCCACCTTTGCGCGGATTCAAATACACATATCTACCATTACAATCGGTAGATGCAGCTATGCCTTTTTTAGAATCTTTTAAACGAATAACACCGCCATCAGAATTACCAGGTCCGTTCACCGTATTAGTACGAACCATCGTATCATATTGCTCAAATACCCACTTCTTAGATGCAATATTTGGAGCACTCAAAAGCTGCTCTGTTGTGGCCTGTAAATCTTTTGGCTCTTCAACAGAAGCAATATCAAAACTCTGTACTTTATCTAAATAAGCTGGACGTGTTGCCTCTCTAATATATTGCGGAGCACCACCACCTAGAACCAGTGAATCTGCAGGAATTGAAGCCTTCACTTCGCCTTTATGGTAATAGGTAACCTTATCATCGGGCGTAACTTCACCAATTACAACCGCATGAAGATCCCACTTTTCATAGACATCCATAATTTCTTGTTCCCGGCCTTTATGCGCCACAATTAACATGCGCTCTTGGCTTTCAGATAGCAACATTTCGTAAGCTGTCATACCTTCTTCGCGCTGTGGAACTAAGTCTAAATTTAGCTTCATGCCGCATTTGCCTTTAGCACTCATTTCGGAGCTTGAGCAGCTAATTCCGGCAGCACCCATATCTTGCATTCCCACAACAGCGCCTGTTTTTATAGCCTCTAAGGACGCTTCTAGCAATAATTTCTCGGTGAAAGGATCGCCAACCTGAACACTTGGCCGCTTATCTTCACTGGCTTCACTAATTTCTTCAGACGCAAAAGTAGCGCCATGGATACCATCACGACCTGTTGCCGCGCCAACAATAAGCACCGGATTGCCAACACCTTCTGATATAGCTGAAACCGTTTCCCCTACTTTAACAATACCAATAGACATGGCATTTACGAGCGGGTTGCCCTCGTAGCTTTCATCAAAATAGACTTCCCCGCCAATTACCGGAACCCCAAAAGAGTTCCCATAATCGCCAATACCACGAACTACACCATCTAGCAACCATTTAACGCGGTCTGATTCTAAACGACCAAAACGCAAACTGTTTAAACTGGCAATAGGTCTAGCACCCATGGTGAAAATATCTCTGTGAATACCGCCTACACCTGTTGCTGCACCTTGATAGGGCTCAACAGCCGATGGGTGATTATGGCTTTCAATTTTGAAAGCACAAGCCAAGCCATCGCCAATATCTACTAGGCCAGCATTTTCTTCGCCAGCAGCAACAAGCAAGGCTTTGCCCTCTCTAGGCAATTTTTTAATCTCTAGAATGGAGTTTTTGTACGAGCAATGCTCACTCCACATCACAGAGTACACCCCAAGTTCCGTAAAGGTGGGTACACGCCCCAGAAATTCCTGAATTTTCAAATATTCTTCTTCGCTTAGGCCGTGTTCTTTGGCTAATGCTAGCGTTACTTCTGGTTCTTGAGACATGATAGAAAAGGTTGCTTGCGTAGATTTTGTGGGTAGTGGGAAATAGAAAAAGTGCGTGCTGCCAAAAACAGCACAATCACCAAAATACAGTTATTCGATTACAGAATTTTGGCAAATTCAATAAATCTAAAACTCGTAATCAGAAACGGCTTTATCAATAGTTAAGCTGCCAATGAGAGCAGCCGCTTCTTTATGAGCTGGGTGCTCTTGATAGGCTTTCAAATCATCCCAAGAATTGTGGGTGCTAATCAGACTAATATCATAAGCTGCCGGAAGCGTGTTTTGATTGAAACCAACTTCAATACTTGCTAAACTTGGCACCTTGCCCACTAGGCCTTCAAGGGCTTCTTTAATGCGCTGCATTCCCAGCTTGCGGGTATTTTTTTCTTGAGATTTCGTGCGCCAAAGTACAATATGCTTAATCATTTGGGACTATAGGTTTTATTTGATTGAGTAACTTAGCCTAACAATTCTACCGTTAGGACCAGCCGCAAATATATGGTTTTCTGTGGAAATCAGCGCCCAATAACTCAAGCTGTCTAGCTTTTTCCAAGAAAAATTATCCGCCTCTGATGCAAATAAACCATTGGGATTTACGGCAAAAAGCTGCTCTTTATCAGTAGTTTTGTCATAAAAATGCGTAAAACCATAAATAGCGCCTTCAAAAGCTGGGTCGGTTGCATCAAAAAGCTTCTCCATTCCCAAATGATACATCTGAATGCGTTCTCCGGCACTTTTTGGGGAATTCAAATCTCCGCCAAAAAACCATGCTGTTTCGTTGGCGCCAAAAACCACACCTGTTGCGCCTTTTGCTTCCCCTGAAGGAATAGCCAGCTCTTTCGTTTGCCATGTTTTCCCAGCATCATTGGTTAGCAGTAACCTTGAAGTAGCCGCATTTCCCGTTGCAATTATGGCTGTTTTTTCATCAAGTACCTGAATACAGCTTCCACTAGAGGCAAACCCACCTTCCCCATCTAAGGCAGCTGGAAGACTCGTATTTTGTGCTCGTTTCCAGCTTCCCCCGCCATCGGTAGTTTCTAAAAGGTATAATTCATTATTAAAGGAATCGCCGTAAGCAAGGCCATGTTTAGCGTCAAAAAAAGCTATGCTATTTAGGAAAATCTCTTCCTTTTGGCCTCTAAAAATTTCTTTCCAATTCTCTTCATTCCATAGCTTTTTATAGATGCGAGATTGCTCCCCAGGTCCTGCACTCATCAAAAATACGGCTTCTGTAGTTAGTGCAATATCTCTGAATTGTAAAATACTATCGGCTGGCTCTGGAATTAGCGTTTCAAACTGCCATGTCTTGCCACCATCTTGGCTAAAACCGTAAGTTGCCTTATGTCCACTCACCCATAAGCTACCATCTTCTGCTTGCGCAAATGCTTGCAATAATACAGAGGTATTTGTCGAAATTTGGCTAAGTGTAAAGCCACTTTCTGAACTCATTTCCCTGTTTTGGCAGTTAATCATAGCCATAATAATTAATGCGTTGATTAAACAATAAGCAGCTAATTTCATATTTTTGTTAATATATCTGTATATTTAAGATGAACATATCCTTTTATAAGTAACTTTAGAATGCAACACAGTGTTTAAACAGCTCAACCAAATAAAAACGCCCACTTTATTAGTTGACGAAAAAAAGTGTAGGCAGAATATCTTCAAAATGGTGGAGAAATCCCATCGTTTAGGTTTAGAGCTAAGGCCTCATTTTAAGACACATCAATCAAGAAGTATTGGTGAGTGGTTTAAAGAGAGTGGCGTTCATAAAATTGCGGTTTCCAGTTTGGGAATGGCGGAATATTTTGCTCACGCTAGATGGGACGATATTCTTGTTGCGCTGCCTGTTAATGTACTAGAAGTTGATATCATTCAACGACTAACTCCAAGAGTTAACCTAACCATAGTTGTAGACAACATGACTGCCTTGGTAATAATGGCTAAGAAGCTATCGACTTCAATAAGTATTATGGTAGAAATAGATGTGGGTCAGCACCGCTCTGGAATGAACTGGGATGACACCAAAGCCATTGCTGGCATCGTTGATTTCATCTCAAGCCACGAGAATTACAACTTCGCAGGCTTTATGTGTCATGGCGGACAAACCTACCAAGCAAAAAGTAAAGAAGAGGTTTTAGCTATTCACGAAGAAAATTTGGCAAAACTGAACAGTGTTACTGAACCTTATAGAAGCAAATTCCCAGAAATGATAGTTTCTTATGGCGATACGCCTTCTTGTAGCTTATCCACCAATTTCAAAGGAGTAGATGAAATACGCCCTGGTAATTATGTTTTTTATGATTTAATGCAGCAACAAATTGGCTCATGTACCAAAGAAGAAATAGCCGTAGCTACTTTTTGTCCAATAATTGGCACCTATCCAGAATCTGGGAAAGCCATTATTTACGGCGGTGCTGTGCACTTTTCAAAAGATCATCTTCAGGTCAATGGTGCGCCCTATTATGGAAGTGTTGTATTTATGACAGAGAATGGTTGGGAATTCCCTGATGTAGATATTCCGGTGGTTAGATTGTCTCAAGAGCATGGCACCATTGCCATTCCACCTGGTTATGAGAACAAATTTAACATTGGCGAACTTGTCGGAATTGTACCTGTACATTCTTGCCTTGCTGCTAGTAACATGACCTGGTACAGAACCCTAGAAGGTGGGCACCAACTAGATCATATGCTTGGGAATACGTAGGAGAAGAATAACGGATTTTTGCAAATTCTACCACATTTTTCAAGCTTTATTTACTAATTAATTGTCTTTTTTTTTCCTATTTCCCCTTTCTCATTCTCCCTTTCCCCTTTTCCTAGTTATCGAGCGTAGCCGAGATACTCATTTCCCGAACAACAAAAACAGTATTTGGTTGATAGCCCTATTATCTAATATCTTTAGGGCATGTCAATAAAATTTATCTACTTCGATCTAGACGATACCATTACCGACCATCACATTGCGGCTCGTCATACCCTCATTGATTTATACAATGATTATATAAAGCCTCTTGCCAATAAGCCAACTATTGAGCAATTCATAGCCGTTTATGAAAAAATAAATCGGGGCAAATGGCAAGCTTATGCCAATAATGAGCTTTCAAAAGATGAGGTTAAATACGGCAGATTTAGGGATACGGCACAAGCATTAGGCCTTAAAGAACTTCCCGTAACAGAAATGTCTGATCAGTTTTTAAGCATTAGCCAAAAATACTGGCAATGGATTGATGGCGCTGAAGCCGTATTCAAGAAATTAGCTTCCCAGATACCCTGTGGCATTATTACCAATGGCTTCTCTGAAGTGCAAGAAATTAAATTTAATCATTTCAGTATTGCCGATTTCGCTGATCCACTGATAGTTAGCGAAGAATTTGGCAGCATGAAACCAGATCCAGAACTCTTTCATTATGCAGCTTCTCTAGTTGGTCGTTCTAGCGATGAAATATTGTATGTGGGCGATTCCCTAGCCTCTGATGTTTATGGTGCTACCAATGCCGGCTGGAAAGTAGCTTGGTACAACCCAAACGGAAATGATCTTCCTACTGATTTCAACAAAGCAGACTTGGTTTATCCGTTCAAAGAGTTCAGTGAATTACCAAAAATTATAGCAAGCCTTTAGGTCATTCCTAAGACGCAGTCGTAGGGAATCCAGTCAAAGAAAAAAGGGAATCCAGTTATTTGACACGGAGGCACAGATACACAGAGAAAGGAAGTTTTTGATAAGTTGGATAGGTTAAAGGCCAGTACCGTCTTTTCGGAAATCCGAGACATCAGATTATCCGGAATCCATTAGCTATACAACGCTGGGGCGTTGCATTATAATCTACTTAGTATTAATAACAGGTGAAAACTCTCCCAGCTTTTTTCTAACTATATCTGAGCTATGCCCTATTTCCCAAGAACTTAGGAAAAGAAGTTTATAACCCTTAGCAGCTAATTCCTTTTGCAATATTTCTCTATAAGTGTACGCATCCGGATGATCGTGAGCATCGTCTTCCACCACAATCAATAGTTTTTTTTCAGTGTGGAAAAAGGAACAAAACAAGCCTTCCACAATCTGATTGCTTTGCCATTTCTCTTGATCTGGCAACCAAGAAAAGAGCTGTTTTTCTTCTGCACTAAGCTGCTGACTAAGCATCTGTTTTCACCCCAAATAAGCGGATAATAGATGCATTTCCGTTATGTCCATCCCCTTCCTTAAGTTTATGGCTTCCAATATGTTCTGAATGCAACCATTCAATAGTCCCAAAATCCTGCATAATCTCGTTCAAATCATAAAGTTGATCTAGACTTTTAGGTCCTCCGCTGTTATTGCCCAACTGAGATTTATCGAAAGCCTCTAAAATTATACGTCCACCATGCTTTAACGATTTCTCGATTTTTTGATGAAAGTCTTTTCTCCATTCACTTGGAATGTGAACATAGACTAAGCCAACAGCCTCATAAAACTCGCTCTTGAAAACGAAATTCGATAAATCGCCAATTTCGTATGAATGTAAACTGACTTTCTCGGCCTTAGCTAATAGTAGCGCTTTAGCTTTTGCCGACTCTGAAAAATCAATAGAGTCTACCTTCCAGCCCATTTTTGTGGCGTAAACCGCATTTCTGCCTTCCCCTTCAGCAGGCAATAAAAGGCTACCCGACTCTAAGTGTCCTATACAACTAGCAAGCCATTCATTGGGTTTGGTTCCGTATACAAAGCGAGCTTTGGCATATCTTGCATTCCAAAAATCTAGCGGATTGTTCATTCTTTGTAAATGTTGATTGTTGAGTGATTAACGAATAGTAAAATTTATCTTGTATCCGTTCAACACCCAAAGCTATTTAAATATAAGCTTGGTTCCGTTTACCCTAATCGTATAATCGGAAAAAATGGGTTCTATTTACCTAACCGGTTTATGCAATACGATTTTCAGAAACAGTATTTTTTTATTTTTGAACGAGAATTTCTCCTTTCTCCTTTCTCTTTTCTCCTTTCTCTTTTCTCTTTTCCCCTTTCTCCTTTCTCCTTTCTCTTTTCTCTTTTCTCCTTTCTCCTTTCTCCTTTCTCTTTTCTCCTTTCTCCTTTCTCCTTTCTCTTTTCTCCTTTCTCTTTTCTCTTTTCTCCTTTCTCTTTTCTCTTTTCTCTTTTCCCCTTTCTCTTTTCTCTTTTCTCTTTTCCCCTTTCCCTTTCTCCTTTCTCTTTTCTCCTTTCTCCTTTCTCCTTTCTCCTTTCTCCTTTCTCTTTTCTCTTTTCCCCTTTCTCTTTTCTCTTTTCTCTTTTCCCCTTTCTCTTTTCTCTTTTCTCTTTTCCCCTTTCCCTTTCTCCTTTCTCTTTTCTCCTTTCTCTTTTCTCCTTTTCTCATTTTCTCTTTTCTCTTTTCTCCTTTTCTCCTTTTCTCCTTTCTCTTTTCTCCTTTCTCTTTTCTCTTTTCTCCTTTTCTCCTTTTCTCTTTTCTCTTTTCTCCTTTTCTCCTTTCTCCTTTCTCTTTTCTCCTTTCTCTTTTCTCTTTTCTCCTTTCTCAAAAAATTTTGCCGTAATGTCATGAAACAACCAACTCTTCTGAATTTTAGGCTTATTTAGCATTTGGGTACATCTTTGGATAGGTACATTTAAAACAATCAAACAAACCACAAAGGTTGTAGAACCGCATTTTTTGCACCTATGTAGCATTAAATGCTACATTATATAGCGTTAATAAATACTACCTTTATAGCGCCATTTAAATCACAACTTCCTTTCCATATTCAATAAATTTTGCCGCAATGAAAAAAATTGTACCAATAGTAATCGTCCTTTTATTAGTTTTTTGGGGAATTAGCGCCAATAATGGTCTTGTAACAAAACAAGAAAATGTAGAATCATCTTGGTCTAAAGTTGAAACTCAATATCAAAGAAGAGCAGATCTTATCCCAAATTTAGTGAATACGGTTAAAGGAGCTGCCAATTTTGAGCAAGAAACTCTAACTGCGGTAATTGAAGCACGTAGTAAAGCAACCTCTGTTCAAATAGATCCATCTAACATAACAGCAGAAAATATGGCGGCTTTCCAGCAAGCTCAGAGCCAAGTTAGCAGCAGTTTATCTCGTTTATTGGTAACGGTAGAAAAATATCCTGAACTCAAAGCCAATAGCAACTTCCGCGATTTATCGGTTCAATTAGAAGGAACAGAAAACCGTATTGCTACCGAAAGAAGCCGTTTTAACGATGAGGCTAGAGGCTACAACACAGCAGTTCGTAAATTCCCGACTAGCATAATGGCCAGTATTTTAGGCTTTGATCGCTACCCATACTTTGAAGCAGATAAAGGTTCCGAGAACGCTCCGGCTGTAGATTTCGGTTCCTAATAAGAACATATTTTTTAATAAAAGGTCGGTTTAGCTGGCCTTTTTCTATGTTTGTCTATTCCTCTGAATTCTCAAACATTCTCCTTTATTAAGTGTCACAAAACGCAACTTATCCGTTGTCAATTTTACCCATCTAGTTTTACGCATTATGAATTTCCTTACAGAAGCAGAAGAGAAAATGGTAGTTGATGCCATCAAAAGTGCCGAAAAAAATACCTCTGGTGAACTTCGGGTTCACATTGAAGACAAATGCCCTAAAAAAGACATAAACGAACGCGTTGTAGAGGTGTTTGCTGCTCTGAAAATGCACGAAACTGAACAGAAAAATGGCATCCTACTTTATATATCAACCGATGACAAGAAAATTGGGATCTGGGGCGGACAAGGAATCCATGATAAAGTTGGACAAAATTTTTGGGAAGAAGAAATAGCTTTGATAATCAAGTATTTCAAGGAAGACAAAAAAGCTGAGGGTTTATCGTTAGCACTTGCTCAAATAGGTGAAAAACTGCGGGAATTCTTCCCCTATCAAAAAGATGATGTTAATGAACTTGATGACAACATCAGCTACGGAAAGCCCAAGAATGATGAGTCGAATGAGCCTAAGGAGGAGAATTAATGCGTTTTTTAAAGCCTTTTTCTTTAATTATTCTACTTTTATCCATCTCTTTTTCAGCAGTTAATGCACAGTCGCTTTTTCCGGCTAAACCAACCGGACAAGTAAATGACCTAGCTGGCATTTTGTCTAGTGGTGAGCGACAACAGCTTGAACGAGATCTCAGAAATTACAGAGACACCACCTCAAACGTATTTGTGCTATTAACGCTTCCTTCTTTAGAGGGAAGAGATATAGCTGAAGTAGCCGCCGAGGTAGGTGAAAGTTGGAAAACCTGGGAAGGTGATCGCTACAATGGCCTAATTATGGTTGTTGCACCCAATGAAAGAAGGATTCGCGTTCAAGTGGGATATGGACTTGAAGGCGCTATTCCTGATATAATTGCGGGTAGAGTTGTTGATCAGATTGCAGGACCAGCCTTTCGCGAAAATCAATACTATGTAGGCATAAGCAGATCTTTTGGAGCATTAATGCTAGCAGCTTCCGGCGAATTTGATGCTGTGGCAAAAAGCGCATCAAAGAACGGACAGCCTTTCGATTTTGGTAGTATTTTTGTTCTTCTGATTGCAGCTGTCTTCATCTTAACCAGAGTATTTGGTCGCAAAGGCGGTGGGAAAGGCAGTGGGAAAGGCGGCGGCGGACGTGGAACTCGCACCATAGGTCACGGCGGTGTTATGACTGCCCTACTATTAGGTAGTATGCTGAATGGTGGACGCGGCGGCGGATTTGGCGGCGGTGGTGGTTTCGGCGGTGGAGGCGGAGGCGGCTTCGGTGGATTTAGCGGCGGCGGTGGCTTCGGCTTCGGCGGCGGCGGCGCTAGCGGCTCTTGGTAGCATAAAAATCACAGCGCAATTATAAACTAGAATAGGCCAACTTTCATGCTGAAGGTTGGCTAGTAAGTTTGGAAGATTTAAACCTTATGTATTTATGAATGTACTATTATAGATTAAGTTATATTGATGAAGTTCATAGTATTTATGGATTCTAATCATAGTAGATTACCCAATCCGGTGACTAATGGATTTAGCATGAAGTAGTGATTTTGTATAACATGGTTAATAATTTTTATAGATGCTTCAATTGATTAGTGAATAATAATTAGCGTAAATACGATATGATGATAATAAAATTACATCAAAAAAATTAACAAAATTTTACATTTAGGCGCTTGATAACTCAGTTTTTTTTTATTTGGTTAAATTCTAATTAATAAATGATTACAACCAAATCTAAATTAATTTATTTTTATTATGAAAAATCTAAAACGTTTAGCTTTCGTATTTGGGATACTATTAGTTAGTTTCACTTCCTTAAATGCTGACCCAGGTGTAACAGCATGCATGAGCAACGAATGCTTAGTTGCAGTTGTTCAATATGAAAATTCCTGGGAGCTCACTGTAAATTGCTTAGGTTCACCACCTGAGGAATGGAGTGGTAGTGGCAACTATGGTGGTACTATATGTGGTGGAGTTGATCCTCATTAGTTAGGATATAAAAATGAATAACATATTACTTTTAATCGAATTAGCTCTGCTGTTAGGAGCTAATTCTAATCAATCTGTAGAAGTTATAAAAGCTTCAAGTATTGCAACCGTAGCAATGACTACCAATTCAATCGAAGTCAGTTCAAATGACACACTAATAGCTACTTCTGAACTGAATTCAATCTTTATAGATGATATTATTAACAATATAAAGTATACTTATAATGTGACTGGTCGTGGACCAGGGGAAATAGGTTCAATTTGGAAAATTAAAATCATAAATGATTTTCTATACACTTACGATGCATCAAATGGTAAGATTTTAAAATTTGATACTAAGTTGAATTTTATTTCTGAATTTAAGGTAAAAGGAAATGGAATGAGAGGTTTTTTGGTCATAGATGATAATATAATAATGGCTGCTAATGATAATATTTTCACTCTAATGTTTAATAATATTAATACTGGTGAATATACCTATTTTCATAAAAAAATTATTCCAAGTGGTTACCAACCATCGGCTTATAATGCCACACAAATTGAACTGCATAAGGATGTGATAGTCGCAAAATACAGAGCTATTGACACGCTATATTCTTATAATTTAAAGAACTTGAAACTCAAAAATAAGGCCTCTATTGAAATAGATTATGAAGAAGACTATGATAATCCACCAATAGTACCCTATCTGGGTGAGATTAATAAACCTACATTGATACCTTTCGCTGAATTTGAAGTAATAAACGATCAATTAATAGCTGCCGTAGTTGAAGGAAATATTCTATTTCTCGAAAGAAATAATAATACATATTTAGTTAAACATAAAGTAATCATAGTTGATGATACAAATACTAAATTATATATTGATAATATTTCTGTGTCAAAAAATAATTTGGATATATACACTCGTTTATACCCTAATATCTTAAGATTAAATTTTAGTAAGTTACTTAAATAATTTTATAGATTACTAGAAGAAAATATTTTATGGCATAATCATTAATTAATGAATGGGTTGTATATCTCTATTGCTCACAAAGCTTGATTGACATGATACGACCCAGAAGAAGTCTTATGATTTATGCCAAATTGTAGCTAACACCATTTCATCCCTATGAGTTGTTTTTTTAAAATAAATCATATATAGTATATACAAATACAATATCACTCATTTTTTGGAGTAAATGAAGTCTTAGCTAAATTAGCATTACTCCCAAAGTTTTAACTACTGATCCTCAGAAGTCTTCACAAGGCTAACATCAGACTGAAGATGCATCTTATTCCAATTAATGAAGTCTTTATTTTGTCAAAGTTGTTAGAATAATATTATGATAATTAACTAATCTTTATAAATTGAATAAATGTTAGTTCTTATAATAACCCTAGATTAATTGATTATGTATAAATTCCTACCTCTACTTTTACTCATAATTGGTGGTTTAAGCCAAAGTAAAGTCTATACTCCTCATTATTTAAGCATTTCATCAGAGCTACCCAAATACATCGCTACTGATACTGTGTCAATTACTATTGAAGTAATAGATAAGGAATTAGATAGTATTATGCTCGGTGCAAGTGTGAAAATAGCCTCCTCGTCGGCACCAGAAATTTACAGGGCCACTGATCAGAATGGCCAATTAAAGGCCTCATTCACTAAAGGTGATACACTTAAGATTGAGGTGAAGTATTATGGCTACAAAACACAGAACAAGTCTATAGTGGCTGATAGTACCATGATGTATAAAGTTTATATGCAAAAATAACTACCGTTTAGTCACACTATTAGATTTTTTTCATAAGCACTATTTTCTTCCTTGTCTTTAAACAGCCTTGGCTAGTATAATTATGCAGTATTTTTACAGTTGTCCCCACATTATAAATAAGAAAACTACTTTTAATCATTGTTGTGATGTAAACCAGACTATAATTCACCGAACTAGAAATCATAACTCAATTAAATCCTTAACAAAGGTCAAATTGTGAACCTAAAGTTTGATAATGACCATAATAGAAAGCACATTAGAAACTGATTAACAGGATAAACCAAATGCAAATATGGAAGCTGAATTGACCCTTAGCTTCCTTTTTTGTGCTACGCTACTACCGAGTTCCTTGCAGATTAGAACCTTTTCCCACCCTCCTACTCCCACATAATTGCAATAGTTACTCAGCACCCTTCATTTATAGCAAAAAATGCGGTTTCTTATAGTTCCTAAACTAAAACCTCATATCCCTTAATGAACATGAGCTATTACGCTAAACATTTAGCCCTTTTATGTGCTTTTCTAGGCATTTTTGGCCTACTCTCTGCACAAAGCAGCTATTCTATAACCACGGCAGAAGAAAAAATGAAGGCTTTTGAGAGCCGAAAAAATCTCATCCAAAACTCCCCCGTCAAAGCGGTGCCTTTCCGAAATGTGGGTCCTACTGTGATGAGTGGACGAGTAACCGACTTGGCTGTAAACCCTGATGCACCACGTGAATTCTATGTAGCATACGCTTCTGGTGGCTTGTGGTACACCAAAACCAACGGTATAGATTTTACGCCACTTTTTGACCACCAAGCTAGCATGACTATCGGTGATATTGCCGTTATTTGGGGCGAAACCAATAAAATTTGGGTGGGAACCGGCGAGAATAACTCATCTAGATCTTCTTATGCCGGAACAGGTCTGTATTACTCAGCCGACGCCGGAAAAAACTGGGAACACAAAGGTTTAGGAGATACACAGCATATTGGCCGAATCATTGTTCATGAAAATGACGCAAATACCGTTTATGTTGCCGCAATCGGGAATTTATACAGCAATTCTGACGATAGAGGAGTTTATAAAACCACAGACAATGGCTCAACTTGGGCTAAAACGCTCTACATAAACGATAATACTGGCGCTATTGATTTAGTGGTTTCCCCAGAAAACCCAAATACGATGATGGCCTCAATGTGGGAGCGAAAACGCCAAGCTTGGCATTTTCAAGGAAATGGGGAAGGCTCTAGTATCTGGAAAACCGTTGACGGCGGTACCACTTGGGAAAAACTAACTACCAAAAATTCGGGCTTCCCAACCACTGAAGGGGTGGGACGTATTGGCTTAGCTTATGCGCCTAGTGATGCGAATATTGTTTATGCAATGCTAGATAATCAAGATTTTAGAGATAAATCTAAAGAAGAAGCGAAGTACGAAATTACCAAAGACAAACTTCGCGAAATGAGCGATAAAGCATTTTTGAAACTGTCAGATGAAGCCATTAATGACTTCCTAGACAGAATGAACTTCCCAAATGAATTCAACGCCTACGATATAAAAGAAGACGTAAAATCCGGCAAAATAAAGCCTGTTGCTATTGTTGAGTATACCGAAGACGCCAATGCCATGCTTTTTGATACACCCATTAAAGGCGGTGAAATGTACCGCTCAAATGATGGCGGAAAAACTTGGGCAAAAACCCATGAAGACTATATTGAGCGCCTGGTAAATACTTATGGCTACTATTTTGGGGAAGTTCGCGTTGATGCACAAAATCCAGATGTACTTTATACCATGGGCGTGCCACTCATTCAGTCTAAAGACGGTGGCAAAACTTGGAAATCTATAAGTCAAGAAAATGTGCATGCAGATCATCATGCATTATGGGTAAACCCAAAAATGCCAGGCCATTTAGTGAACGGTAATGACGGTGGCGTGAACATCAGTTATGATGACGGTGAAACCTGGTTTAAAGCCAATTCTCCGGCAGTTGGGCAATTCTACACGGTAAATGTCGATATGGCAAAACCTTACAATGTCTACGGTGGTCTTCAAGATAACGGTGTGTGGTTTGGCTCTAGCAGAACCAACGAAAACCGTGCTTGGCACCAAAGTGGGAAACATCCATTTAGCAGCATCATGGGCGGCGACGGTATGCAAGTAGCCATCGACACTCGTGATAATGCTACCGTTTATACCGGCTACCAATTCGGGAATTATTTCAGAGTAAATACTGAAACAGATGAAAGAAAATACATCACGCCTAAGCATACTTTGGGTGAGCGTCCGCTACGCTGGAACTGGCAATCGCCTATCATAGTTTCAAGCCACAATCAAGATGTGGTATACTTCGGCTCTAATAAATTTCATCGGTCATTGAACCAAGGCAACGATTTTGAAGCCCTTAGTAATGATTTAACTAAAGGCGGGAAAAAGGGAAATGTGCCTTACGGAACATTGACTTCTATTTCAGAATCTCCCCTTAAATTTGGATTGCTTTATGTAGGCTCAGATGATGGCTACATTCACCGTAGCGAAGATGCTGGCTATACTTGGAATAGAATCTCTGATGCTTTACCACAAGATTTATGGGTTAGCCGTGTTTATGCTAGTCATCATGATAAAAATCGTGTGTACGCCAGCTTAAATGGCTACCGTTTCGACCACGCAGATAGTTATGTGTACCGCTCTGATGATATGGGGAAAACCTGGAAAAAAATTATGACCGACTTACCAGCTGAGGCGGTTAACGTAATTAAAGAAGATCCACATCATGAGAACCTACTCTTTGTGGGAACCGACCATCAGGTGTATATGTCTCTGGACGGTGGTAAAACTTCAGTAGGATTTTCTCAAGAGTTGCCTGACGTTGCTGTTCACGATTTGGTTATCCACCCAAGAGATAAAGACTTGATACTAGGGACACACGGTCGCTCTATATTTATTGCAGATCTTGAACCTATTTATGATTTCGTTGAAAACAGCAGCAGTTTAAAACTACTTGCCTTTGATAAGCAAACTGCTAACACACGCTGGGGCATGGACTTTGGCTTTGGACGTATGTTTGAGCCAAGCGTTGATAGTTGGTTAATTGCTCCTAAAAAAGGTGCGGCAACACTTAAAGTTCTGCATGAAAGCGGCTTAGTCTTACATGAGCAAAAACTTGATGCAGAAAACGGTCTTAACGCAATTAGCTATGATCTAAGCGTTCAAGAAAGCGCAACTGCTAAATATATGGCCTCCTTCAAAACAGAAGAAGCACCGAAAATGGCAGAAAATGGCCAGCTATATCTGTCTGTTGGCAAATATAGTGTAGTAATTGAGCAAGACGGACAAACCTCTGAAACTATGCTTGAAATTGCAAAACCTAGAGAACGCCCGGCTAGGAAGCCTCAGAAAAAAACGCCTTAATGAGCTAAATTCTTAGCTATATGTTCTGTTTTTTTATCTAATAAAAGTAGTGCCAACCAAAAGTGGCGCTACTTTTTTTGATTATGGATTCGATTTTATACTAAATTGTGCTGGATTAACCCTACTTATTGACATAAAATTGTCAGGATCAAAGACCCTGGAAGGGTCACATATTTATAGAACAAAGAACCCCAATCAAACCAATACGACCCCAGCGGGGTCGCACGATTGAACCCAAATTGTAGCAATAAACATACAATCCCTCAGGGGTTTTTCGATGCATCATTTATACCATACGCAAAGGTTTCAACCTCCACTCCTATAGTCTGGGTTACCCTAAATCTTCTCTATATACCGTCAAAACTACTACTTTAATTCGGAGAATTTCCTAGGTTTTGACATTGAACCCCTAAAACGTCATCCAATCCCTGAGTATTGCAAAGGAATAGACCTAAGCTTATTGCCTTTGTATAAACCCTAGTGAACTTGCTGGTTAAACTTCCAAATTACTAGATTCCACTCGCTAACTCGTGGAATGCCTTTTCCTTTTATTCATTAAATAACCTAATTTCCTTCACTTCAATCATCAGCTATTTTAAAGTCAGTCTTTTCAATCCTATTTATCCTATGAGCATCTATAAAAACGCTAATGAAGCTATATTAGCAGCTATTCCTAGAAAAGGCGCACGGGTCTTTATCCATACAGCAGCGGCTACACCAGCTATCTTGTTGAATGCCATTACAGAGGAATACCAACACTTTTCAGACTTATCGTTTATTTCCGTACATACAGAGGGCAATGCTAACTATGCAGAAGAGCGATATAAAGATCATTTCTCAGTAAATACTTTTTTTGTTGGGCCAAACCTGCGTAAGCATGTTCAAGCTGGCAGAGCACAGTACATTCCCATATTTTTGAGTGAAATTCCTGCCTTATTTAGATCTGGCAGAATGCCCTTAGATGTTGCGCTAATCTCTGTGTCAAAACCCAATGCTAAAGGCTACTGCTCATTAGGCTGTTCAATTGATATCTCTCATGCTGCGGTTTCCTCAGCTAAAGTGGTCATTGCGCAAATAAATTCCCAAATGCCCTTTGTTCATGGAGATGGCATAATTCATATAAATGATATTGATGCGGCAATTGAAGTTAATACGCCACTTTTTGAACACAAACCTAAAAAAAGCACCCAAGTTGAGCAGAAGGTTGGTGAAAACATAGCTTCATTAGTGGAAGATGGCGCAACTTTGCAAATGGGCATTGGGGGAATTCCTGACGCAGCGCTTAAATTTCTAACTTCCCACAAAAACCTAGGCGTACACACAGAAATGTGCTCAGATGGTGTGGTTGATTTGGTGGAAAAAGGCGTAATCAACAATAGCCAAAAAGTTACAGATACTGGGAAATTGATAGCGGGTTTTGCCTTCGGAACACGCAAAATTTATGATTTTATTGACCATAATCCCCTGGTGCAAATGAAAGATGTTAGTTATGTAAATGACACCCGAGTTATTCGAAAAAACCCGAAGGTAACCGCCATAAATAGCGCACTTGAAGTAGATGTATATGGCCAAGTTTGTGCCGACTCCTTAGGAACTCAACAATATTCTGGCGTTGGTGGACAAATGGATTTTATTCGTGGCGCAACGCTTTCTGAAGGGGGAAAAGGTATAATTGCTCTGCCATCAAGAACCAGTAATGGCACCGCTCGTATTGTTCCCATTTTAAAAGCAGGCGCATCTGTAGTTACTACCAGAGCACATGTTCAATACATCGTCACCGAGTATGGAATAGCTAATCTTTATGCTAAAAATCTAAAAGAACGCGCCAAACAAATGGTAGAAATTGCCCATCCTGATGATAGAGCTTGGATATCAGAACAGCTTTTTAATAATGCCAAAATTTTGATTTAATGTTTTTTAAGTAGTTATTAGAGTGGGATCATTATTATTCGATATTATTTTAAAACAACGCTCGTGTTTACTCACTTCTACGATGACGGTAATCTTAGGCTATTTGCCAACAGCTTGCCTGGCGCACTAATAGTTTATAAACTAAATACAGACGGTTCTGAAGAGCTGCTTTTTGTAAGCGAAACAGCGTTAAACCTCTGGGAAGTAAATCACAAAGATGTATTGGCAAATGTTAAGCTTATTTGGGAACAAATTTTTCCTGAAGATGTTGATGCGGTAACACGTTCTATTTTAAAGTCTAAGGAAGAAAAATTATTTTGGGATCATACGTATCGTATTAAAACCGAAAGCGGCAAAATTAAGTGGTTAAATGGCAGAGGCATGCCAGTTAAACAAAATGATGGTAGCACAGTTTGGCATACCCTAATTCTTGATGTTACAGACCTCAAACTGCTAGAGCAAGAGCTCCAGAGAAAATCAGACAAACTGGAAAATTATGCTGATAAACATTCTCACGATTTACGGGCGCCCCTAGCTAGTCTGTTGGGTTTACTCCGCTTGATAGAAGGAAATCATGTTGATGATCTTTCTCAAGCAAAAACTTACCTTACCCAACTTATAAGATGCTCTAAACAACTAGATGGCGTTGTTAGAGAAATGGCAAATGACTTAGATTTTTAGTCGTACAGCGGAATTTTTGCAGCTTCAAATTCGCTTGTCAAGGTTTATTTACAAATTGAATCCACTTTTTTCCCAATTTCTCCTTTCCAATTTCCCTTTCTCAATCATATCACCCTTTCAGGGTTTTGTTTTGGGGCAACACTTTTGGGCTAGTATCATTTCATACCTTCGGCATTGTTATTGTTATTGAAAATTAGATTCTGTTTGCCGCGGCGAAGGGCTAATCCTACCAAAGGTAATCCCTCTGAGCACCAGCGAAGAAATACCACCGAACGAAGTGAGGTTATAACAAATTAGGCTCGTCTAAAAATTTCATTAGTGTTCTCTAATTTTCATATATTACTGCTTAAATGATTAGTTGTTTGTTGTGAACAGCTCTTTTTCCTATTTACGCGTTAAACTTTTCCTACCGTTTAAACATGTACGTCAAACTAAAAAAGCACTTATGTCCATACTTCTTTCTATTTCTAGCTGCTATATCGGTTAGTGCTTGCTCTCAAGATGCATCAAAAAAAGAGCTAAGTAATGCAGAAAAGCCTTTTATTGTCACAACAACTGGGATGCTGGCAGATCTAGCCCAAAATATTGGCAAAGACTCTGTGAATGTAAAAGCCCTAATGGGACCGGGTGTAGATCCACACTTATTTAAAGCTACACAAGGAGATTTAGCGACTTTACGCCAAGCAAATATCATTTTTTATAATGGTCTGCATTTAGAAGGTAAAATGGGTGAGATTTTTGAAAAACTAGCCCGACTCAAAACCGTTATAGCCGTTGCAGAACGCATTCCCGAAGAGCGTTTATTTGAAAATGCAGATTATCAAGGAAATTACGATCCACATATTTGGTTCGATGTTGCATTATGGAGTGAAGGTATTGCTGTAGTCAGAGATCAACTTATTGAACTAGATTCTGCATCTGCTAGCTACTATACCCAAAATGCTGAAGCCTATTTAAAGGAACTAACCGCTTTAGATATAAAGGTTCGAGAGCAGCTTGCCCAACTCCCAGAATCTCAACGAATTCTGATTACCGCCCATGATGCTTTCAACTATTTTGGCAGAGCCTATGGTATAGAAGTTCGGGGTTTACAAGGAATTTCTACCCTATCAGAATTTGGACTAAGAGACCGTGTAGAGCTGGTAGATTTTATCATTGAAAAGAAAATTAAAGCCATATTTGTGGAGACTTCTGTTTCGAAAAAGAATATTGAATCTATTATCGAAGGTTGTATGCAAAAAGGGCATCAGGTGCGCATTGGTGGCTCGCTATATTCTGACGCCATGGGCGAAGAGGGCTCACCCTCAGGCAACTACATTGGAATGGTTAAAGCGAATGTAGAAACCATCGTTTCCTCGCTAGAATAAGATTTTATAAGTTAAAAAAGCATGTATTATGACCCGAATAGAAGCGAATAATCCAGCAGTTGAATTCCACGATTTAACGGTTTCTTACGAAAAAAAACCCGTTTTATGGAATATAGATATGACCCTACCAAAAGGCGCATTAATTGGCATTATTGGGCCCAACGGCGCAGGGAAGTCTACCCTCATAAAAGCGGCAATGGGTTTGCTTCCATTGGGTTCGGGCTATGTCCGCATTTTTGATAAATCGCTAAATGATGTGCGCAACAGAGTAAGTTATGTGCCCCAAAGAGAATCGGTAGACTGGGACTTCCCCACCTCTGTTTTTGATGTGGTTTTAATGGGCCGTTATGGTAAGCTAGGCTTATTCAAACGCCCGAGAAAAGCAGATATAGAAATTGCCCACGATTGTCTAAAAAAAGTGGGCATGCAAGCTTTCGAGAACCGACAAATCTCCCAATTATCTGGTGGACAGCAACAGCGCGTATTTTTGGCACGAGCATTAGCCCAAGAGGCCGATATCTATTTTATGGATGAACCCTTTGCAGGCGTAGATGCGGCCACAGAAACAGCTATTCTTGCTGTACTCAGAGAACTCACCGAAGAAGGCAAAACCGTAATTGTGGTTCACCATGATTTGCAGTCTGCCGCAGAATTCTTTGACTGGATTGTACTGCTAAATATGCGTTTGATAGCAAGTGGACCTATTTCTGAAGTATTTAATCACAAGCTACTTCAAGATACCTATGGCGGCAAGCTAACCGTACTGGCTGAGGTAAGCGAGCTGGTTAGGAAACGGCAAATCCCAAATAGAGAAAAGTATTAAGCTGCATCTTTATGGATTTAGAGACCTTCAAAACTTTTTTTTCTTTTAGCGACCCAAATATCATTTCGGTGGTAATTGGGGCTGTTTTACTTACCTCATCTTCAGCTGTTGTAGGCATCTTTACCTTTTTAAAAAAGAAGGCTTTGGTAGGCGATGCCGTTGCTCATGCTGTACTTCCGGGTATTTGTTTAGCCTTTATTCTATCGGGAAATAAAAATCCGGTGATACTATTGATAGGCGCATTCATTACAGGTTGGCTTTCCCTCATTAGCCTCGATTACATCACCAGTAAATCGAAGCTAAAAGAAGACACCGCCATAGCGCTGGTTTTATCGGTCTTTTTTGGCGTGGGCATTTTACTACTCACCTATATTCAACATTCAGGCAATGCCGCCCAAACCGGTTTAGATTCCTTTCTATTTGGTAAGGCCGCAGCTTTAGTTGGCAGAGATTTGTGGATATTTAGTGGGGTTTCAGTCACCTTATTATTAACCGTCTCTTTCTTTTTTAAGGAACTCAAACTCATAGCATTTGATAGTGCTTTTGCCACATCTGTGGGCTTGCCCGTTCGTGCCATAGACCAACTTTTAACCACCCTTACCGTTCTTGCTGTGGTAACCGGAATTCAAGCTGTGGGCGTTGTTTTGATGGCCGCTATATTGATAACTCCCGCTGCAGCTGCACGTTTTTGGACCCATTCTGTTTTCAAGATGACCATTATAGCTGCCATTATGGGTGCATTTTCTGGTTTAACAGGCGCCTATGTAAGTTTTATTGCGCCTGCAATGCCAACAGGTCCTTGGATTGTAATGGTAATTTCCGCTATAGCGCTATTTTCCTTCTTTTTCGCGCCAAAAAGAGGTGTTGTTTCCCGCTATTTACAACAACGCCAATTACAGCAATCCATTATGGATGAAAACTTGCTCAAAGAGTTATTTCACATAGGGGAAGTGGATCATCAACCGTTTAAAGCACGAAGTTTAAAAGCCATACTAGAAGAGCGCTACTTCCCGAAAAATGTCCTGCTTCAATCGCTTAAGCGCCTAAAAACTGAAGGCTATTTAACCCACAAAAATGGTTCTTGGGCTTTTACAAAAGTGGGCCACAAAAAAGGAAAGCGGATGGTGAAATTGCATAGACTTTGGGAATTATATTTATCTGAATACTTGAAAATTGCCCCAGATCATGTGCACGAAGACGCGGAAACCATTGAACACGTAATTACGCCAGAAATTGAAGCCCGATTAGAGCAAATGCTTTCCTTCCCACAAGAAGATCCACACCAAAGTTCAATACCTTACTAAGTTACTATGGACGCACTAGCAATCATATCTACCGCTTTTCTATTTTCTATTTCCTGTGGGATTTTGGGATGTTTCCTAATTCTGAGAAAAATGGCCATGGTGGGCGATGCCATTTCTCATGCCGTTCTTCCTGGTATTGTTTTAGCCTTTTTACTAACGGGAAGCAGAGATTCCTTTGAAATGATTGCAGGCGCAGCGCTACTTGGCCTATTTACCACCTTTTTTATTCAGTTTCTAAATAAAAAGGCCAAACTACAAACAGATGCGGCTATTGGTGTTACCTTTACATGGCTATTTGCCTTAGGCGTAATTTTGATATCGGTTTATGCGGGCCAAATTGATCTAGATCAAGAATGTGTGCTATACGGAGAAATCGCTTATGTACCGCTAGATGTATGGTTTAATGATAATGGGGTAAATATGGGACCCAGAGCATTGTATGTGGCATCTATCATACTGCTGATCAATCTAGTTTTTGTTGGCTTTGGCTATAAACAGTTGCATATAACCACCTTTGACCCTTCCTATGCAGCCACAATTGGCATTTCTTTGGGCTTATGGAATTACCTACTAATGGGCGCTGTGTCTATAACCACAGTAGCAGCTTTTGAATCGGTTGGCGCTATTTTAATCGTAGCATTATTGGTGGTTCCACCCGCAACAGCTTATTTATTTACAGAAAAATTACACCACATGATTGGCGTTACTGTAGTCATTGCGCTAATAAACTCAGTAGCTGGATACTATCTTGCCGTTGCTATAAATGGCTCTATTGCTGGCGCTATTGTTACAGTTTCTGGTATAATTTTTCTTTTAGT
>Ga0306871_1000224_pt1 | contig 22836 bp, 25 predicted proteins | sample AntRauMeHopE1497_FD_190447 | JGI IMG/M metagenome (GOLD analysis project Ga0306871, IMG submission 190447) | Saline lake microbial communities from Rauer Islands, Antarctica - Metagenome Hop E1 #497 (v2) (version 2) | ecosystem: Environmental > Aquatic > Non-marine Saline and Alkaline > Saline ... | reverse complement strand
GCCACAGGGTTTTGGTGCGGGCGTGGGCAGGGTAGGCGATATTATGGAACAGGGCAACTGGTACAGGGGAGGAGCAGAGCAGTTGCTATTCTTTTCGTGGTTGTACGGCGTAGAGCACGACAAGTTTAAGCCTAGAATTCCGGAAGGCGCCACACAGCAGGATTTGATTCGTATCTCTAGGTTTTATGATTTGGCGCCCGAGAATCCGCCTATAGACATGGCCGAGGCTTTGAAGCATCTGCCTATTCAAGATATATTGAAGAATATCAATGGAAAGAAAGAGGTTTTTGACGATATGGTGCGTCGAAAGCCCAATGATCCAGATTGGTTTACAGGGGGGATCTACCATGACGATATGGAAATTCCCATGCCCAGTTTCTGGTTTGCTTCGTGGTATGATGTGAGCATTACGCCGAACCTGAGTCTTTTCAACCATGTGCATACTAATGCCAAAGACTCCGAAGTACGGGATAATCAGTATTTAGTGATTGCCCCAACCTTACATTGTGCCTTTACACGTGCTACCGAGAATACGATTGTTGGCGAGCGCAGCGTGGGCGATGCCCGTCTCAATTACGACGAGCAGATCTACGCATGGTGGGACCTTTGGTTAAAAGGCGAAAAGAACGATTTTAAGGAAAAAACGCCACGAGTACAGTATTACACCATGGGGAGCAACAAATGGCAAGCTGCGGAACAATGGCCTCCAAAGGATACTAAAATGACCACCTATTATCTAAATAGTGATGGCAACGCCAATACGCTAAACGGCACTGGAACGCTTTCCACTAAAAAACCTTCGAAAGACAATCCCGATACTATTGTATACGACCCCATGAATCCGGTTACTTCCTACGGCGGCAATGTCTGCTGTACGGGAAATGCGGTAAAAGGCGGTGCGTTTGACCAGCAGGTAATGGAAGAGCGTGATGATATTTTGGTCTATACGACCGATGTTTTAAAAGAAGGCACGGAAGTTACTGGTTTCATTGCATCTACCTTGTTTCTATCTTCGGACGTAAAGGACACGGATGTGACCATTAAACTTATTGATGTCTATCCGGATGGCCGTGCCTACAATTTGGACGAGACCATACAACGGGTGCGGTACCGGGAGGGTTATGAGCAAGAGGTGTTTATGGAAGATGGACAGGTCTACAAAGTCGATTTGACACCCATGTCCACCAGTAACTATTTTGAAAAGGGGCATCGCATTCGTATAGAGGTTTCTAGCTCTAACTTTCCGAGATTCGCCCGAAATTTGAATACGGGAGGCAATAATTATGACGAATCCGAGGGTGTTGTCGCGACCAATAACATTCATCACTCCAAAGCATATCCTTCTCAAATTCGATTGCCTATTAAAAAATAGAAGCGTCTTGGCCGATTTTCATTTTAAGGCGGGGATTTGCTATTTTGGTGAAGGATGTTATGCGCTATCAGCGCATGGGATATTTTTAACAGCTAGAGTATAATGAGGCTGTAAGTGAATAGTCTAAGGAGGTTCAACTGAGAAAAGCGGAATCTCCTTAGTACTTTTATGATAATTTCTTTTTATCAAAAGCGTAAAATTTGTGTCATAATTCCAAAACGGATACTAGATAATTGGTGGTCAAAATAAATATTGTAATAATCCATACCATGATAAAGCTGAACAAACAAACCTATATCCTGTAAAAACTTTGGATGGTAATAAAAAGTGAGACTTGCATTGAATCTGTCTAATTCAAAAAAGTCTAGATCATTATAATTATCCAGCATTAGCATTGTTTCTGCTTTTAAAGAAAATTTAGCTCTTTCGTTTTTATTATCTTTCAGCGGAAACTTAAAAGAGGTAAACGAGTTATGCCACCTTAAACCACTATACCTGCCATGTAAGTCTTCAAGCATCCAACTTTTTGGGTGTATTTCAAATGAACTTTTTATAGTTTTTATGGCTTTCAGTTTGTTACTATATGCAGTTTTAAGAATACCTAATTCAAAAAAGTTGGTAGAAAAATTTCCTGTTTGTAGGTTGATTGTATTGTCTTCATTCAAAAAATTACCATCTTGTCCGTTAGAATGATGTGCTATTTTCCCGAATAAAACCAAGTAGTTCAACGCTTCTTTTTTCTGGGCTACATAATAAATGGTAATCTGGGGTATATAACTAGGTGTACGAACAGGATAAGATTTTTCATTATACATCCTAATCGTAATTTGAGGGGTTAACACCGCCATGAGCTTGGAATCATTGCGTTCCCTAATGACGAATGACGGATTTACATTAGCTTCAAATAGTAAAGGCTCAATGTTCCCAATATCTGTTGGGAAGGTGATATAACTATCGCTTTGATTGATTAACGCTATTTTGTATAAATCCAATTGCAGAACCGTATCAAGCTTTTTTTGCGAAAAAACAAAATGTGCAGCACATAAAAACAAAAGCAGGATGTAAACTGTCGTTTTCATTTTGTTAGACTTTTTTAAGCTGCTTGTTTATATTGAAAAAAGCGACAAGTGAAAAGACTAACGTAACCAACATTCTAAAAATCATGGCCTTTACTGTTTTTACTTCGTAAATCCCTCCGTTATTTATGTGAAATTGTAATCCGATAAAGGCAAGTATCAAGATACCTAAAGCGGCAGCCAACAGCCAAAAAGTCCACTTTGTCCTCTTAACAAAGCCATAAACAGCAATTATATACAAAATGCCGCAAACAAAATTTGTCCAAACGATGAAAGGAACATAGTTGCCTTCTTTAGCTCTTATGCCAAACAAATCAAAAAGTACAGCGCTACTTAAAAACAAGGTAAGCAATGCAAATGCTGCTAAAACAATAGTAATTATAGCATTGATAATTTTTCTATTTTTCATTTGGTATTGTTTTAATGTGCACCATGGCAGCATGTTGGCATCACTTGTTTTTTGAACTCTTTTATCGACTTTAGTTTAAGCGCATTGGATTTAATTCCCCCGATACTTGAATCGTTTTTTCTTTTTTGTCCCACGGATCGGAAGGGATTTTCCTTTTTCCGGTATTTAATGTCTTGTTGGTTTACCCTTTTGAAGAACAGGGCTTGCTACTTTGATTATTTACGTGGTTTTCTTATAACTCCAAACCGCCAATCCGTTCATTATAATGGCATAGAGCACCGTTTTTAACAACTGCGGAAGAATATCCATAAATCCGGAACCCTTGAGCATGACCATACGCATGACTTCCACAAAATACTTTATGGGATTGAGCTCCGTAACCAGTTGCGCCCATTTTGGCATGCTCTCAATGGGTGTGAACAAGCCACTCATCAAAATAAAAATGACCATAAAAAACCAAGCAATAAACATGGCTTGTTGTTGGGTATCCGTAAAATTTGAAATGAACAGGCCTATCCCCAAAACCACCAGAATATAAATCGACGTATAAAAATACATAAGAGCTAAACTACCCACCATGGGTACATTGAACAATAGTTTTGCAATGATGAGACCAATGGACAATAAGCCCATACCTATCACCCAAAACGGAAAAAGTTTGCCAATGATAAATTGACTCTTTCTAATGGGCGTAACATTGATCTGTTCTAAGGTTCCTATTTCCTTTTCGCGCACAATATTCATCCCTGATAGGAACAGTGTAATCATCGTAACCAACAACACCAGAATGCCGGGCACCATAAAAGTTTTGTAATTCAGGGTTTCGTTGTACCAGAATAACGGGATGGTGTCAATGTTTATAGGTCGTATTTGCTTGTCCGAAACTTGTACTAAATCGGTTTTCACATGTCGATTAAAACTTTGAATAATCTGTGAGACATATACGTTTTCAACCCCAGCCGCTGCGCCATCAATAGCATTAATAGTAACGCCTAAATTGGTATGCTTTTCTTTCTGTAAATCGCGCTCAAAATAATGCGGGATTTCTAAAACGACATCCACTTCGCCCAGTAACATGGCGGAACTGGCCAATGACTCAGAAGGGAAATCTGTTAAAACATCAAAATAAGTGGACGCATTAAATTTTTCCAGTAATGCCCTTGAGGTTGATGTATGATCATTATCAATAAAACCGAATTTGATATTCTTGACTTCAAAAGTGGCCGCATTGGACAGAATAATAAGTTGGAGTAGGGGCAACACAAAAATGATCGGCAGCATCCCTTTATTTCTAAAGATTTGCTTGAACTCCTTTTGTATTATATATAGAATTATTTTCATTTTTTAGTATCGCTAGCACCTATATATTGGATGCTAGACTTTTTATTAAAATTTTGGCAATCGACCTAATTCCATCATTTAGAGCTTAGGGGGCTATTCCAATCTTATTTTATATTTTTTAATACTGAGGCCGATAAAAAACACCGTCATTCCTAATAAAATCAAGGTTTCTTTCCATATAAACTCCAGTCCTACCCCTTTTAGCATAATGCCCTTAATGATGATGATAAACCATTTGGCAGGAATAATATTACTGATGATTTGAAGCGGCAAAGGCATGCTTGAAATAGGAAAAATAAATCCGGACAACAAAATCACGGGAAGCATTAGCCCCATTAAAGATATCATCATCGCGGTTTGCTGCGTTGCCGAAATGGTGGAGATCAGTATACCTAAGGCCAGAGCACTGATAATAAAAAGTATGCTTTCTAGACCTAATAGAAAAAAGCTGCCCTGCACGGGCATTTCAAAAATAAATATGCTTAATAGAACAATTACTACGGCATTAATAATGGACAGGAAAATATACGGGAATACCTTTCCTATGATTACCTGAAATGGCTTTAGGGGAGATACCAAAAGTATTTCCATAGTACCCAATTCCTTTTCTCTTGTGATAGAAATAGACGTCATCATCGCGGAAACCAACATCAGAATAATGGTCATGACACCTGGCACGAACATATACACACTTTTTAGTTCAGGATTATAAACCATTCGGGTTTCGGGAACTATTTGGTAAGCGATTGTAATATCCTTGTTCAATTCTTTTTGATACTGTTGCAGGATGGCGTTGACATAATTAGTAATGGTATTTGCTGTATTTGGGTCTGTGGCATCGGTAATGATTTGAATCGTTGCTTTGTGTTCTTTGATTAAGTTGGCGCTAAAATCGGTTTCAAAATTCAATACCGCTTTAACCTGTCCCTTTTGAAACACCGAAGCAATGTCCGCTTCACGATGCACCATTTGTTTGATGCTAAAATATTTTGAAGCTCCCATTTTAGAAATGATTTCTTTGGTAGTGGCGTCCTTGGAATGGTCTAAAATGGCAATGTCTACATTATTGATTTCATTGGTAATGGCAAAACCGAACAATAAAATCTGGGCAATGGGCATTCCAAAGAGAATAAATAGCGAACGCCTATCCCTAAAGATATGGTAGAATTCCTTTTTTATGAAGCCTATGAATCGTTTCATTTGTCTATTAATAGTTCTTTCCTGCAGATCTCGCTGATTAGCGCGGATTTTTATTTTCTTTTTCTGCGTACATCTGCGCTATCTGCGGGAGACTTTTTTACAACCCATTTACCTTCCGAAAAACACCTTTCCTTATGTTTTCTACAGTAAAATTCACTAAAATCCCGAGTTTCAAATTAGAAAGTTTTAAATAGGTTAATACTTGTTTATGATGGACATGCGCTATATGCTCAACGGATTTGATTTCAATTATAACCTTCTCATTCACCAATAAATCCAATCTAAACCCGATTTCTAGTTTATTTCCTTCATAGTAAACAGGCAACGGTACTTGACTTTTCACGTCTAAACCCTGTTTTTGTAATTCGAACAACAAAACAGCTTCATAAACGGATTCTAATAACCCCGGACCTAATTCACTATAGACTTTAAATATTGCTCCCCTGATTAGATAGGATATTTCGTTTTCTGTTTTTTGCTCCATGAGTGATTATTTTACTTTTTATTTCCCGCGGATCTCGCTGATTATCGCAGATTTTTAAACTTTTTTCTGCGTACATCTGCGCTATCTGCGGGACATTTTTCAAACTGCTTCAAATTCTCCTTTAGTTCCACTGATTTTGTATCGCACCATAAATCGCTATTCCCTTCTTATTTCCCGCGGATCTTGCTGATTACCGCAGATTTTAATTTTTTTTCTGCGTAAATCCGCGCTATCTGCGGGACACTTTTCATCCCCGTGCCAATTTTAGAAAGACATCGTTCATAGTTGCGGCCTTAAACTGTTCTTTTAGTTTTTTAGGCGTGTCCAAGGCCTCTATTTTCCCGTTGACCATAATGGAAACGCGATCACAATATTCGGCTTCGTCCATATAGTGTGTGGTTACAAAAACGGTGGTGCCTTGGTGCGCCGCTTTATAGATCATTTCCCAAAATTGACGTCTGGTTATGGGGTCAACACCGCCCGTTGGCTCATCTAAAAACACGATTTTTGGTTCGTGTAATAAGGAAACCGAAAAAGAGATTTTCTGCTTCCAACCCAAGGGCAGGGCACCGACTAGTTGATTTGCCACTTTCGCCAATCCTAATTCCTGAATCAATATTTCCGATTTTTCTTTTATTTTTTTTCGGGACAAACCGTAAATACCGCCAAAAAAAGTAATATTTTCCTTAACCGTTAAATCGTCGTACAAAGCGAACTTTTGACTCATGTAACCAATATTCTTTTTAATATCTTCCGCCTGCGTACATACATCAAACCCGGCCACAGTTGCTTTGCCGGATGTTGGAGCGGAAATACCGATCAGCATTTTCATAGCCGTAGTTTTCCCTGCCCCGTTGGCACCTAAAAACCCAAAAATCTCTCCTTTGGCAACATCAAAAGTAATGGCGTTTACAGCCGTAAAATCCCCGAACATTTTGGTTAAGCCCTCTGCGTGTATGACCTTCTTGTTGCCCATTATTTTGCCAGTTCCATAAAGGTATCTTCAATAGTGGCTTCCGTTAGTTCGATCACTATGTTAGAGAGATTATTAGATTCCAAATACGCTCGTAACGCATCCGGATTAAAATCTGCCCTGCTATCTGTATAATGCACAAAATCGCCAAAAGGATATACGCTATGATTGGGTTCGTACGCATTTAAACTAGTGATCAATTGGTACATATTGTTTGCGCGTACATTATAAATTGGTTTTGGATAGTGTTTTACAATAGCATTTGGGGTATCTATCTCTAAAATCTTACCATCTTGTAAAAGTGCAATGCGATCACACAAAGCCGCTTCGTCCATATACGGAGTGGAAACTAAAATGGTAATGCCTTTTTTTTGCAGACGCTTTAGCATTTCCCAGAATTCCTTTCTTGAAACCGGATCAACTCCCGTGGTGGGCTCATCCAAGAACAAGACTTTTGGCTTATGTATCAAGGCACAGCACAGGGCGAGTTTCTGTTTCATACCACCGGATAGTTTACCGGCACGACGGTCTTTAAAAGGTTCAATCTGAACGTAAATATCTTTTATTAAATCGTAGTTCTCTTCAATGGTCGTCCCAAAAATAGTAGCAAAAAACTGTAGATTTTCTTCTACTGTCAAGTCTTGGTAAAGTGAAAATTTTCCGGGCATATACCCCACACTATTTCGTATGTTCTTATAATCGCGAACCACATCAAAACCAGCTACCGTTGCATTGCCCTGATCAGCGAACAAAAGCGTGGTTAAAATCCGAAAGAGCGTTGTTTTGCCAGCTCCATCCGGGCCAATTAACCCAAAGAGCTCTCCCTCTTTTACAGCAAAAGAGATGCCCTCTAACGCCTTTACGTTTTTATAGGATTTTGATATGTTGGAAATATGAAGGCTCATTTAGTTGAAATAATCAGAATAGGCGTTTATATTTTCTTCGATACCTTGTTTTAATTTTGCTGCATCTTCCATTGTTTTAGCGTCTGAAAGTGCTTCTATTTTCGCTATTAACGGCATTAGCCAAACGTGTAAATTATCATGTGAGGCCCCTGTCATAGAACACTCTTTTACCAACGTGTTTTTTAGATCATTTAGGTCGCCGGCCAATTGATGATAACTCTCCATAGATGACGTTGCATGGGTTTTTAATACCTCTTGCATTTTTTCAACACCTTGGGTAGTTTCAATATTTGCTTCCCATGTAGTACCATTATTTAACTGAATCTCATTCATCCAATGGCTACTGAAAATTGCATCTACTTGTTCTTGTACAACTACTAAAGGGGCTTCGACTTCTGCTTGTTTATCGCCATTTTTACAAGCAATTAACAGTGTTGCCGAAAAAAGGATAAGGAGTGCTGATTTTTTCATAAGTATCGTATTAAAGATTAATTTAATTTTTTAACCACATTTCTGCTGGCATCCCAATTTTTAGGCTGCCATCATTGGTTACATTCACTTTTACGGCATATACCAAAGCGACGCGCTCCTCTTTGGTCTGAATTATTTTTGGTGTGAATTCGGCTTCAGAGGCTATCCAACCAATACGGCCTTTGTATGTTTTCATAGCATCTCCATCATCGATTTTTACCGTCACATCTTCGCCTATCTTTAAGCCTGCCAATTGTGTTTCGCTGATATAGACCCGCAGTTGCATAACACTTAGATCGGCAATTTTATAGAGTGGTTTTCCAAATGCGGTAATCTCGTATGGCTCCGCGTACTTGGTCAAAACCGTTCCGTTTACAGGGTTAATGATTTTACTTTTCTGTATCTGGTCATCTAGTTGCTTCAATTGTACATCTATGCTCTTTAGTTCGTTGACCACAGGTGCATTCTGTATTTCTACACTTTTAATTTGTTTTCTGATAACGTCGATTTCGCCTTGTACATCATCCAATTGTTTTTGTGTTCCGGCATCATCCTCTATCAGATTTTCGGTTCGAGTTTTGTTGGTGCCCGCTGTTTTTAATTTGGCGTTCAACACATCTATTTGAGATAGTACACCTTTGGATTTTGAGCTGATAACTGCTTTGGATACATTAAGCTGTTCCCGCTTTAATGCCAACGGAATGGTATCGATGTATCCTATAAATCGATTTTTTTCCAGTTTATCACCTTCGTTTAGGTCAAACTGGATCAATTTCCCATTGTTTTCGGCTGAAATGGTTATTTCCGTAGCTTCAAAATTGCCGTAGCCATCTGCTTTTCCGTTGTCGTTATTGCAGGAAAATAGGCTTGACGCTATGATTGTTATTGCTAGTATGTATTTATAGTTTTTCATGTTTATTTTTTCTTTTCTCCCGCTGATTTGGCTGATTTTTTACGATTTCTTTTATGTTTTATTTTTGTCTCCCGCAGATTTCGCTGATTTTCGCAGATTTTTTTCATGATTTTTTTCATGTTGTTATTCTTTTTTTCTGCCCTATCTGCGGGAAAAAATTAGTGTCCTTGGATAATAGTATAATTTACTTTTGCCAGTTGTAACTGAATTTTATGCCTTGCCAAGGTATTTTCGTCTTCAAACAAATTAGTGAGTTCCGTAATGTAGTCCGATGATGTGATGACTCCGTTTTTAAGCTGTGAGTCTGCCGTAGCCAGTACATCTTTTCTAAGATTGACAATGGCCACATCGGAAATAATGAAGGCTTGTATCTTTTCTATTTCCTTTTGTTGCTGATCTAGTTCAATAGTGGTGCGCAACCTAAAAGTTTCGGATTCCGTGGTTAATATATCCTTGTTTATAGCCAAGGATTCACGCTGCTTTTGGTTGGAATTCCAGTCGAATACATTCCAATTCAGTTTGACACCGACAATGTAAAAGGTCTGAAAGGAATTATCCAGCATATTCAGTCCGGGATTACCGTAACCACCGGTTGCAAAACCAAGCAGTTTGGGTGCGTTTTGTTTGGCCAGCAAGGCCTCGTTACTTTCAATTGCTTCATTTTTAAGCTGAAACAATTCCAGCTCCGGTCGCTTTAATTCCATTTCTACAGGCGTTTCCACCAAAGGTTTTTGAAAGCTTGTGGAAGCGTCCAACGGTTTGCCAATAATACTTCCAAGCGTTTCTATTAAGGAGGTCTTGTTATTTTCCAACTCCGTGGTTTGCTGCTGTAGTTTCAACAATTCAGCTTCCAGAATTTTATCGGACGAAGGTAAGATCACGCCATATTTAATACCGGCTTGCACTTCGCTCAATTTCGCCTGTAACTGGGTTTGTTTTGCCTCCAACAACAAATTTGTTTCCTGCGACAATAAAATGGAAAAGTAGACTTGATTTATTTTTTGTTTTAATTGATACAGATTGACCTCCACCTGCTTTTGTTTGGCGCTAAGTTCAGCGGATTTCATTCTTAAAGATGCATCCGTTGCGCCTCCATTATAAATGAGCTGATTTACCGAAAAGGTTGCGCGGTATTGGTCGTTGTTCAAAGGTTCTATATTGGAATTTGGAATGGGGACCTCTATCACATCGGATTGGTAAGTTGCTTGTGCATCCAGACTAAATTGGGGCAATTTGGCAGTGGAAATAACCGCTGCATCCAATTGGTTTTGCGCTTCCAGCAGTTGGGATTGTTTGGCCAAGGGGTAATTCTGGTTGACCAAACTGTAGCATTCTTCCAAGCTTATGCTTTGCTGTGCTAGGCTTGGAAGCCCTGCTAAGATTATAAATAAGAGGAGTAAGCGTTTCATTTTATGTTTTCTTTATGGCATGGATAATGAAATTGGCAACATCGGTCTTACGTTCTTCCATGAGCTGTTTGTACCTAGTATCATCTGTATTTGTAAAGGCCATAATCAAGGGTTTGGCAACAAAAGGAAAAATATTCAGCGCTAGAATATTAATGAACAACTGTTCTGCGGAAATGGGCCTGATGATGCCTTGTTCCACTTCTTTATGTACTTGTTTCTTAAACTTCTCTAGATTAGGGAAGCCGATGTTATTTTTTAGGTTGATGATAAAATCCGGATTTCTGTTCAATTCCTGAATGATGAAATTGGGCAGGTAGGGATGTTTAATAACGAATGATATATAGTTTGATGTAAAGCTTCTGACTTTTTCCTCAATAAATGAATCATCGTTAAGAACAGCATTCAATTGTGGCGCCAATAGGGCAAAGGCATTTTTGAAAACGGCTTCAAAAAGTAATTGTTTGCTACGGTAATAGTAGTGCAACATAGCTTTATTAATTCCGGCCCTGTCCGCTATTTCCTGCATGCGGGCACCATCCATTCCCTTTGCCTGAAAAATGTCTTTTGCGGCAACCAATATTAGTTCTTCCGTAGTTTCGTCTTTTGCCTTTTTCATATTAACCGTAAAGTTTAACCATTTGGTTAACAAATGTAGTTAATTGTTTTGGAATACCCTAGTTTCATTCATAAAGATTTAATTGAACCAGTGGTTGTGTAGTGGTTTTATGATAAAGAAGTCCCGCTGTGTTTCGCTCAGGCCCTATTCTAAATAAAATGACTAAATTATAGGAGCTTATATTGTTGGCCGGTAGGTTGAAAAACGCAAACGCAGCCATTACTTAGACCTTTTTATAATTAGGAAACACTTAGGGTATTTTTATACGCAGCGAATGTTCTAGTTCAGATAATCTCAAAACACATCAAACTCATAGTAAACAAACAATCAAGACCACATTAAATTTGAGTATAATATTTTTATTCTATTTATTGATAAATATCATATTTGTTACTTCTCCTTTGCATTACCTTTAATTCCTAACGCAAACGACATAAGCAATGCGGTATCTCTATTTTTTGGCCGTCGGTTTACTTCTTTGGAGCTGCAAGGGCGAAACCAAACCAACACCGGAAACACCGAATACAATGCCCCAAAGAGGCGAGCTGAGTCAGGATTCCAAAATCTTTTTGGGTAATCGCTTGTTTTCCGAAAAGACCTGTATTACCTGTCATGATATCAATAGGCAAAAGGTGGGGCCATCGATTACGGAAATCATGAAAATCTATAAGGAAAAAGATGGGGACATCGTTGCTTTTCTTAAAGGGGAGGCAAAGCCCATAGTCGATACGACTGCTAGTCAAGTAGCCATAATGCAGGCCAACATAGAAGGCTTTTTACAAAATATCTCGGACGAGGAACTGAATACCATTGCCGTTTACATGATGCATGTGGATCAATTGCAAGCGCAATAACGTCGTACGGGATTTGTGTTATTCTTGTATTTCTGCTGCCAAACCATTAGGGTAGGAGGGCAAAAAAGTGCTTGTTTAGTTTCACGTGATATTAGCTTGCAAGTTGCGATATAGTATAACCATAATAGAAATATCGCCTCCTGAAACAAATAAAAAAGCCTGCGAACAGCTGTGCACAGGCTTTTTTTATCGATTAAAATACTATTAGTTTAGTGATGCTAACAGCTTCTCCGCAACCAAATCGGAAGACGCCGGGTTTTGGCCCGTAATTAAATTCCCTTCTTGTAGGGCATAAGCGGCCCAATCGTCCCCTTTGGAATAGATACCGCCATTTTCTTTTAGCATATCTTCTACCAAGAAAGGCACCACATCTGTCAATTGTACGGCCTTTTCCTCACTATTGGTAAATCCCGTCACCTTTTTACCTTTCACCAACGGACTACCATCCGTGTTCTTAACATTCTTCAGTGCAGCAGGGGCGTGACATACAAAAGCAATCGGTTTTTGCTGTTCGTTAAACGTTTCTATCAGTTTTGCCGATGTAGCATCGTTTGCCAAATCCCATAAGGGCCCGTGACCTCCCGGATAGAATACGGCATCAAAATCGGAGGCCTGCATATCCGCTAGCACCTTGGTGTTGGCAATATGCTCCTGAGCTTCGGTATCCTCCCTATAGCGTTTTGTGGAAGCCGTTTGTGCATCGGGGGTATCGCTACTTGGATCTATAGGTGCTTTTCCTCCCTTTGGGGTGGCAATGGTAATGTTGGCTCCTTTATCCAATAAGGTATAATACGGACTTGCAAATTCCTCGATCCAAAATCCTGTTTTCTTTCCGGTGTCTCCCAATTTGTCGTGGGAAGTCAATACAAATAATATTTTCATTTTCTCTTTTTAAATTAATGATTCATTGGTAGCAAAGGGTTTAAGCCTTAACGACCATTTTTCCTTTTTTATTTCCTTTCATCATATCCAAGAAGGCCTGTGGGGTATTTTCAAAACCTTCCACAATAGTTTCCCTGTAGGTCAATTTCCCTTCACTTAGCCAAGTAGACAATTGCTTCATAGCTTCGGGAAATTTATCGGCATAGTTAGAGACGATAAAACCCTGCATCAAGGCACTGTTCCGGACCAAAAATGGTTGTACACTTAGTCCGGTGGGTAATTCTGTACTGTTATAGACCGATATCGCACCGCAAATAACCATTCGCGCAAATTTGTTGATACTGAACAGTACGGCATCGGAAATAGGTCCGCCCACGTTATCAAAATAAATATCCACACCGTTTGGCGCTGCCTTTTGGATAGCAGACTTCATGTCCTTTGTCGTCTTATAATTGATACCATGATCAAAACCGAATTCCGATGTTAAGAGTTCTACCTTTTCATCCGTTCCTGCAATACCGATGACATGCAGCCCTAGGATTTTACCAATCTGACCAACAACACTTCCCACGGCTCCCGCTGCTCCGGATACGACCAAGGTTTCCCCCTCTTTAGGTTTACCTATTTCATGAAGGCCTAAAAAGGCCGTTAATCCCGTCATGCCCACAATTCCTAAGTAAGCACTTAATGGTACCTTATCCGCATCTACTTTCTGCAGCCCTTCTCCTTTACTAATTTGTTTCGTTTTCCACTCGAGCATTCCAGAAACAAAATCGCCTTTTTTAAAGTGTTCATTTTTCGAATCGATTACCTCTGCAACAATACCGGAAGTAATAGGTTTTCCCACCTCAAAAGAAGGGACGTACGATTTAGCATCGCTCATACGTCCACGCAAATAAGGATCAACGGATAGGTACTTGGTATTCAAAAGGATTTCTCCGTCCGCTGTTTTAAGGTTATCATCTTCCTTTTTAAGCTCAAAATCAGCCAGCGTAGGCATGCCTACCGGACGTTTTTTCAAATTTATGATCTGTATCATGTGTTAATTTATATAAGGATTAATTTTTGTTTTATACTACCTAGATCTGACATTAGATTGAATAGCTCATGAATAAATGAACTGAGAAATACGAACTATAATGCTACGTTTTTTTGTCCTAAGTCATTTCCTCTATTCCAATCAATAATCATCGCATCTTTATACTGTCCCAAGCCGCTTGGAAAGCTTCCTCTATATGAGCTTCACCAAATTGGAATACGCCACGTTGCTGCATTACCATTAAAAAGGACAGCGGATTAATAGTGTAGGCATACAAAAGATAAGGCGAAAGCGGTTTAATGATACCTTCCTGCTGTCCCCGTACCCAAAGGTCCAAAAGGGGCTGTAAGTGTTTAATCCCTTCATATCTACTAGGTTCATCAATCATTGGGGTGTTATCACATTGGGCAAGGAACATTGCCGCTTGGTTTTGTTTCAATTTAAAGTCGGCTATACGTTTCCATATCAATTCAAAACCTTCAGGGACTCCCATGCTATCATTATAGGTCTTAAAAGCATACTCGGTATAAATTTGCTTGACTTCCAAATACGTCTTGTTGACCAGATCGTGCTTATTCTCAAAATAGAGGTATATAGTAGCGGGGGACACATTGGCCATTTTAGCTATTTTTGCCATAGGTGTCGCATGAAAACCATTGTTATTGACCAAGGAAATGGTGGCTTTTATCAAGGCATTCCGTTTGTCTATACTTTTCTGGAGTTTTATCATTATTCTAATGTCTAATCAAAGGTACAATAAAAAAGAATGAACGTTCATTTTTTAATAAAGATTTAGGTTTTCTGGAAATTATAAACCTGTGTGGTTTCTTCAAAGCTTTTACCTAAAAAGAAACAATTGCATCGTCCCCCTGCATTATTAAAGAGTATGCCATAAATTTTATAGATACTTTAAAATGAGTTAATTATAAGTAGTATTATCCTGTAAAGTGAATATAGCATAGTTCCTAGAGGGGGATGTAAGTGGCGGATTAACTAACTTTTTTACGCACAGACCCTATGGTTTTGTTTTATACCAAAAGTGGAATTTGGGTATAGCGGCAGCATAGATGGTTTTGAATTGCTTACAGCTTGCTTTGCTTTGGGTACGAACTCCGACAGCTTAACTTTTTGGGCAATACATCTCGTATGCGGTCAACGGGGTATCCATGCCATCCAACGTTATTGCGGTAGGTGCTTTAAGTATCTACTCTAATAATTGCATAATTTATAGTAGGGAACTGGTTAACGGTTTTAAACTCGAGTTCTGTGAGCGCGTTTCGAAAACACCTGCTAACTAGCCTAAAATGAATATTTGAATAATATATTGAAAATAAGTGACTTAATCCATTGTCAATTAAAAAAATGGTATCATCTTTACCAACTAATAAGTACTATAAATTTAATTACATTACAATGGGTAAAGGAACAGTAAAATTTTTCAACGAAACAAAAGGTTTTGGATTCATAACCGAAGAAGGCGTTGAAAAAGATCATTTTGTACACATTTCTGGATTGGTAGACGAGATTCGCGAAGGCGATGAAGTTGAATTCGATCTTCAAGAAGGCAACAAAGGATTAAACGCAGTGAACGTAAAAGTTATCTAATACATATACTTTAAAGTTTAGCAAAACCCCACTGGTAACGGTGGGGTTTTTTTGTGTTTAAATCCTGTTTAAAAAAATACAGTGTGTAAGGCCTATCTACCAATTGAAATGTGACATAAAAACCCGTAGCTAGTAGCTGTTCGGAATTAAAGATGTAGTTTTGCGCCTTTAAAAAAAGTTATGAAACGTATAAGTCAATATAAAAAACTCTATGGTATCGAAAAGGAAATCGACCTTAGGACACTCAAAACAACCTACCGCAATTTGGTAAAGGAATGGCATCCGGATAAATTTCAAGAGGGTGATGCCAGACGCGAGGAAGCAGAAATACAAAGTCGTGCTATCATTGATGGCTATCACTTTTTGGTAAGTATAGCTCCAGAAACTATTACGGCAAATTTAGAGGCCTATACCGAAACCATCACCAATGCTGGAATAGCAGATTATATACATAAGGGATTGGTATTGGAAATTACATTTTTGGACGGTACTACATATGAATATTTTGGGGTTACAAAACCTACTTACATCAAGATGGTCAATTCCAACAAGCTGAATCGTTTCGCCAAACGAACTATATATCCAAACTACCTGTACAGAAAATCTAAACGTACGCTACAAGAGGCTTAAGGTTACTAGGTTGTTAATGGCATTCGAGGTTACTATTGTGGAGCTTCATCTGCCTATCTTTGTTTTAAATTTATGCTATGTCAAAATCTTTTTACGATTTGGGAATTAACCGTCAATTGCTGCAAAGTCTTTCCGATCTGAATATTTCCGTTGCTACGGGTATTCAAGAAAAAACGATTCCGATACTATTAAATCAAAAAGAGGATGTCGTCGCTTTGGCGAAGACGGGAACTGGTAAAACCGTAGCTTTCGGTCTGCCGTTGTTGCAATTGATAGATACTACTAATAGCGATGTGCAGGTGCTAGTATTGGCGCCAACAAGAGAGCTGGGACAGCAAATTTATACGAACTTGGTTTCCTTCGCCGCTCATAGTCCGGCCGTGTCCATTGCGTCGGTTTGTGGAGGTATTCCCATAAAACCGCAAATAGAGCGTTTGAAGCAGCCTACACATATCGTGGTAGCAACACCGGGCCGATTGATAGATTTGGTACAACGAGAAGCCGTCAACATCAAAAAGTTGAAGTATCTGGTCTTGGACGAGGCAGATGAAATGGTAAGCGCCCTGCAAAAGGACTTGGATACCTTGGCCAAGGAAATTCCCAAATCCAGAAGAACGTTGTTATTTACCGCAACCATGCCGGGCGCGGTAAAACAATTGGTTCAAAATTATATGTCCAAACATGTGGTGCACCTAGAAACGGATATGGCGCAGATGGGGCATCAAGGTATAGATCACAAGTATGTGGTCGTGCAACCCATAGAAAAGCTGGAGGTATTGCTTCACTTTCTAAACTCCAAAGAAGGGGAGCGTGGTATTATTTTCTGTAAAACCAAGGCGGCGGTAAATAAATTGGCGAAGAAATTGGCGATGAACAAGTTTTCATCCGGTGCTATCCACGGGAGCTTGTCCCAAGGCATCCGAGACCGCATTATGGGCCAGTTCCGGGAAGGATTTATAGATATTCTGGTAGCAACCGATTTGGCTGCCCGTGGCATTGATGTAAAAGAAACCTCCTATGTGGTCAATTACCATTTGCCAGATACCTACGAAGCATATGTACACCGGAGCGGCAGAACGGCTAGGGCAGGGGCAAAGGGACTTTCCTTGAGCATCATACAGCAAGAAGAACGAGCGGACATACCGGAATTTGAAAAGGAACTGGACCTTGTTTTCAACGAAGTTAAAAAGCAAGATGATGAAAACAGGGAAGAAATCAATTTGGTATTGTGGGCCAAAAAGATATTCAAGACCAAGCCAAACAGAACCATTTCTGCCGACACCAAAGAAAAAATAAAAACTATATTTCATCATTTAACAAAGGAAGAATTGATGGAAAAGGTACTGGCCGACCATATGGGACAACGTGGTTCTACCAATCCCAGTACGAATACGGAAACTTCTGGGAATAATTGAGAATAGAGGAGAGAAAAAAGAACCAAGCGCCAAGTACCAAAAGAAGATGCAGTGGGTACTGGGTAGTAAAAAATGTATGCTGGATGCGCGGTGCAAAATGCTTAAGGATAGTCTCTAATTTCTATTGTTTCAGGTTACAAGGGCAGTTGCGAGACCGCAGATGTTAGCTTTTTGAACATCGGGCATCAAACTGAAAAAATTTGTTCTTTGAATTTAATTTTTGTAGTTGAACTATGTCGCCTATGAGGCATCCCTATTACCGCATTTTTTCTGGAGGTTCAACTTAGGTGCATAAGGCTTCAGCCATTTCAGGTTTCTTTTGTTTCAAGTTGAAAAGGAGCGCAATGCGAGCAGCGTATCGCATTTTTGTATTTGAACTTGACGCTTGAACTTGAAACCTTGAACCCTGAACCCTGAACCCTGAACCCTGAACCTTAAATAAATACACGAAATGGCCAATAATATCCGCAACCAACAGGACATTTTAGAAAAATTGAACATAGCTGCCTTGACTCCAATGCAGGAGGCGGCTATTGCGGAAATTGGTAAATCGGTCAATACCGTTTTGCTCTCGCCAACGGGCACCGGTAAAACGTTGGCTTTTCTATTACCGCTTATTGAACGCTTGGATTCGGAATCTACAGAAGTACAGGCGCTTATTTTAGTGCCGTCTCGCGAATTGGCCATACAGATTGAACAAGTAGTGCGTAATATGGGTTCTGGTTTTAAAGTGAACGCTGTCTATGGCGGCAGGGCTATGTCCAAGGATAAACTGGAAATCAAACACTTACCAGCCATTTTAATCGGAACTCCCGGTAGGATTCTAGACCATTTTGATGCGGAACGATTTTCAAAAAACAACATTAAAACCCTTGTTTTGGATGAGTTTGATAAGTCGCTCGAAACGGGTTTTGAAGTGGAAATGAACGCCATAATTAGCGAACTGACGCATCTGGATAGGCGTATTCTCACTTCTGCAACCCAAGGGGTCAAAATCCCTGGTTTTGTGGGATTGGAAGCACCGAGTGTCATCAATTATTTGACCGATAAAAAAGCGTCCCGACTTAGTATTAAAACGGTTAGGGCAACGGACAAGGATAAGCTAAAAACCTTGGTACATCTCTTGCTCTACATTGGCAATGAACCTGGAATCATTTTTTGTAATTACAAGGACAGTATCGAGCGCGTAAGTGCCTATTTAGATAAAAATAGCATCTATTATGGTTGTTTTTCCGGTGGGATGGAGCAAAAAGACCGCGAACGTTCCTTGCTAAAGTTTAGAAACGGTACTTGTCAAGTGCTGATCGCTACCGATTTGGCGGCAAGGGGAATCGACATCCCCGAAATGAAATATATTATTCATTTTGAGTTGCCAAGGACGGAAGTCGAGTTTACCCACCGAAACGGCAGAACGGCGCGGATAAACGAAAAAGGAACGGCGTATGTGCTGCACTGGGAAAAGGAGCGCTTGCCGGAGTTTATCGAAAAAGACAAGCCAATGGACATTTTTAAAAAAGCAACCTTCAAAGCCCCTCCGAATCCTCGATATTGGGAAACCCTGTTTATTTCGGGAGGTCGAAAAGACAAAATATCAAAAGGGGATATCGCTGGATTATTTCTCAAACAAGGCGGTATCAACAAAGACCAGCTGGGCGTGATCGAACTCAAACAGGATTGCGCCTTTGTTGCCGTACCACTAACACTAGCCGATGAACTGGTAGATAAACTAAATAATTCCCGCCTTAAAAAGAAAAAGGTTCGGGTAACGGTCTTGTAGGTTCAAGCGCAGAGTTCTAACACAAACATGCTCGCGGTAGCCATGGTTGATGCGAGAAAGTCGCATCACTGCTCCTTATGCTTACCCGGAATGGGTTTCAAGCGTATACATCCCATAGCATCCAACAGGCGCATAATCAAATAGGTCATATCAATTTCATGCCATTTTACGCCAAAATTGGGGCTACTGGCATACTTATGATGGTTATTATGATAGCCTTCTCCCATCATTAGAAAATCGAACGGAAAAATATTTTTGCTCGTGTTTTTCATCTTAAAATTCACATAGCCATAAATATGTCCGAACCAGTTGATAATTACACCGTGAATCGGGGCCATTAAAAAAGTGATAGGCAATAAGAACCACTGCCATGGCGCGGTTACAAAGTAAACAAAGAACAAAATATAGAGCGCAATCCAAAGTACGCGGGAAAGGCGGGAACTGGCAAATTTATCGAATCCTTTCCATTGTGGAACATTTTTGGTGAAACGCGCATCTACGACGATACGCTCTTTGTTTATATCTTGATATATGGTTTTGGTTTTCCACATCATAGCGAATAAATTGGCATCGTGCGAGGGCGAGTGTGGGTCTTTTTCCGTATCTGTATACGCATGGTGCATCCGGTGCATAATGCCATACCCGTAGGCACTTAGGTAGCTGCAGCCTTGGAAAATCCAAGTTAAAATAAAGGTAATACGCTCCATGGGTTTAGACATGGTAAACACCTGATGTGCCGCATACCTATGCAAAAAGAAGGACTGAAAGAACAAACCTCCATACCAGAGCGTTAAAACAAAAATAACAATGACCATAACTTTTTTTACAAAGATAAATAGGGGCGGACATCCAAACAATGAACCCAAATCAATTAATTGGGCTTAGGATTATATTGCCATCAACCACTGGGAAGGAAGGGAATTACAACCGCTTTCGAATTCGGCTCAAGGCTTGGGCGGTAACGCCTATATAGGAGCTAATGTACTTTAAGGGAATTACTTTTAGAAGCTCTGGACGTTCCTTGAACAATTTCACATAACGCTCCTCCGCCGTAAGGTTCAATAAGTCTTGTTCCCGTTTGGATTTTAATAAAAAAAGGCGTTCGGCCGTTAACCTACCAATAAGGTTTCCTATTTGGGTGTTATTGTAAACTTCCTGTAAATCGACATAACTGATACTTAAAATATTTGTTTCCGTAAGCGCCTGTAATTCATAAGCCGAAGGTTTTTGTGTCAAGAAGGAATCATAGGCACTAATGAACTGGTTTTGAAAACTAAAACCAAAGGTAATTTCTTTTTCAGGGTCTTCTTTGGGAATATATAAACGTACCACACCAGATTCTATAAAGGAAATATGGGACTCTATGGTATGAGCCTTTAAAAACACCTCTTTTTTAGGAATGAAACGACACTGTAATCTTGAGGTGAAAAAATCCCAGTCGGCGGTCGTTATTGTCGCTATTTGATTTAAATATGATTTTATCTGTTCCAAAACTAAATATGCTGTGTTTAATGGAAAAACCCACAAGACTTCTAGATACAGTCAAAAGAATCCTTTCCTTCATCGCCAAAATTATACGCATGCTTACTGAAAGCCCGAAAATTTTGACAATTTTTTTTTTCTTTGCCTAGGCACAATTATTCAACATAGCTATAACTACGGTGTACCCCGATCGTTCGGGTTTAACGACGGCAAAGGGAAAAAGAAAGAGACAAAAACTTTGATTACCATTTGGCACTAATATAAACGACTTTTTTTATAGGGCTGTCAAAGTTAAACACGTTCGACAAATAAGTAGCGTAACTTTTGTTTAATCTTGTGTTAAAAATGTTAAACAATTAGAAAAATCATTTATCTTTGGATTGAATTTAAACCTAAAAATAATATGAAAACTATTAAAGTATTAAGTCTTTTTGCTTTTTCGGCACTTTTATTTGTGTCCTGTGGTGAAAAGAAAAAAGAAATGAATGAAGAATCCACGGATGTGGCATCAGAGGTAGAGGCAGTTGTTGTTGAAGAGGTAGCGCCAAATATAGTGGAGGTAGCCGCTGGCAATGCTAATTTTAGTACCTTGGTAGCAGCAGTACAAGCTGCGGGCTTAGTGGAAACATTAAGTGGTGCAGGCCCGTTTACGGTATTTGCCCCGACCAATGATGCGTTTGCCAAGTTACCGGCAGGAACTGTAGAAGGTCTCTTAGAGCCGGAAAGTAAAGATGCACTAACGGGAATATTGACTTATCATGTTGTTGCCGGGAAATTTGAGGCAGCGGCCGTTATAGAGGCAATTAATGCCAATAATGGTAAATTTACTGTAGAAACCGTACAAGGCGGAAGCATTGATTTGAGCCTGAATGACGGTAATGTGATGTTGACAGATGCCAATGGTGGTAATTCTACCGTGGTAATTGCCGATGTAGCAGCATCCAATGGGGTAATCCATGCCTTGGATACAGTAGTAATGCCCGAATAAAAGGGTAACATTGAAAAAATTAAGAACCACTATCCTCCAGATAGTGGTTTTTTTATGATGCGTGTTACCATCATGGTGCGTACAAAATAAGTTATCGATTTTTTACGTTCTTGCATCATGGCATTTTCCATTGATAGCACTAAAAAGTTCATGCACCATGAAAAATAATTTGCTCTATATCTTTTTGTTTGCCGGTCTTTTGGGTTCTGCTCAAGAGACTTTAAGGGAACAAAACCTCTTCTTAAGGTTGTATTCCTTAGAGAATAAAAAATTTACCAAGGGATATCTTCAATCCGTTACCGATGGCTCCTTACTATTAGAGGTAAAGGATAGCCTCGTTAAGGTTCCCATTACAGGCATAGGAAAAATAAGAACCAAAAGGTCGCTCGGTGGCAACGTAATCATTGGAGCCATACTAGGAGGAAGCCTTGGATTCGGTTTATTTGCTGGCGATTCGGAAATATCCCCTTCTGTCTACTCGGGAGAAGAACGTGTTGTTGCCGTGGTTGGCGGTCTTGTTTTGGGAGGCACCGTTGGGGCGGGTACGTCGGTCTTTAAAAAGTCAAAAGTGTATCCCATCAACGGCAATGGGGAAAATTGGAAGAAATTCATAGGTACTTTAAAATAGCAGGTTTTTGTTGACTATAACGTTAATGTTGCCAACCTATAGATTGAAAAAAAAATCAAGAAAATCCTATCGCCGGAAGCATCCCGTAAGTTCGGAGTCATACCAATTTAACTCTAAAGAAAATTGGTGTAACTATTTATTGGGTCTACCAAGAATAAAGGCAGGATGTGCTTGATACCAAGGCCAGTGGAACCTTTGAGTTATCGTTCCTTGGATACCGGAGTACTTTCAAAAATATATTCATGCTTAATGAAAACCCGACAATTTTGACAATTTTATTTTTTTCTTTGCCTAGGCACGACACAGCGAAAGCTGTGGGCGAGCCGTAGCGATGGCGAAGCATAGCCGCAGCTACGGTTGATAATTT
>Ga0306871_1000220_pt1 | contig 23053 bp, 21 predicted proteins | sample AntRauMeHopE1497_FD_190447 | JGI IMG/M metagenome (GOLD analysis project Ga0306871, IMG submission 190447) | Saline lake microbial communities from Rauer Islands, Antarctica - Metagenome Hop E1 #497 (v2) (version 2) | ecosystem: Environmental > Aquatic > Non-marine Saline and Alkaline > Saline ... | reverse complement strand
AACCAGAAGGCGTGCCGATCTCCGCCGCATACGCCCGAACGAGTGGGCTGCTATCTCACCGGCTGAGCCACTCAACTTAGGTTACTCTGACCTTGATGGCGATGAACGCAGAGCTTCCCTGAGCGCTCATCTCTGCCATGAAGAGTCCATTGATGCACACTCATGTGATGAGTAAACCTATTATCTGAACAGAGCCTTGTTGTTGTTGCTGAGCGGGCACAAGGTGGACCCTGGCCGCACAACAACCGGAACGTCCGCACCTGTGACACGGCATGCGAGTGGATGCACTGCTTGACCGCGTGGAGGCGGGCCAAGCACTCCCTGCGAGAGCGCACCGCCGGGTGGGGCAGTACCCAGTCGTCGCTTGCCGCCCCTGCTGCTGCCCGTGGCTTGATGAGGCACTCACGATCATTGTAAGGCCATGCTCCTGTGATCCTTCCCGGGTCGAGCCGTGATGGGCCGCGTGGTCGCGCGCGGCACCCCGCTGCGAGATTGTCGCTCCGCTGTCACCGCCTACGCTCCCTCAGGGGTGCGCTTTGGTGGGGGCAGTCCTGGCGATCGCGCTTGCGGTGTCCCACAGATGCGAGTGCTTCGTGGCAGTAGCTTCGGCAGGCACGGTGGACTCGACCCCGGTGTCGCTGCTGGAGGACGCGGTGGCCGCGGCCGTGGGCCTTTCGGTTTGCCCTGCTCCTGCCGCGGGCTGGACTGAGGAAACCACGTTTGCGTGCGATGCCGCGGGCATGATGGGTGCCACGGAGATCGCTGTGGGACTCGCGGCGGCCGCCGCGCTGCTGCTGACGAGCGTCGCCGTCAGGGGCTGGGCGGGCAGCCGGCCGTGCAGCCGCTCGGACCGCACCGCTCGCACGGCTCAGGCCGTGGCGTCATCTGAGCCCGCCGCAGAGCCGAGGCTGCTCGCGGCCCGCGTGCTCGACCTGCAGGCCCGCTTGCTGTCCTCGCCGCTGCTCCGGCTGCCCAGGGCGTCGCCCGCCCCGCGGCAGAGAGGGCCAGGCACGGGCTGGTCGGACATCCAGGGGGAGACGCCCGACCGCGGCCGCCCTACCGCCGCCGCCATCGAAGGGGCGGCGTCGGTGAGAAGGCGGCTGCCGTTCACCCCGTCGGACGGCCGCCACCCAACGCCGCTGACGGATGCTGCAAGGCTGGGTCAGGCGATGCCATCGGCATCAGCGTCCTCGCTGCCCACCCAGCCGCTTGCGGTGGCCACTGCGGCCATCGCCAAGGAGCTGAGGAGGCTAAGACTGCTGGACCAGGCGCCAGGGCTCCAAGCCGCCAGAGCCGCCAGCGCGCAGTGGTCCCCGTTTGCGGCCACCAGGCGCGCCCAGCTGGCAGAGATCCTGGCCCACCGCGCGAGGTCGGCCTTCGCCCTGGCTGCCCACGGCGCGGAGGAGTCGCTCGCCGCCCACCGCCTCGGGAGCGAGCACCTGGCCGGGCTGGTCGCATCCGGTGCGGTCCATTCCGCCCCCGTGCATGCCTCTCGCCATGCAGGGGCCGCACGGACCGCGTCGGAGGCCGCTGTCCTCCCGCCCCGAGCTGGCCGCGCCGGCGCGTGGAGCGCTGCGGAGGCTATGGTCGAAATCCTCGGGTCGCGGGCGCGGACCACTGCTGCGGCCGGCCAGGGGGCCGACAGCAGGGGGGGCCTCCGGCTGCGCTCGTGGGAGCCGACACCGGTGCCGTCGGCCCATGCCGCGACCATCGATGCGCTCATCAGCGACTGCTGCGCCCTGGCCAGCGGCGCCTCACGCTGCTCCGCCCGGCCCCGTGCCTGTGCCGCACTGCTGTGCGAGGGCATGGTGTCCGCCTGCACCGCGCTGGCCATCGACCCAAGGTGCTCCTCCGCGCACACCTGGCTGGCCACCTGCACCAACGCGGCAATGCCCCTGGCCCTGCTGCACCGGGTCGGCGCGGCCAGTCTCCCCGCCCGGGGGGCGCGCCCGCAGCAGGCAGCGGCCAGCTCGTCGGCCGACGGCTCACCGGCGCCTCTTCCCAGCAGCCGCAGCGGGCCGCTTGCCAACCTGCTGGTGGCAGGCGCGGTGTCGGCCAGGGTCGCTCGCGCGGCTTGGGACGGCGCGGCCAGGCGTGCCGCGGCCGTGGCGGGTGCGGTCCACGCAGTAAACCTTGGCCTTCTTCGAGCCAGCACCGCCAGCCGGGCAGCATCTGCCGCGCGCCTCCACGCGTCCTGCGCCGTCGTTCTCGACGCGAGGGACTTTCACGCGCTCCATCTGCTGGGGAGGTCGTACCTCGAGGCGAGCCAGGCGGCCACGTCCTGGCGGGTGGCGGCCTGGATGTCGAGCGTTCCCATTCCGAGGCCGACGATCCAGGACGCGCTGCACACGCTCCTCAGGGCCGAGCACTCGTGGGTGAGACCGACCGGCCGACCCCGTGATGGGGCAGACCCGACGAGGGTGCCAGGGCGGACGTGCCCGCCGTCACCCTGCCGCTGCCGTTCCGCCCCCGCACGCAGGCGGAGCTCAATGGCGGGGATCCGTGGCCTGCCAACCTGCTGGCGCAGGCGCAGGCGCACCTTGCAGCGGGAGACCGCGCGGCCGCGACGAACTGTCTGTCGCTGTGCTCCACGACTGGCAAGCTGGCCGGGGCATCATCCGAGAGCCGCGAGGCGGCGGCAGAGGCCGACGCGCTGCGGCGAGACGAGGGACTCCTGTGAAGAGCAGGTCCTGTCGTGTGTCATTTGGCCGCGGGCTCGCCGGGGGCGCTCGTGCCTCATTCTTCGTGCGTGGCAGGCTCGTTTGTGGTCGAACTTGCGAGATTCCTCGAGTCGCCGGCAGGCGGGGCGGACGTGCACACGGCATCCCCTCGGCGACACGCCCCCGGCGCGTCCGGTCGGGAAATCCTGCTGGCGCTCACGCGGCCGCGGCGCTCGTCATCAGTCCGATACCATAGCCGATCCGGAGGGCGTTGACGCCGCCGAGCGCCGTCTCCCGTGGGGCAAGGCTGGTCCCAAGCGACGGCTTGGTGAGAACGTACCCCAGGACGGCCCCCGGCTCGTCGGTGCACGGGGTGTATCCCTCCTTCTTGGCCTGGTCGATGCCAGCATCGGTGGCCACCGCGACGTGGTCGTGCTTGGACTCGGAGTAGAAGCACAGGAGCGGGACCGAGCCTTCCTCCTGCTTGGCGTAGATCTGGCCGTTGAGGAAGACCGCGTCACCGTACCCAGCGGGCGGCGATGCGGCTGTGGTGGCAAAGTTGTCCTGCGTGTTCTGGTTCCAGAAATCGTTGAGGGTGATCGTCGACGGCCCTGCCGGCGGCTGGTACCCCTCGATCCGCACCTGCGTGTACTCTGGGTTGTGTGCGATGCAGTCGGGCGTTCCGCAGAGGAGGGAGTCGGGCCTGATCTGGTCGTAGAGCTGAACGAGCGCCGACGGCGGTGGCGGCGGCGGGGGAACGAGCGACTGGAGCTCTGCCACCGTTGCGGAGGCCAAGCCCGTCGTGTTCTGCACCACGGCGGTCCACCTGGCCACGTCGTTTCCGGCCCAGTACGACAGGCCGTCTGCCTGAGACGTCAGGCGGGAGACGTACGCGGGGTCGACCACGTGCGCGCCGGGGGTCTGCCTGGTCCGGTCAAGTGCGGCCTTGGCCTTGAGGGCGTTGGCCATGTAGCCCTTGGCCCCGGCGTCCAGGTCCTTCCGCGCAGCTGCAGCCGCCGGGGCGAAGGCCGCCGTGATGGAAACGCCCGACTGGAGCTCCGCCTCGGTGAGCGACGGCAGCTGGAGGACGAGGGCCGTCTCGGGCCCGTCCCAGGACCAGGTGCCAGCGCCTCCCCAGCGCCCGAACGGCAGCGACCCGGAAGACCCAGTGCCCGTGAGGTAAGTGACGTCCGCGGACGGCGGCGGGGCGTTTACCACGTTGACGGTGATGAGGCGCGAGGCCGGGGCGCCGGGGAAGGTCCCGTTGGACGAGAGCTTCGCGGTGAGGCTGGTGCCATCGGAGCTCCACGAGTACGACAGGGTGTGCCACGCGAACGCGCCGGCCAGGTACGCCGTCGTCTCCCCGTCGTCCTCGTACGCCGCCCCTGTGCCGGCCTGCGCCCCGGGGAAGACCGCAAAGGCCATGGCGTCGTAGGTACGGCGCGCTGTCGCCTGCATGTCGCCGTTGGACAGGCTGCGAAGCGGGACCACGGCCCCGGCCCTGGCAAAGATGGGCGTCTGGTCAATGTCATAGGCGCGCGTGAACTTGCGGCCGCCCTCGAGCACCCGGTGTGTCTCCACCTCCACCCAGGAGCCGGGGGGAAGCCACGTCGTCTTCGTGGCGAGGGTGGTGTCGTCGCCCGGCTGCGTGACGGGGCTCACGAGGAGCGAGGGGCCGAGCATGTACCCGGTCAGATCGCCCTGCGTGTCCGCTCCGTAGGCGCCGTCCTCCTCGGGCCAGTCGTAGTAGAGCGGGCGCATGAGGCCGACCGTGGTGTCGAAGGCCTCCCGGGCGGCGGTGTACAGGTACGGCACCAGCTCCGCCCTGCGCTGCAGCGCCTTGCGGTTCGCCTCGCGGTACGCGAGGGGGAGGTTCCAGGGCATGACGAGCGCGCACCGGTCCTCGCCCTCGTCCTGGTCGGGGAACGGATCCTTGCACCCGCCCGCGCTCATCCCGCGCTCGTGGGAGCGCATCATGGGGGAAAGGGAGCCCCACGTGATCCACCGCGTGTACATCTCGTGATCGCCCCCGGGGCCCTGCGGAACGGGGTGCGCGGGGGCAGCTCCTGGCAGCGGGCGCTGGCAGAGGCCACGGCGGCGAAGGGCGGCGCGGCGCGCGGCGGCCAGCAGCAGGGCGACGGCGCACGGCGGACACGAGTGGTGCGGCGCCTCACGGTGATGTCGTGGCTCCAGTACGAGAAGCCGCCCGCGTTGGATGCGGTCATGGTGAAATACGGCTGGTACGCCAGGTTCGCCCACGTCAGCCCTGCCACGTCTCCCGAGAACCCGACCGGGTAGCGCTGGTTTCCGTAGCCCCCGAAGCGCCCGAGCTGCATGCCGCGCTTGAGCGGGCCGGGTGCCCCGGCCGCGCGCCGCTTGGGGTCGGTGTTCCGCATCTTGTTCAGCTGAATCGTCGGGTTGGCCATGCCGCCGGGCATGCCGCCGCCTTGCTCGCCCTGCGGGTGCAAGTACCAAGCGCGGCGCACAGCCGTGACAGCCGCTTGCGGGGATGGGCCGCGGGGATGCTCGCGCCATGCCGGCGGCGTGCGCAGGACGACGGGGCCCCGCTCGGCCACCCCGGCCCCCAGAGCGAGAGCGCGTCGGCGATGTCGGCTTGCCGGCGCGCCAAGGCCCACCTCACCTGCTGCCAGTCGATCCACGCGTAGTCGCTGAACTGCTCCTGCACCGGCTTCCAGACCAGGTCCTCCAGTGCCACAAGTGCCTGCCGGCTGGTGAAATTGGCCGGGAGGCCCTTGCCCGCGGAGCAGTCTGCCCCCACCGCATCGCAGTAGGCCTTGTAGCTGGCCTCCCAGGCGCCCACGCCTCCCGCGTCGTGCAGGTTGACGAGCGTCACGAGGTTGGATGCCTTGCGGGCAAAGTCGCCCAGGTCGGCTGGGACCGGGTGAAGGTTCTCGTCGAACGTGTAGCCTCCCCATGCGTTCTTGCTGTGCCAGTTCATGTCCAGGACCTGCAGGCGCAGGGGCGGAGAGCCGGGGTGTCGGAGGCATGGCGCTGCGCCAGGGGACAGCGTCCGGACCTTCGCGCTCCGGGCGCATGCGATCCGCCCGCACGTGACGTGTCGGACAGGGCGGCCGCGCGGCGCCGCGGCGGCGCGGCCGAGGCTTCGAACGGTCGACTCACCAGGACATCGAGGGGGAAGTTGCGGGAGTCGTACCCACCGACGACCCCGCGCACGTCCACCGTGGAGTAGTCGAACCACCGCGTGTACCAGACGCCGAGCGAGGCGCGAGGCGGCATCGCGACGGCGCCGGAGACCTTGCCAAAGTCAGCCAGGGCGCCGCGGTAGTCGTGCCCGTGGGCAAAGAGGTACCAATCGGCCTGCTCGGGCCTCGGAAACAGGGCGCCAGACCCGTCGAACGGCCAATCGTGCTCGTCCTCGAGGATGGCGTTGGGAGAGTCATCCATGACCGACCAGCCGCTGCGTGACAGGACGCCCCACACGCAGTGCTGCTTCTTGTTGTCCGTGCAGTTCATGGTCACGTTTCCGGTGCCATCCAGGGTCCGGAACGTCCCGAAAAGCGAGCCCGGGTCGTTGGCGCTGCTCATGCCGCCGTCCCAGCGCTTGAAGGCCGACCCCGGGTCCGTGCTCGTGACCGAGAGCGAAGCCGCGGAGAAGGCGCCCCCGGTGTACACAAGCTTGACGGCGCCCGTCGTGATGGTGACGCCACTGCCGCTAGTGTTGACGGAGAACGAGGGAACGGGCAGGTTCCGGTTCACCACCGCGAGCGTGGCGGCGTCAAGCTCGGGGGAAGGGTCGGCGGACGAGTTCAGGAACTGCATTCGGACGAGCCGATCAGTCAGCACCGTGAACCGGGCGCGGCTGCCGTCGGCAGTGACCACAGCGGCGGCCTGGGGCGTGGGGTTGTATGCCGAGATCTCGTAGCGGAGCGGCCCGCCGAACGACGACGCCGACGCCGCGGCCAGCGCCGCGGACACGATGAGGGCTCGCACTGAGCCGCGCATGCGTCGGCTCGCCCGGGGGGGTTGCCCGGCGGGGTGGTTGGGAGTGCCCGGCAAGAGCATGTTCAACTGCGAGCAAGAACGAATAACACAGGCCCTGCTCCCCCCTCCCGCCGCCTCCCGCCGCCTCCCGCGCTGACCGCCCTCTTCGCCTAGCGACGCCGGGTAGCGATCTCCCGCTTCGCGGCTGCGATCGCCTTCTTTCTGCCCGCCTTGACGAACAGCCGCAGGCTTCGAGCGTCATCCTTGCGCTGCAGGATCTGGCGGGCGACGACCGCGAACCGTGCCTTCGGCCGCTCGGCGCCCGACGCCTCGCGTCGATCTTGCTCGGCGGCCACGGCCGTCGCGATCATTTCTCTGCGGAGGGCCGCCAGTCGGGCTGCGAGGGCGCCCACGTCGGCCGCCTCCGGCACGGCGGCGCTCTCGGCCTCGGCTGCCTTGATGCGCCTCTCGGACAGGTCCAGGAGCCGGAACCAGGGGGGCGACGCGATCCGAGTGCGAAGCTCGTTGGCTAGCGTCTTGATGCTGGACGCGGCCCCTTCCCGCTCCTGGGCCGCGCGCAGCGCCGTCAGGGACGACGCGTCGGCCGCCCGCTCCCTGCCCGAGGCCCACTCCTCGGCCAGCACGCGGGCAAACTCGGCAACGTCGCCCCGCCCCGTCGCGATGTCCTGCACGACGACGTCGGCATCGTACCCGGGGCCGGTGACGCGAGCGACGGAGTTTCGAGCCGCGCGGGACCCAGCGCCCGGGCCGGCCGCCCCTCCGTCGTCGGCCCCCCACTCGGCCGTCGTCTGGGTGCCCACCTCTTCCGTCCTCCCCACCGAGTCCATCCAGGCCGCCGCGCCGCCCGCCCTGGGGCTTGCTGCCGGGACGCCGAACGCCCCCCCGCGGCCCCTGGGAGAGGCCCTGGGCGTCCGGGCGGCCCCGGCCGTGCCCTCGAACCCGCCGAACGCGCCAAGGGCGGTGCTCAGCCTCGGCCCGCGGTCGTCCCCGGCCGCCGCACCCCCGCGGGCATTGTCGGCGGACACGAGGAGGTGCCTGGGCGGGGGGGGCAGCGGCACGCCCGCCCTCGCGGCGGCCTGCCTGACCCGCCGCGCCTCGAGCCGCGACTCCTCCAGCTGCTCGCGCAGGCGCCAGACCTCCGCCTCGGCCTCCGCCGCGCGTGCCTGGGCGCGCGCGCGCACCTCGACGACGGACCTCGCGTGCTCGTACTGCAGCCACTGCGCCCTTCGCTCGTACGCCAGCGCGGCCCTGGCCTCCCGTCCCCTGTACGCCACGCCGATGGCGACGGGGAGGCGGGACAGCACCGCCCTGACCCGCCGCCACGCGCCCGCGTGCTCCGACTCCCGCTGCCGCTGCGCCTTGGCCTCGGTGGCGACCCGCGCGTGCTCCACGAGCCGCCGGCGATCGAACTTGCGCCCGGCCGCGGCCGCCCCTGCGCTGCCGACGGCGGAATCGTCGCCGTCAAAGCTCACCGCCTTGCCCTCCTGCCCGCCAGCCGACGGCGCCCGCGACGCGTCCACCGCCCTGGACGCGGCGCGGTGAAGCGCCCCCGGCATCCTGCCCGGCGCGGCGGTCCCGGCAGGGTCTTGCCTCGGCGCGGCCGGGTCCGGGAGCGACTCGAGCACCGAGCGGCCCAGCGACCGGAGCGCGTCCTCGGCGCCGCGCACGGCCTCTCGCGCCACCCTTGCGACCAGCGGGTCGGACTCGGCGTCGCCGAGCGCGGCATCCGCCGCCGAAGTGTCCCAGGCCACCACCTCCAGGAGGGCAAGCAGGCCGCTCCCCTCTGCCGTTCTCAGCGCGAGTCCCGAGCCGGGGCCCCCGCTGATCGCCGCGCTCACGGCCCTCTGCCCGTCCGCGGCGCCAGGCGGGAGCCTGGCGCCCGGGAGCACGGGCGGCCTCGGCACGGCCACGACGAGCGGCGCCGACGATGCGGAGTGCACCGGCATGCGCCTGCCGTGCCGCGCCACCGCCCTCGCCTCCGACGCCGCCAAGTCCACCCTGGACGGGAGCGCGACCGCCTGCCGCGGAAGCTCCGCCGCGGCGGCGGCGGCGGCAACTCGGTCCGGCGGGGCGATCCCGTCCACGGCGCCCGCTGCCTGGGCGCCAGACACTCCCCCGAGCCCCCCGTGCTTGGCGAGCAGAGCGGCCAGGACGGGGGAGTCCCCCGCGGCGGCGCGGAGGCGGGCCGACGCCGCCCCGCCGGCCCCCGCCGCCGCCCGCGGCACGGCGAGCGTGAGCGCAGCCGCGGGCGGGTCTCGGAAGGCGAATCGCAGGAGACTGCCGCTCCCAGTGTCCTTGGCCGCGGCCTCGGCCACGGCGCGGCGCGCGGCCGCCGCCGTCGCGGGGGCGATCTCGTCCATCGCTAGGTCCCCGATCGCCCTCTCGTCCTCGCTGTGAAGCTCTCGCGGGGCGAACGCCGTCCTCAGCACCCGCTCCTGCCGCCGTCGCCCAAGCGAGAGCGACGATGACATCGCCCGCACGTCCCCCCACGCCGCGTCGGCGCCCACCAGCAGGTTCTTGAGCGTCCCGAGCAGCCCATACTTGCTCGCCGCTCGCGTGCTCGTCAGGAGCGCGAAGCGGTGCGGCTCGTGAGCCACGCGGTCCGCAAGCAGCAGCCGCAGCCGCTCACGGTACGACATTCCCGAGAGGTGAACAGCGAGCCCGGCAACAACCTCCTGCATCATGGATACGCTGACACCGTCGGGAAGGAGACCTCCCAGGCGCTCCCTCCCCGCCGACGCCGCCGCAAGTCCGGCGGAGCGCTCGCCGCCACTCCCTGCCAGAGCGAGAGCATGAGCCGCCCCGATTGCGACCCCGTCCGCGCGGCCCGGCCCTGCCACGGCACCCATCCCCACGGAAAGCTTCGCGTGGGCGAGCGAGCGCGCGTCGGCCGGCGAGAGCAGCACCCACAACGGACGCCTCGGGGCCTGCGCCCCAGCAGGCAGCAGCCGAAGGTTAACCTCGGCGCAGATGCGGTCAAACTCGCGCTGGTAGAACGCCATGCATCCAGCGTGCCCGTGGCGAGTGGGGTGCGGCCGCCGCGAGCAGCCTCAGCCGGGCGCGGAAACGCCCGCTCCTTGCCACGCGTGCGTGCGCTGGCCGATCGTGCCCTGGTGCAGAGTGCGCATGCGGCCCGGAATGCGCGAACCCGCAGAGCCGGGCGCGCGTGCCTGCTGCTGTCGCGCGCGGATGACAACAGGTACTTGCATGGCGCGGGCGCGCCGCGCACGACACGGCCCAGACGAGCATACAGAGGAGCGCCAGTTCCAGCTAGGCACGATGGCGGGCCGGTGGGCGGGGACGCAGCGGGCCGCGCCGGCGGCCACGACCTGGGGGACGCGGGCGAAGGCGGAACGAGGAGGCGCATGGCTGTCCCCCTGCGCCGCATCACACCACGGTGTCGCCCCCCGACGCCGTGGCAACGGCCGCGTTCATCCGCCGGAGGAGGTCGATGATGGCCACGAGCTTGTCGTCGACGCGGTCCTCGATGTCCTCCAGCCGTGACACGACGGCTCTGGCGGACGGGCCGAGCGCCTCCAGCGCGGCCGCGGCGTCATCGCCGTCGTCGCCGAGACTGAGCCGCCTCCTCACCCCGCCCGGCCCGTCGTCAGCCCAAGTGTCGCCATCGTCAGGCCGCGCGCCCACGGTCCCTGCCAGGCCAGCCTGCCGGCCAGCCGGGCCTGGGGCGGTGCCGGGCTGCTGCGCGCCGCCCTCGTCGGTGCCGAGGAGGGCGTGCATGTCGCCGCGGAGCCTCTGCACCTCGGCCTGGGTGAGCGCCCCCGTGCCGTCCTCGTCGTACTTCTTGAGGAGCGACTTGGCGTCCGGGATGAGCTCTTTGGGGAGGTCTCCCGCGACTGCCGCCATGTGCTGGATCATCAGAGCCAGCTCCTCCTCGTCCACCAGCCCGTCCCCGTCCTTGTCGATGCGGTTCAGCTCGTCCAGCATGCGCTCCTGCTGGATCTCGCGGAGCACGCGGGAGAAGTTGGTGCCGATCACGGTGATGGGCAGGGCCAGGATGATGATGCCGCACACCATCGTCACCACCGCCACGGCGCGGCCGCCGAGCGTGACGGGGACCTCGTCGCCGAAACCGACTGCGAGCGCACGGCGAGGGGGCTCGCGGCCGGGGGGTTGGGGGGGGGGGGGGGGGGGGCTCGGCGCAACGCCGGGCAGCGCCTCGGCCGGTCGGCGCTTCAGCCCGGCAGCGGCCGAAGGGGTGGTGACCCGCACCCATAGCGGTCCTGGGCCGGCAGCGGGCCCCTGCGCGCGCGCGAGGCACGGCGCGCGGGTGGTCGGGCGCGCGCCGGCTCACCCGTGGTCATGGTCACGATGCACCACCAGAACGTGGACGGGATGCTCGTGAACGGGTTGGGGTTGGTGCAGGCGCACCGGACGACGGCGACGGTGCCCGACCCGGCGTACCGGAACGTGCCGTTGGGGCTCAGCTGCGTCCACTCTGGTTGCCTCGTGTCGCAGGCCACCACCCCGAGGCTGGCGAGCGACCCACCGACGTCGGACCACCCGCCGGCACGGCACCCGTCGGCAGTGAGCTCCGCAAAGTAGACCGCCGAGGAGAACATGACCATTGCGATGGAGACGAGGAAGATGAGCATGACCAGGGGCCGCAGGGACGACAGCATGGCGGCCGAAAAGATCCGGATGCTCTGGGAGTACCTCGACACCTTGACGATGCGCGCCACCCGGACGAGACGGATGACGCGGATCACGCCGAGCGAGCCGGCATCCGTGTCGGGGAGGCCCCTCTCGAGGTAGAAGGGCACGATGGACACGATGTCTACCCAGTTGAAGCCGTCGGTGAAGAAGCCCCGGCAGGACGGGGTGGAGACGAGGCGGAGGAGCACCTCGAGCGTGAACACCGCAATGCACACGGTCTCGATCACGTCGAGCGCCATCTTGGCGTTGGACCGGATCTCTTGCACTGTTTCCAGCACGAACGTCACGGTGGACACGAAGATGAGAGCCAGTACAACCATCGAGAACGCGTAAGACTGCGACATCTCGGGGGAAGGACGATGCGGGGCGTCGTCGCCACAAGGTGAGTGCACCGCCCCAACGCTGGCGGACGCGCCTGCTCGGGCGGGCGGGTCGGGAGCGATCGCCCTGACCGGCCGAGCGGGCGCGCTTGCTCAGTGACGCGCGGCTGCGCGGCCACGCCGGCCGGCGCCCCGGGGGCGTGCTGCCACTGGCGCGCGAGCCGCTGGCCGCAGTGCGGCCAGCACCGCCCTGGCGCATGATACGGCGCTCCGTACGACTTGACTCGTCCCGCCGGCTGACGCAGCTTCCAGGGGGCAGGTGCTTGTTCCCGAGCAACGTCTCGTCGCCAGCACGCGCTCCGCCGAGGGGGAGCCAGGCTCACGGAACAGCTGGAATGGGGGTCGTCCATGAAGACCCATAGCCGATCGCGCCACGCCCATCGCCTGCTCGGCCCGCTGCCCGCAGAGGGCGACGGCGGGTGCGGGGAGCCCATCGGTTCCCCCCGCTCGCTCCCTCTCGGGCGATCGGTCGTTGCCGCCGCCGGACGCGCCGCGTTCGCAGGAAGGCCTCCACGCTCCGGAAGGCGGCTGTGGGACCGGGCTCTGTGGCCGAGGGGCGATCTGGCGTGAGCTGGTGCCGGGCGGCGGCGGCGTCGACGGTTGCTGGCTGCAGAGCCTTCGCCCCACGATTCTCGCGCGAGGCAAAGCCGCGCGCGCCGGCCCGGGCAGCCGGTCACACTCACCATGGCAGCAGCAGCAGCGGCGGTGTCCGCATCGAAGCGGGTCAAGGCTGCGGGCGTCATCACGTTTGTGACAGGCAACGCGAACAAGCTCAAGGTGCGCAATCCCCGCCGCCCACAAGCACTCGACGGGCTGCGCCTTTCCGCGCCGAGCTGTGTGTGTGCGGTGTATGCAACCCGCGCGTCCTCGCAGGAGGTGCGCACGATCCTGGGCGACGGCTTCCCGTTCGAGGTGACCTCCGCCAAACTGGACCTTCCGGAGCTTCAGGGCGAGCCGAGCGAGGTCGCGCACGAGAAGTGCCGGCTTGCAGCGGAGCACGTGAGAGCATCGAGGTGGCGCCGACGGAAGACGATGGCGGCTTTGCCCCCTCGCAACTTCCCTCGGTCCCCCTCGCGCGCAGGTCAAGGGCCCGGTCATGGTCGAGGACGTTTCGCTTTGCTTTGATGCGCTCGGAGGGCTTCCCGGCGTGTACATCAAGTGGTTCCTCGAGAAGCTCGGCCACGACGGCCTGAACAAGATGCTGCTGGGCTGGGAGGACAAGTCGGCGAAGGCGGTTTGCACGTTTGCGTTCTGCAGCGGCCCGGGCCGGGAGGTTCACGTGTTCCCGGGGATTGTTGAGGTGAGGCCACGCGGACCGCGGCGCCCGCGGTGAGCGGCCGGCAGCGGGCGGAGTTCCTGGGGTGCCGCCGCCGGGAAACCCACGCGCGCTTGGCGACGCCGCCCTCCCAAGACAGCGCGCGCACCGGGCCCGTGCACCCAAGGCCAAGAGCCACGGCCGCCCGGCGCCTGGTGTGACCCCGCGCAGGGGACGATCGTCCCGGCACGCGGGCCGACAGACTTTGGGTGGGACCCCGTGTTCCAGCCCAAGGGATTCGAGCAGACGTGAGAACACCGTCACACCGGGCCGCGGCGCACCCAACCTCGGCGTCGCTCCTGCGCCGCCGCTGCCCCATCCCCCGTTGGTTCTCCGCTCGCGCGCCGCCGATGCAGGTACGCCGAGATGGACCAGGCGACCAAGAACGGGGTTTCGCACCGCGGGGCCGCCCTCAAGATGCTCCGCACGTTCCTGGAGGAGCGCGGGGAGGCGGCGCTCGGAGCCGAGTGACGTCCCGGCCGTTGCGGGAGACCGCCCGCGGCCGGCGCTCGATGCGCGGGACCTCGACCACAGTGTGTGCGGACGGGACGGGCTTGTCATGCGCGGAGCTGCGGTGACTTTGGGCGCTGCTGCGGGACGGCGGCACGCAGCCCAGGCAGTCCCCATCGCCCTCCCCCCGTGCGGCGAGACGGCTGGGTGCCTGACGAGGCCGCGCCCAGCACAGGCTCGCTGGGACAACGCCCCTGACGCAGCCACCGAGCGACGCCTGTCGGTCGGGATGAGTGACTGTGTGCGCGGTGCGGACTGCAGGGCGAGCCGGCGCATGTCTGGGCCTGCCCCACGCACGGCAGCTCCTGCACTCAGATCAGGCCACCATCGGACTCGAGTTCCTTCCGCTCGCGCTCGCGCGCCGCCATGGGGTTGTCGAGCATGTCCCGCTCCTCCTGCGTGCCCTTGTCGCACGAGCTGAACAGGCAGCAGATCTGCGCGCAGGGGAGCGGCCGGCGGGACGCGGGGCGCGTTGTGACCGCCCCCGGCAGGCAGACGCTACAGGCCCAGGTGCACGCCGGCCGCGGTGCGGTCGCCCCGCAAACGCGACGGCACGTGAGGGACGGGCGCGGATGCGGAACGCCCGCGCCGGCCGCCCCTCATTGCAGGAGCGACCGCGGTCCAAGGGCTGCGCAGCGGGCACCCTACGAGTCGCGGGGCGCTGCGTGGCTGCTCACCTTGTCCTCCTCGTCCTTGCCGAACTGGCGCTTCACGAAGCAGCAGTTGCAGCATCCAAGGCACAGGCAGAGCGCAGTTGTGATGCCCAGGAACGCGATGGAGCCGAACACCATGAGGATGATCGCCACCAGAGCGGACAGGATGCACTGGTTGTACAGGATGAACCCGAGCTCGCACTGCATGTCCCAGGTCACCACCGGCTCTTCGTACGCCCACTGCTTGTCGCCCTTGACTGACAGCACAGCCCCGAACGTGCCGTCCCTGAGGCGGGCAGACGACGAGCGCGAAGGAGTGGGAAGTGAAAACCCGGGCAGCAGGGGGGGGAGTCGGGTGGGGCAGGCTCGGAGCGACCAGTCGGCAAGGCTCGCGAGCTGCCGCTGCCGCCTCACCAACAGAAGGCGTCGGCAGTCTTGACTGCCATGCGGATGTCCGGCTGCGTCACGTTGAACACCTCGACCTTGGCGGTGCCCTGGCGGCAAAAGATGCTGTCCTGGTTCACCTGGCGGCCCGTGCACTGCTCGCACTCGGTGATGTTCAACATCTGCGGCAGCGGGGCACCAAACTCATAGATGTGGTGAGGGCATGGCTCCGCGGCCCGGTTCTTCCCCGTCAGCGGGCACCTTTCGTCCCCCCGCTACCGCTCGACGGCAATCGCGGCGCGGCCCGCCACGGCAGCCGCCCCTTCGGCATGTTTCCGCCCTGGGAGGGGCAGCCGGTGCTATCTGGTACAGCACACGGGTGCTGAGGCAGTGGCGCCGCCATGGCAAGCGAGAACGGCACCATTGTTCGGTCGCCTCAGGGGAACCGTTCGCGTCGCTCTCCAAGCGGCGGCTTCCAGCGGCTGCGCCGGCGGCATCAGGGCCGGGCGTGCCGGCTCAGTGTGACCCGGCTCGCCGTAGCACTCACCTGAAGGGGTGAGGTGATGTTGATCCGCTGCAGCCGCGGCTCGGGGGGCTTGTCGGCGAGGAGCCTCGGCGCCGCCGCTTTGGCCACGGCCGAGCACCCCACAAGAGCGAAGCAAGCGACGGTGAGCGCTGCCACGTATGACATCGGAAAGGCCGGCTTCCTGCTCCGCCTGGAGACTGTGCCACGCGGGCGCCGCTGGCCAGCAGCAGGGGGGCTTGGCGATGCACGGGAACTCAACCCGCTCTGTCCGGCCGGTTTCCGTGGCGGTGCCGGTCGCTGCCGTTCCTCGGCGAAGCGAGCCAGCGAGCCGTTCGGGTCGTGTGGGCTGCCTCGCTGGTTGCTCGTTTCCGGGGGGCGTGCGGTGCGGCCAGCGTGTGGCAGCATTCGCCGCCAGCGGCGAGTCTCAGAGGCTCCCCGGACGCGCACGCACGAGAGCTGCGCCGCTGCTTCCCGCCAGCCACGCAGCACACTCAGGGCTACGCAGGCGGGGCGCCGGGCGGGGGCATGGGGGGAGGGACGGGGGAGCCGCCGGCGGTCGTAATCACGGCCACGTCCTCGACGTCCGAGTCGCCCAGGGAGCCCTCATCGGACGACCTGCGCCGCAGGCCGCCCGGCTTGCGCGGGCTTGGCATGAGAGCGGCGGAGATGGGCGTCTGGGGGAGCCCCCCGTCCTCGTCCTCGTCCTCGTCGTCCTCCATGCCGGAGGTGTCGCCGTCGGGGCAGATCCAGTCGTAAAAGCTCACGCAGAACTCGCGGAACGTGATCGTACCGCGCCTGTCCCACGCCATGGCCTCCCACCGCTCCTGCGAGAGGAAGGACGCCGCGCCGAAGCCCACGCCGGAGTGACGCCGGGCGTTCCTGGACTTCTCCTTGAGCTGCCGCATCACCTCGCCCTTCTCCAGCTCGCCGTCGCCGTTCTCATCGAACAGCATGAACGTCTCCAGGCAGATTTGCATCGACGCCACCACGTCCTCCATCTGCTTGCTGCGCACGTAGGACTTGGCGCGGGACAGCGGTGCCGGCCGGGCGGACACCGCCGAGGCTGACGACAGCGGGTTGCTGGTGACGGTGTCCTCCGCCCCGGGCGAGCTTGCCGACACCGGCTCGGCCGGCCGCACCCCGGACCCGGCGTAGATCTCCATCGACGGAGCCAGGTGGAGGACGCACCCGAGGGCCAGCGCAACGATGAACTCCCGGAAGTCCAGGCCGCTGCTCCCGTCCATATCTGCCTCGTTGAACATGTCCTGCGCGTCCTCGGCCGTGACGTGCGCCCCGAGGGCGTCGAGGCACGCCCGCAGCTCGTCAACCTCGAGCGTCCCGTTCCCGTCCACGTCAAACGTCCGCCAGACCTTCCTCACCGCACGGAACGACTTCTTGACCCTCGGGAAAAGGAGGACGATCCGCGTGAGGGTTCTCGGGCCGGACTTTCCGCCGTCTGCGCGGTCCTTGTGCCTCCTGAGGCTCTGGATGGCCTTCTGCGTCCGTGCCTGGAGCGGCGATGGCGCCCGCCTGCGGGGCGCGGGGACGGCGGAGGGCGAGCCCAGCGGCGGGTTTGCTGGGCCGTTGTGCCGTCTGCGGCACCGTGGCAGCGCTCAGCCGGCCGGCCCGAGGGCAGGTCGCCCCAGCCTCGGCGGTCTGGGTCCTCGCGCCCCCTGCCTTCCGGGCTCACTCTTGGCTGGCGCACAGGCCCATCGCTCAGGAAGCTCGGGTGCGAGAGCCGCACGGACAAGGCCGGGCGCTCGAGTTCCGGTCCGGCTGGCGGCCTTGGCAACGAGTGGTCAACCCGGACTGGCTGATCTGGGCTGCCGTCGCGACCCCGACGGACTCTGCACGGACGCCTGCCTCGACGCCCCGTGTCCTGCCAGCGCCGCGAATCGAGTGTCTTGCTTTCTCTTTTGGTTTTACCAAGGGGCAAGCCCTTGCCGGGCTGCTCATCGCCAGCCCGCCCGCGCGCGGGGCGCGGGTCGCGGGTCGCTCAAGCACGCACCTGATCGCCCGTGGCACGCGGCACACAAGCCGTGTGGTGCTGGTGCTCACTGGCTCCCGCTGCGACGCGCGACGCGCAGGGTATGGGCGGCCCGCGGCGGCGCGCCGCTTAGGGCCCCGGCAACGCCTGAAACCTCGCACTGGCTGGGCCGCACGGCTCAAGCACTAGCGATGCGCTGACGCACATTCCCGGGCACGCCACGGGCCTGAGCCTGCCGGTCGAAGCGTCCAGGCGGAGATCGGGATCGCCCCCCGCGCCGATGCCACACCGCCCGGTCCAGACGGGCGTGCCTGCTCCGCACACGGGGAAGTTCTCGGCCTCCGACTTGAGGCACACGTCCACCCGGGCGGCGGCAGCGATGAAGCCGGTTGCCGGCTCGGCCCTCCAGCTTGAGGCGGAGGCGCAGGGCCCGAGCCTCGGCAGCTCATGCAGGGAGCGCACGGGGCGAGGCCCGGCGGCGGCTGCCCCCGTGCCTGGCGCGGCCAGGGTCAGGCAGGTCGACGCGTCGTTCAGCAGCGAGAGCCGGAACGCGTCGGCAGGCCGCGGCTGCGACGCCCCGCACCCGGTCTCGTTGGCCCGAGAGTTGTCCACGCTTGCCCGGAAGGCGGCCACCGCGGCCCTCATGCTGGCACACATGGTCGGCGACGAGGAGCACCTGTCGTCGGACTCGGACGGGTCGGAGTCCAGCTCAAACAGGCAGCCGGTCGCGCAGGGGTGGGCGTCGCGACCAAAGGGCGGCAGGAAGTCCGGGCACTGCCCGCGCTGCGGGCGCACCACAAGCTTCCACGTCGCGCCCCCCGTCTGGTTGATCACCGCCCACTGGCCGGCGAGCGCGAACGGCAGCAACGACGCCCTCGGGGCGAGCGCGCTGGTGTTGCCGGCGAGCAGGGGAGCCAGGGACACGCCGTCCTGGGCCCAGGAGGGGTTGGGGTTGTGCGACGCTCCGGGGCCGACCAGATCCTGGACCGTCGCCAGCACGTCAAGCGTGGATGCCGCGTGCCGCACCACCTGGTGCGACGTGATGCCCGCCGGCCAGTGGATGAAGCCCGGCTGCCGGATCCCCCCGTCGAACAGGCTGGCCTTGCACTGACGGAGGCCCTGGGAGGCCGACAGCTGCCCACCAGACCTTCCGGCGGTGTGCGCGCCGTTGTCTGCAGAGAACCACGTGAGGGTGTCGGCGGCCGCCCCGAAGCGCCGCAGCAGCGACCGGTACCGCTCCACCTGCGAGTCCATCTGGGTGATTGTGCCGAGGTAGTCCCCCGCGGGATTGCCCAGGCTGTCGTTGTACGCGTGATAGAACTCTGGAAGGGCGTAGTGCGGCACGTGGTTGGTGTGGAGCCACAGCATCGCGACGAAGGGGCGGGAGTCGCCTGCCGCCTCCCTGGCCTCGAGGAAGCCCTGGAACCTGTCCAGGATGTGCTCCGTGTCGTCCCCCGGGATCTTCGTCGTCAGGTTCTGCACGCAGTCCCTCCCAACCGCCGAGGCGTTGAAGCACGCGGCGGAGCCTGCACCCCCGGCGGACGGGCCCCAGTAGTTCGTGCACTCCAGGCTCTGCGTCTTGGTCCAGAACCCGCCCCCGACAATGCAGCCGTCCCCTTGGGCGTTCCAGGCGGGGTCGCAGCCACAGTTGGGCGTCGAGGACTCGGCCGAAGCCTCGGTCGCGTGCCACTGGTCGAAGCCGTGCATGCCGGGGTGTGACGCCGGCCACAGCTCGTCGGCGCGCGTCTTGCGCGGATCGCCGTTCTTGGTCCAGAAGTTCCCGAGGTGCCACTGCGTCCGGACTTGGGGGCAAAGAATGCTCGTCGCTGGGAAGGGCGCTCGCGTGTCGTGGTGCCCGCTTCGGCCGCACGCGGCGCGCAGATCCGCTCGCACGCGTGCCCCACACCTGGCCAGCACAGCCGACCTTGACGCAATGGATCCATCCAGATCACCAGCACGCGGAGGGCGCGCGAGGGGACAGCCGTGCCTCACCTTGCCGAGAAGCAGCGTCGACATGTTCGCCGCGCGGGCCGCTTCTGCCACCGTGAACGTGGTCGGCGGCAGGGGGAGCTCGTCGAAGCAGGACCAGGCCGGCTGCTGCCCGCACCCCTCCGCGCCGTCGATGCAGTCTCGCTCCGGCGATCGGCCCGTCAGAAGCGAAGCCCTGCGACTGCCACACACGGGGTGAGCTCAGGTACGCACCTACAACCCTCCGGGCCTCCCAGATGCGCGCAACAACGACGGGACGCCCGCCGGGCCGTCCCTGAATGTGCGGCGCGGTGCCAGCGCCGGATGCCCCAGCCGGCGGCATCCTCGCGCCGTGAGCGGCCCTGGCTGTTGACGCGAGCGGGCCGTGACTCACCGAGTGGGAGAACAGACGGCCGACCCGGCGTAGAAGTACTGGAACAGCATCGACGAGTTTGAGAGCGCCATGGCGTCAAGGTTCGGCGTGCGGGGCGGGTTGTACACGTAGCCCCCCCCACCGGCCCCGGGGGTGACAGCGAACTGCTTGGTGAATCCGACATCCCCGAACCCTAGGTCATCGGCGAGCAGGAAGACGATGTTTGGAGCGGTTGCCGCACCGCAGGCGCCCGAAAGCGCCGCCAGCGCGCTGACCACCCCAGCCCAAGGAGGCGCTCGTACCCTCCGCGGCATCGGCTCGCTCGACCAATGCAGTGGCCGCTCGCGAGGCATGTCCTGCCATGGGAAGCTCCCGACGCAGAGCGGCAGGGCAGCGGCGATCGGCGAGCGGCGGGCGCCGGATCGTGCTGCGCACTCGCCCGCCTGCCCACCCCGCACGATGCGCTCGCTCGCCACTATGGTGGCTGCATCCGCGCTCCTCGTTTCGGCGCGCGCTGCGGCCCCCAGTGCCCCGAGGTTCCCGACAACGTTCATCGGTGAGCTGCGCTGCCCGCGGGGCTCGCGCTGCGCAGCGGCCTCCCTTCGTGACCGGGCGGTGACAGTGCCTGGCTCGCAGCCGAAGAGTCGAGCGTGCTCCAGCAGACCGGGGAGCCCGAGAGAACCGCCCGGATCACGTCGTACTGGGAGCAGCAGCCCGCCGGCGGAGGGCCGAACCGCACGGCGTACCACCAAGCCGGGGGCGGAAGCTGGACCGTGTGGGTGTACGAGGACGGCCAGGAGGGGACGGCGTACATCGTGCAGGACAACCGGTGCGCATACTACTGCGCGATGACGAACCTGCAGTGCAACCTGGATGACTCTCTCTGCAGCTACGACTACCAGCACGGCGCCAAGTACGCGGGTAACAGCACGAGCCCGAGCGGTGCGCCCGCAGAGGTCTTCACCTGGAGCGATATGCTCGGCCCCATCGCCATGAACATCCAGACGGTCACCGTCGTCAACGGGTCCACCCCCGTCTACTCCACCCGGTGAGGAACGCGCGAACCGACGGCATCGCGCGCCCGGGGGTGTGAGGCGCCGCGGGTGCCCGCAGCAAGGCCGGAGACTACCGCCCACGCTGGTGGGTCGTACCAAGCCGACGCGCGGGATGGCCGCCGGGTCCCCCGCCGCTCCAACGGGGTCCCGGGCGACCGGCTCGCTATCACCCGGCTCGCGTGCCGTCCAGCGGCGCCCACTGCGGGTGCGTTGCCGCGGCCTCTCGAGGCTGATGCGGCAGCCCGCTCGGGGCCGCGCCCGCATGGGTCCGTGGCGCGAGCGCGCGGCCCCCGGCGGCAGGCATCGCGTTGTTCCCCGCCCAGCCCCGACGACCGCGCTGCCCACCCCCGACGACCGCGCTTCCCGACGACCGCGCTGCTCACCCGCGCACGCGCAGGAAGCTCCAGCCGTTCGGGCAGTTCATCGGGTGGCAAAACACCACTTACATCAGCTACCAGGCGCAGGCTCCGCCCGCGACTGCGTGGGCCATCCCGGACAAGGAGTACTGCAACCCTGGAGCCGACGATGTCTGCAGCGGGTTCGACGAGGCCGTCCGCCTGTGGGGCCCCGGGGCTGCAGCCTCGGCGGTGCTCCTCGGACAGTGACTCGGCCGCAGCCTCGCCTGCCTGGCACGCGGTCTCGCTGCGGGTGGCGCCGCAGCGGAGCAACTTGGGCCGCTTCGGCGGCGCGGAGCCTGGCAAGAGTGACGGAAACCGCGAGCTTCGAAGGGCAGCGTGCCCTGGCAGCATGAGCCCACACGACCACGCCGTCGGTTCACACCAGGGGGAGCACCAGCCGGTACCACGCGCACACCGCCGCTGTGCCGGCAAGCCAGTGCGAAAGAGCCGACCACCCAGGCCACGCGCGCTGGGGCCGGCCGAAGCACCGCACAAGGCCGAGCTGCCATGACGACCACAGCAGGAGGAGCGTGTCGCTAGACATGAAAACGAGGGCCCTGGCAAACGCGTGCAGCGTCACGTCCTCGGCACGCGTCGACAGGTCCAGGAACCCCTGGTCGAGCCCCGCCAGAACGACATGGCTGAGCGCCACGGACCACACCACCCACAGACAGAGCGTACGCGCGGCCGCCTCCCTCGCCGCAGCCGAGGCGGTGCTCGGGCCCGGCAGAACTGCCAGGCGGACGATGCAGGCAGCCGTGACGGTCTCGGTGACGGTGAAGAACAGCTGCGTCGGCATCATGGCATAGAACTCGTCATTGATGTAATGATACATCATCCCGGCGCCGTACATGACCCCTGGCATGGCCACCGCAAAGGCTGCCACGGCGGCCCAGTCGGCCCGCCCCGCGCGGACCGCGCCCGCGAGCGCACGAAGCGCCCGGTCGAGCATGAGCACAAAAAAGACGACGACGGCAAAGATGAACACGGTCTGGGGCTCCATGTTGAAGAAGATGAACTTGAACCGCCCCTTGTCGTACGGGGCCTTTGACAGCCCGTCCCAGCAGGAGCATCCCCCGCACGTGTCCCTGTCCACCGAAAACTGTGACATTGTCTCCTTGCTGAGCGTCAGCAGGATTGCTGTCGCCTGCGCGGTGACCAGGGCCACGATGGCCAGCGCTCCGAGCAGGAGCGCTCCGAGTGCCGACCCTTCCGACCGTGCGATCTCCAACGCCCCGGCGGCCGCGCTGTGCCAGTGGCCTGCTGCCGCAGGGCGCATGCCGTGTCCAGGCTGGTGCTCCCTTTCCGCCGTGGCGTCAGACTTGTCTGCCGAGGCGAAGTCGGCGCCGCCGACAGGCCCCGGGGCAACCCCGCGCCGCATGGCCGCCCCGGCCTCACTGTCGGCATGCATTGCCATCGCAGCCGAGGTGGGGCCGTCGGAAGGTCGGCCGGAGTGCGGCTTCGCGCGTTGCCGAGGCTAAAGGCTTTGCTCTCATCAGAGGCACCCGGCGCGGCACCACGGACGAATGAAGGCGCAGCGGGATCCCTGAAGGCGGGCCGGTGTGTGGGGCGCTCTCCGGCGCACACGCGTCCGGAGCACGGGGGCACTCGTGGGGCACCGTGGCGAGCTTGCCATGGGTCCGGCCCCTTACCGCGGCCCCCGGGCGGGAAGCTGACAGCATTCCCTCGAGAACGAGCCGGCCTGTCGGCGCGTATCCGGCGGCCTGGAGCTCTGCAGGGCCCGCACCGCTGCAGCGGACCGCTTCGCTGGCAGGTCAGCCACTGGCATCGCGAGGAAGGCGACGGCGGCCGTGGCTTGCGCGTGACGGTGGGACTCGAGGCGAGTCAGTGCGCACGTCTCTTGTCCGCGAGGCTGGCCGTTGACAATCGGCGGGCGTGTCTGTGGCGGGTACCGCCGGGGGCGTGTATGGGTGGCGTGCCCTCGGCGCGTGCGACAGTGTGCAAGCGGAGAGAGCAATGGCAAGAGCGACTTGCACGGCGAGCCGCCTCGAGGTCCCTCCGTGCCACCCATGTGCCATTGTGATATGGGCCTAGCAGAGCTAGCAAAGAGTTGCCAGCGACCGAAGCTCGTCGTTGCTGCGGATGTAGGACCGAAGGCTGGAGGGGTCGCGCCAGCGGCCCAACAACGCGATTTGGTCGATGGGAAGCAGCTTGTTGAAAACGAG
>Ga0306871_1000219_pt1 | contig 23151 bp, 23 predicted proteins | sample AntRauMeHopE1497_FD_190447 | JGI IMG/M metagenome (GOLD analysis project Ga0306871, IMG submission 190447) | Saline lake microbial communities from Rauer Islands, Antarctica - Metagenome Hop E1 #497 (v2) (version 2) | ecosystem: Environmental > Aquatic > Non-marine Saline and Alkaline > Saline ... | reverse complement strand
TGACCACATCATGACGCTGCAAACATACTGACTGGGCGGGTCAAATCTCGGTGACAATGCCGGGTCAGCTCTCAGTGACAATTAACATGCCGAGACCCAAGCTCGGCATGGAGCCGCTGCAGCTCAGGGGTCGCCCGGTCTGGGAAGAAAAAGGCCAGCGGAGAAAGGGGCCCGCCGGGGATCGCCGCTGACCTCGCATCGCAAGAACAGCGGCGAAAGCGCGCGGCTTTGACCCGAAGCCGGCCGAAGAGCGTGTCGAGAACGCGCGTGCGATAGTCATGGACCGCGCGAACCGAGGCGCAAGTCGGGCAGACGCAGCTCTCTCGGGTGATCTCCTCGACTTGGTCGCAAAGAATTGCCCTCTGAATTTGTTCAACGACCCTCTTCCCATCCTCGAGGCGCAGCCCAAACCCTTCCGGGCAGGTGACGCGGTACGGTCGTGATATGCCATCAAGCTGGTGAGTGCGCTTCTCCCCATTGTCGAAGGTCGTTTCAACCGTAATCCGGACGTCCATGGCGGCCTCCCTCGCAAAGAGCCTACCTTAGCACGGGCCAGAGAAACGACGAACACCCCCATGTTTTGTCCACTCCCGCGCGTTCGACGTCATTTTTTGCCCTTAATTGCGAGATTCGGCTGCCATTGGGTTTGTGCTTCTCGCGCGTCGTTGCGCAATACGATCAACCGCAGCAAGCAGACGGTGCTCCTTCTCAAAGGCACACAACAGGACGACCCTTGCATAGCCGGATGTGATCGTAATCAGTGGCCGGATGTTCCGGAATACGCAAGCCTGTGAACGTTGTCTCAGGTTTAGGGGAAAAATATCGGATTTAAAGGCAAAATCTCATATTTAAGGGCAAAGGATGATTGTTGATTTCGTTGAGTTTCTTATCTCACATTTAAGGGCTACGCGACACCTACCTTAGCACGCGCCAGAGAAACGACGAACACCCCCATGTTTTGTCCACTCCCCTTGGTGCCAAAAACCCTGACGACGGACAACGCATGGCTCGCCGTGGACGCCGGACTCCGCGCGCAGGAAGGCAGTGTAGATATTAGGAGAAGTGGCGCGGAGCGCAGACCTGGTTGGCGAGTTGAGCGAAAGGCGCACCAGCGAGCACCAGACAGTGGGCCATCTCGTCGAGGCATTCATAGATCGGTACGCGACGCTATATTGCAGCCCTAATCGACCCCTTCGTCAAACGCGCACCCATCCAGGCGAACCGAGCGCTCTCGCACGTGCGTCGCCTGTTCGATTGGGGTATCGAGCAAGGGCAGCGCCCCCTTCCTCGTCAGTCATATCGCAGATCCGTCGCCTTGCCGCGAAAGATCGTGTAGGCGAGGATCGAATACCCCATGATGATAGGCAACACGACAAGCGCCCCGATCAGGATGATGAACAGGCTTTCAGGCGCGGCGGCGGCCTCGTAGATCGTAAGCCGTTCCGGCACGACATAAGGATAAAAGCTGTAGGCCATCCCGACATATGCCAAAGCGAATAGCCCGGTCGAGACCGTGAAGGGCAACCATGAGCTGCGATCGCCATCGAAGGGCATTTGTCGGAGCATGCGCCACAACCAGACGATGAGCAGGCCCGAGATGATCGGAAGCGGCGAGAGATAGAGAATCTCGGGAAAGGCCAGCCATTTGTCGAGGATGCGGGTGGACACCAGCGGTGTGGCGGCAGACACGGCGGCGAGGCCGAGGATCACGCCCCAAAGGCTTTCGCGGGCCCATCGCACCGATTTTTGCTGAAGCGGGCCTTCGGTTTTGTGGATAAGCCATGTGGCGCCGATGAAGCTGTAGCCCACGGCGAGGAATACCGCAGTGACGGTTGCAAAGGCGTAGGTTGTGGCGGTTTGCTCAAGGCCCATGACGTAGAGGCCAAGCATGAAGCCTTGGGCCAGCGCTGTCATCAGGGAGCCTGCAAAGAAGGCCCGGTTCCAGAGACTCTTGTGATGATCGCGCGCCTTGGCGCGGAACTCGAACGCGACGCCGCGCAGGATCAGGCCGATCAGCATGATAAAAACCGGTAGGTAAAGCGCCGTCAGGATCATGCCATGGGCCGTCGGAAAGGCCACAAGCAAGAGGCCCACTGCCATCACCAGCCATGTCTCGTTGGCGTCCCAGAACGGGCCGATGGAGCCGATCATCTTGTCCTGTTCCACCGGGCTGGCTAGCGGGAACAGGATACCGACGCCAAGGTCGAAACCGTCGAGGATCACGTAAGTCAGGATCGACAGGCCCATCAGCGACGCGAAGGCCCACGGCAGCCAATCGGCGGGGTTTGCAAAGTCTGGCAGCATGGGCTTACTCCGCCGGGGTGAGCGCGCGCACGGACGCTTCCGAGGACTTCGGGGTTTCGGGGGTCAGGACCGGCTCACCCTTCGCGGCCTTGCGCGCGAGGTAGATGATGACGCTGATATAGGCGAACAGCAGCGCAGCGTAGATCGCCAGATAGGTGATCAGGGTCCCCGCGACGAGGGGCGCTGGAACGTCGGCCACGGCTTCATAGGTGCGCATGACCCCATGGACTAGCCAGGGCTGGCGCCCGATCTCGGTCGTATACCAGCCCGCGAGCGTGGCGACCCAGCCGGAAAACGCCATCGGGACCAGCGCATAGAGAAGCGGTTTGGGCAGGCCTTCGACGGCAAGCCAATGGCGTGCCTCGGGATTCGGGTGCAGGTGACGGCGGCGCCACATGAAGAACACGGCGGTCCAACTGAGCAGAAGCATCACCATGCCGGTGCCGACCATGACGCGGAAGCTGTAGAACACAGGCGCCACCGGCGGGTGCATCGGCGTGCCATCCTCGGCCACGAAGTCGTTGAGGCCCTGCAACTCGCCATCGAACGAATGGGTCAGGATCAGGGACGCGAGGCCGGGAATGGCGACTTCGAAATTGTTTTCGCGCGCGTCACCGTCGGGGATCGCGAACAGGATCAGCGGCACGTTCGTGTCAGTTTCCCACAGGCCTTCCATCGCGGCCACTTTTGCCGGCTGATATTCTTTGGTGTTCAACCCGTGCAAATCGCCCAGGAAAATCTGTACCGGCATCAGCAGCGCGCCGATGGTCAGGCCGGTTCTCAGCGTCGTGCGCAGGCCGCGGGACCGGTCGCCAAGCAGCCAGCGGAAAGCCGAGACACCAGCGAGAAGGAAGGCAACTGTAAGACCCGACGCGATCCACATATGGGCGAAGCGGTAAGGCATTGAGGGATTGAAGATAATCGCCCACCAATCCGTTGCGAAGGCCACTCCGTCGATCATCTCGAAGCCCTGAGGGGTGTGCATCCACGAGTTCAGCACGATGATCCAGAAGGCCGAGACAGTGGTGCCGAATGCCACAAGACCTGTCGCCAGAAGGTGTAGCCAGCCTGGCACACGGGAGAAGCCGAACAGCATTATGCCGATGAACACGGCCTCGAGGAAGAAGGCGGTCAGGATCTCATAGGCGAGCAGCGGTCCTGCGATATTGCCGACGGTTTCCATGAAACCCGGCCAGTTGGTGCCGAACTGGAACGACATGGTGATGCCCGAGACGACGCCCATCGCAAAACTGAGCGCGAAGACTTTCACCCAGAACCGATAGGCGGCCATCCATTTGTCGTCCTTGGTCTGCGAAAAGCGGACGCGGAAAAAAAACAGCACCCACCCGAGCGCGATGGTGATCGTCGGGAACAGGATGTGAAACGAGATATTGGCCGCGAACTGGATGCGGCTTAGGACCAGGGTGTCGAAGGCTTCCATTGTCGGCGTCTTCCTATGAGCGTTTGGTCAGCGCGGGGAACGCAAACCCCGCCTTGTCGATCATGCCTGCGACCTTGCTGCCGAGCGTCATGAGTTTCACGAGGCGTTCGGTCTCCAGCTTCTGCATGTCGTCGTAGAAACCTGTCATTATCTCGATCAGCTCGCGCAGCTCGGCAATCCGGGCCTCGGCGTAACTGTCGCCAGCAGGGCCTTGCAGCTCCAACTCGCGAAGCTTGGTGAGCGTCGGGTCGATCTCGCGTTTCTTGCGTTCTGCTACAAGAATACGGACAATCTCCCACATATCTTCAGGCGTCGCGAAATAGTCGCGACGGTCGCCTTGATAATGCTTGAGGCGAACGAGGTTCCAAGATTGCAACTCTTTAAGCCCCATGGAGGTGTTGGAGCGGCTGATCGACAGACCCTCGGTGATCTGATCTGCGTTCAGCGGTTTGGCGGTCAGAAACAATAGCGCATATATCTGCCCTACGGTGCGGTTGATGCCCCACCGGCTCCCCATTTCGCCAAAATGCAGGACGAAATCCTGTTGCAGCGGTGTCAGTGTCATATCCCAAAATCCTATACTGACAGAAATTTCAGAAATTTCTGAAAGAAAGTCAACGCGGTCTGGTGACATTCAAAGACTGTGCGACAGTTTGGCTGGTTTGCAGACGCTGCCCATTGGCTCACCTTTGCTCTGCCGTTGACAAAACTGGGGCGAGCGCTCGAGGAACTCGAGCATCTTTGCTTCGCTGGCTTGCATATTTCCAAGTCTCCCAAAATCGTGACGGCTTAAGGTTCGTGGCGCCTTATGTCTGGTTGGCACCGAACGTAGCAGGAGTTGCTGCAAAACCCAGCCGCTGTGCCACATCCTCAAAGCTCGGGTCGGCGGCATACAGACGTTCGAGCTCGCGCCTTACCTGTGCCTTCTCGCCAACCTGATCATAGATTACCGCGCGGTCATAGCGGATCTGATGCAGAAGCCCCTCCGGCCGATCCTTGCGGCGGCGGTTGGGGGTCTGATACCGGAGAGTGCAGGATCGTACGTTAAGCGCCCTAGCTCACTGTTTTGGCCACCTGTATTCACCCGTGAGAAGGATATATGCCCACCCTGCGCGAACCTTGCCCCTGCTGCGGCGGCCCAATGCGCATCGTCGAGATCTTTCGGCGCGGGCAAAAACCGATGTCGCGCGCACCACCGAGGGAGCAGGCCGCATGACACACCGCCTGTCAGACCCCAGACAATGCCCCCGGCTGCCCCCTGCAGACCCGGCCCGAATAGGGTGTGCCTGTCCATCTTTGGCGCAACACACGGCTGCAATCTGGTCAAAACGCACATCTTTGTCGGGATCACCGAACGAATTTACGCCCGTCTCAAGCACCATGCGTACCTTCATCCGCACCCCCGAGGCAGCCGTTGCCCCAACGGTCTGCGCACTTTCCCCATAGGATGATCCAAGACCCCCGCGGCTTCCTCCTTCCGAGGTTTGTCAACGTGGGCCGCTACCTCATGGCCGCCAACGTTGCGCCGCGGCCCACATCGAAAAACCTTCAGGAAAGCAGACCTTAGCTGCGGATGCGAGCCAGTCACCCCGCGAAGGGGTGAGCCGACATTCAGGCGACGTCGTAACTGCGTGTTTCTCTGCGATGCCGCAAGGCCGCATAGAGCCCAGAGCGGCCATCTTAACTGCGGTCCACCGCCTTCGAGCGCCACCGTCATGTGCGTGACCGCAATCATGACAGAAACTGGACGAAAGCGGCAGGACAGGTCTGTCCACCGCGCTGAAGAACGGCGACGCTGGACCGGAATGATGCGAGTTTGCGGATCGACCTGCCCGCATTCGAGCGTCCTGACATATGCGAGCGCCGCCTGTGGCCCAAAACGCTTGATCAGCAGACGAAATCAGGCGACCCCGCCGTCAAACGGCAATCCACTTGGGGAACGTCGGGTATAATCAGCGTCAAATCTCAGAAAGGCAGGCTCTTCCATATTCGACAGGCGAACTGCCGCAAAGGGCGACAGGAGCCACATTGCAGTTACGCAACTTCGTTCCTAAATCCACAAGCATACAGAAACAGGAGAGAGACAGTTGGGAAATAACAAAATCTGGATTGCTGTCGGAGCCGTTGCCATCGTCGTTCTTGGTGGATGGTTTTTTATGACAGGAGATGACAACGCAGACGGTGCCATTAGTGAGCCTGCTGCAATCGAAGGGTCGGACACCGTCGAAGATCAGGACACGGACGACGAAGAAGAAGAAGATGAAGAGGACGCAACCGGCGCAGATGAAGACGATAACTGAACCGCATCGCCGCTTTCAGCTCCGCGACATGAAGCGACTGGATATGATCGCCACTCATCCTTTTTGTCGGGAAGCGCGACCGCGAGCCCTTTGAGCAACAGATCATCATACCGATGCATCGTGAAGTAGTGTTTCCGTCCGACTTGCTTCACGAGCGGCTTTGGGGGTCAACGGTGCCGCCGACAAGGACACCACAGACTGTTGCGGCCATAAGTTTTTGGTGCGCCACATCCGAAACCGCCCCGTCACCTCGCGGACCAGACCCCGTACTCCCATCCAGGCGAGGTTTCGCTGGAAAGCTGCGCATCTGGATTCGGTCAGGGTCTCGGCCATCAGAGCGGAGATCAGGGGCCACTCGGTCAGCACAGCGCGCAAGGCTGGCGGTATTTTCACAATAAAATCAGTGACGCCGCATGAAATCGGCGGACAACTCCTTTGACAAACACCGCCTGCGACTACATCTAACTTACGTGGTGAGATCGCCGTTTCGACTTCGTATTTCGGGATGGCGACCAGACGCATGAGGCGCTTTCCGAAGAGATTTACATGCGTATCGAGAAGGACGAGAGTTCCGAATGAAGCTTTTTCTTGCTGCGGCGTGCCTCGCCGCATTCCCCGTGTCCGTGCTGGCGGAGGTGACGGTCACCGAACCCTTCGATCGGGGCAGCACCCTCGCGGACAAACTGGACAAAGGTGCGCGGTTTCCGCTAACGCTGCCGCTCGAGCGTTCGGGCGCGATCACCGTGGATGTGCCGGTACTCCGCGTGGCGGCGACGCGGCCGGAGGCGGCGCGATGACGCATCCTGCGCTTGTCGCCCTGCTGCTCCTTGCCACTACCCTGCCGGTCGCAGCGCACCATCCGGGCGAACGCCTCGACGAAGTGACGGCGGAGAAGGAATTAGCCTTCGAGCCAACGGATCTTCTCCGCTTGCCGCCGCTGGCGATGACAGAGGCGGATGGCGCCAGCCTCGATCTGTCGGACCTGTCGGATCGGATCGTCGTGCTGAGCCTCGTGCCAGAAAGCTGCGGTGCGTCCTGTGCCGATCAGCAGGCGCTGCTGCAGGCGGTGCAGGAGGCCGTCAACGTCACGCCGATGCGCGAGATGGTCGAGTTCCTGACCGTGAGTGACGCCGCAGCACTCGGCCCGGAGTGGGACGCCGGGAACTGGCGCGCTCTCACACCGACTGATGACGCGATGACGGACGCCGTCGGGGCCTTTGCCGCGCTCTCTGCACGCGGGACGGATGCGCCCATGATCCATGTTATCGACCGAGGTGGGCGGCACGCGGGTATCTTCCATGGCTCGGGCTTCGTCCGCATCAACATGGTGCTCTACATCAACGGCCTGACCAACGCGCCGCCACCCTAACCGGGATTGAGGGGTCCACAGCGCTGCCAACACGATCCCCCAACAGAATTCGCGCCCCAGAAAGCGGCACCCCGCCAGAGTTCTTCACGACATCCGTTTCGGCCAAAGTCAGCAGGCCTGACGATACGGCCGACCCAGTGGTTCCGCCAAATCGCCCATCTTCATTCTGAAACGACACGACTGAAATTACAGGCCCGCCCGCCGCACGCGAGGCCAAATAGATTGCCCAGCGCGTCGAAATGCACGGCCAATCCCGCCTCGGGCATCCGTCCTGCCAGCCAGTCGCGGGCAGCAAGATCTGGCGCGGATCACACCGGCGCCCTGCGCGCCAAAGCTGCGGAGGGCGCGAAGATCAGATAGTAGCCGAGAGGTATCAAGCACGGCTTTTTCACTATCACGAATATCTCGATAAACTTAGGCCCCATGTCCAACTGTCTAAGGATTGCACCACGGACAATTAGCAGGGCCTGTATGGATAAGACCGCCAGCACGGGGTCGTTCCTCTTGGTGCGTGCATGCCGCACAACCAAAGACCTCGGACATGACCCACTCGGTCGCAGTGTCGCACATCTCACAGGGCAAAACTCGGATCACTTTGACGCGTCCCCATCCCGGCGCCGCGCAGGACGGACAAAGGCACGACAGACGATCTGAAAGTCGCACCGCAAGGGCAGTCAGGGATTTCATGCGGGTCGGGTTGAGGTGCGCCCGCATGTCGGTATCAACGCGCGCGCAGCCATCGTCAGAAAGCGCAGCGGCTGCCGTAATTGCGGACTGGAGGATAGACAGATCGACTATACCTTTGACAAGTTTTGTCTGGGCATCACCGACGTTAGGACGCACGATCAAACCATGCGACGGGAACCCCACCTGAGCCAGAAATTGCGTGATCGGTTCCGCTGGCGACGTTACGATATGCGCAAAGTTCGTCGCGTCGATCACAAGGCTTTCGTGGATCGTCGTGCCCCGCTCATCATCGACGAATGCCAGCAGTTCAAAGCCTGCCGGTATGATCGGGAAAAGCGGGTGCGGCCCAAAGCTTCCCTCGCTTGCCATGCCAAAAGGAAGCCGTGCGCGTTCCATTCCGAGGCGCGCCTTGGCAACAGCCACCTCAACCATTGTGCCATGTCGTGGAATTTCGCCAGAAAATGTTCCAAGCGCGTCCGTGTCGATCCCCTTTGCCAGTGTGACAATCACATTCAAGGTGGCAAGGAACACCGGCGCGATTACCCGTTCTTTGCCGTGCATGGTCGCAACTACGACACGTCACCCAGAAAATGGGTTTTTCGGCTCCGTCATGCGATGAACGTCCAGCCATTGCGCCTATCGGCAAATCGATCCGAGGCGCCCCACGCGGGATACGAACCTGAACGGGCGGTGCTGGAATGAACTGGGGACATCGGCATCCTTGAACGACCGTTTGGCGTTAAATCATCACATTGAAAATAACATGTTACAGCAGCAACTCCATACCTCCAGCGTGGCTGGCGCATCTCCCCCCGAAGGGAACAGTATTGCCCTAGAAATCGCTTGTTCGACGTCATGCATCCATGTGACATGCTTTTCGACCCGTCACAAAAGATACAACCAGCAAGTTTTTGCCGAGCGATCAGTGACTATTTGAGCCACATGATCTGGGCGATCAGCCCTTCTACAACAGCTTGGCTTTTCGCCTGCCGTCGCCAAACGCTGCAAGGTCATCTGGCCATCTTTACTTTCGCCATTCTTGCATTTTAAGATACTAAATTACTTGGATAATTTCCCCACGCCACCAGCCTAGCAACCGAAAAGAGATCGCTTTGATCAACCCAAACGCCGTTCTGATTGACAACCACCCCGGCCGCTCGACCCAGACCATCGGCCTTGCCATCAAGATCGGGACTGACCCGGCCCTGATCCACGAGCCGTCGGTGGGCGTGGTTGGCACCAAAGGCGACAGCCAGTGTTATCTGGGCGTGGCCGCCAAGGTCGAGGCGATCCACCAGGCGCTGAAAGCCCGCATCGGCATCGGGCCGGGCCAGTTGAAATATCGCCTGGTACAGCCCGAATATACGATCGCAACCTCGGACGGCATGCGCAACGGCACGCCCGAGATGCGCTATTCGCTGATCGGGCGCGAGGTGACGCATGATGCGCTGTGCGAACACCTTAGCGCCACGGGTCTTGCCGGGACGATTGCCGTGGTTGCCTGTGACAAGCCGCCCGTCGGCACCCTTGCGGCAATGCTGGAGCATAATCTGCCGTCCATCATCATGTCCGATGGTCCGATACATCCCGGCACCGATCCCAAAACTGGCGAAAAGCTGGATATCGTCAGCGCCTTTCAGGCAGCGGGCCATCCGGACCCCGAATACCGCGACCACATCGCCTGCCACGCCTGCCCGGGCTTTGGCAGCTGCGGTGGTATGTTCACCTACAATACCATGCAGACGTTCATCGGCGTGCTGGGTATGCAGCCCCTGCATATGGTTGCACCCCCGTCGGACGATCCGCGCCGTCTGAAAGAGTTTCCGGCTGAGTTGGTCACGCTGCTGGCCCAAATGATCGAGAAAGACCTCAAGCCCCGCGATATCGTCGGGCGCGACAGCCTGCGCAATGCCACGATTGTGGCGTTGGCCATCGGTGGTTCTACCAATGCCCTCTTGCACGCGCCCGAGATCGCGCGCGCCGCAGGCTTTGCCGATTTCTGGAAGGACATCATCACCCCCGAGGAGTTCAATCACCTATCGCAGCATGTCGTCCCCGTGCTGACCAACGCGCGGCCCTATGGTAAATATTCGATGGTCGATATCGACGAGGTGGGCGGCGTGCAGATCATCGTGCGCGAATTGCTGGAGGCGGGTCTTTTGAACGGTGACGTACCGACCTGCACCGGCGAGACGCTGGCCGAACAGGTCGCGCGCCTTGGTGCCAAACCTGCCGACGGCGACGTGATCTATCCTGTTGAGGCACCCTACAAGCCCACCGGTGGGTTGCGCATGCTTGGCGGCAATCTGTCGCCCGAGTTTTCGGCCATCCTGAAGCTGGCCGGGGTCGAAGGCGGGCTTGAGAACAACCTGTTCCGCGGTAAGGCGCGGGTCTTCGACGGCCAGCAGGCGCTGCTCGACATGTTGGACCAGACGCCTGAACGTTTTGAAGACAACGACATGATCATCGTGCGCTACGAGGGGCCAAGCGGTGCGCCCGGCATGCCCGAAATGCTCGACCCCACCGCGCGCATCACAACCCTGTGCCGCGAGCGTGGCATCGTTATCGCCCTGATGACTGACGCACGCTTTTCCGGTGGCTCGATCGGCCTTGTGATTGGCCATGTGGGGCCCGAAGCGGCGCTTGGTGGGCCGATTGCCTTTGTCGAAAACGGCGATGAAATCATTGCGGATCTCAACACCAACGAGATCAACTGTACTCAGCTTGCCGATCCGGCGATCCTTAATGCCCGCAAGGCCGCGTGGGACAAGGTGGTCGCAGACAACGGCGGGTTCCATCCATTTGCTGGCCTTGCCGACACGCGCCTGTTGCAACGTGCGCGGCACATGGCCGTTCCTGCGCGGCGCGGTGGGGGTCTGCACCCCAACCGGACCGTCTGGGTGCGCAACCCGCGCGAGGCAACAGCGTCTGGCTTTACGCCACGCAACAAGTTCCGTCCCGAAACGGATCAGGGGGCTTAAGGCAGCCAGATTTGATCCAAAGGCTTGATCTGAAATATCGTCGTGCCACAAGGCACGACGAAGACTACCTCAGTTACCAGCTTGTTAGTCGATGATTACGGCAGATCCTTCCAGATCGTAAAACTTGACGCTCCGCTTACGCATGAAAAGCTATATGAGTAGCTGTAGTTTTCGCTTTGTTACCAATAACTTCGCTCCCTCTTGCTTCCGCAGTGCTTCCGGGCAATGTGGCAACGCAAAAAGCGCCCCGACGGGCGCTTTGCAAGTAACTGATAACACAATATTTTTTGGTTGCGGGGGTAGGATTTGAACCTGTGACCTTCATGTTATGAGCCTGATGTAGTGGCTAAGTGCAGATTAAACTGCCGCCCGCCACATCCGAAACCTCCCCTGCCCGGTGACTTCCCGGATCAGTCCATGCGCTTTCATCCATGCGAGATTGCGCTGGACGGCTGCGCGGCTCGCACCGGTAAGGCTCTCGGCCATTGGAGCCGAGACCAACGGCCACTCCGTCAGCGCTTCAAGCAGGGCCGGGGGGGTGCGCCCTGAAAGCGGGGCCATGACAGCTCGCGCGCGGGCCGCCCACGCCTCGATGTCATCAAGGTGGCGCATCGCGGTCAAGGTGGCGCTGTCCATACCGTCGAGCCATCGGGCCAAACGCTCGGCTGGAGGGCCACTGGCGCGCAGCCCCCCTGCCCCGCCCATTGCAAGCGGCGCGAAGACCGCTCTTGTCCCCTCGCTTGTGGCGATGCGTCCGGCCGTGACTGCCGCTTCCACGCGGTCGCCGTGCTGGCCAAGACCGGCGAGGCCCCAGAGGTGAAAACCCACGCACGCTCGGGTTATGGGGTGAAGCTGGGACGCGGCCGTCATCAGGTCGTGCCATCCGTCAGCGCGATCTTTGAGGCGCTCGGTATCATCAGCGATGTTCTCGGGGTCGCGACGGTCGAGGAAAGCGGCCAAGTCCGCCTCGGGTCCAGGGCCACCCGTCAGGCGCCGCACGGCCCATCCGCTGCGCGCGAGCACGCCGGTGTCATCCTGGACCCCCGACAGGCGCATCGATATCCAGAGCCCCAGTCGATCAGGGCCGACCCGGTCGCCGACGAACCAGCTGAGGTCTGCGGCCTCGATCAAGGCCAGCCGGTGCCCCCACCCGTCCGGGCCGCGCAGCAATCGGTCGTCCAGAGCGCCCAACCGTCCGGCAACCCGGGCGAGACTCGCAGCACACCCTGCTTCGGCCTGCGCCCAGTCGGCAAGAACCTCTGTTTCACGCGGCTCTGCCCGGTGGCCAGGAAGCAGATAATCCGGCTCCTCCTCCATCGGGCCGGGCAGGAACCAGAGATCGTCCTCTGACGCCTGTTCGGCCTCCTCGGCGTCGCCGGGGAGGTCATCCAGATCATCATACAAAGGAACGCTTTTTGGGTCCATATGTGCAAAATACTGATATTATGCAAATTACCCAAGGGCTTTCTACGAAGCTGCTCACGCTCTCTATATAGCACGCACATGCGATGGTCAGCGAGATCTCTCCGATCGCGTTCAATGCATGGAAACCAAGGGCTTTCTGACGAACAGCGCCACAGCGCGCACCCTTGCATTCGTTTACAAACGGTCGTTTAGTAGCGATACACGAAACTGCAAAAGACTGTTTTGATGCCCCTGATCGGCTATGCCCGTGTATCCACCGAGGATCAGACCCCCCTGCCCCAGTCGCAGGCCCTGAAATCCGCGGGCTGTGACGAGATCCATGAGGAGCAGGCCTCGGGCGGAAACCGCGCCCGACCAGTGTTGGCCCGCGTGCTGGAGCGCATCGCCAAGGGCGACACGCTGGTCGTCGTGCGGATAGACCGGTTGGCAAGGTCGCTGTCGCATCTTCTTGAAGTGATTGAGCGGCTGGAAGCCAAGGGGGCCTTTTTCCGCTCGCTGGAAGACCCGATCGACACCGCCTCCCCCCAAGGCAAGTTCACTCTGCAGGTTCTGGGCGCTGCGGCCGAGTTCGAGCGCGCCCTGATCCGCGAACGCACCAAGGCCGGCCTTGCCAGCGCCCGAACAAAGGGCCGCGTGGGCGGGAACCCTGGCCTGCGCGCGCGAGACCCTGCCGCTCTTCGCAAGGTGCGGCTGGCGCGACAGGACGGTTACATGGAGCGTCTGAACGAGACGGCACAAGACTGGGTGCCCCATGTGCGCAGGTTGCGCCCCGACTTGGCCTGGGAAGATGTGTTGCGCATCATCAACGGCCCCTTGCCCGAGGCGCGTCGCTGGACACAAGGTCGTCTTTTGCGCGCTGTGAAGGCCTATGTCCGCGACGGCTTCCTGACCACCGAGGTTCTAGTCCGCGCCGGGCGCCGCGAAACGGACGACCGCCTCCCCGCCATTATTGCTGGCATCAAGGGCGCAGATCCCGACATCACGCTTCAGGCTATCTGTGATCGGCTGCAGGCGATGCGCGAACGCACGCCCCGTGGGCGCACAAACTGGCAGCCGTCATCGGTCAAGATGCTCTTGGAGCGGGCCGAGAAGCTGGGGTTGCTCGACTGAGATCCCCGAAAATCGCCCATCCGATTCTGCTGGCTGATTTCTGTACGCACTCACAATACATCTTGTGGTCACTTCATAGCTGGCAACGAGCTGTTGAAGTACAGTGAGAGCGCAGTCGCCCAAGACGCTGATTTTTAACAATTTACCGCCGACAGAAATAGGTGCCTTCAACACCCCTAGGCCTCTCAACGGTTTGGTCTAGATTTATCCCCCATATCTGTTAAGCTCTGCAAAACAATAAAGACTTGAGGGCAGTAATGAACGGGATACGGGCCTCCCAGAGATTTGAAGTCATGTCCAAGCGGCTTGGTGGTCGGTTGCGTGAACATGCGCAGGAAACCTTCCCACCGGACGCTCAGAAGGGCCTCCGCCGCTTCGCCATGCGGGAAGCGGCTGAACTGCTTCGCATTAATCAGAACACCTTCCGCCATCATGTGTCAAACCTCGAAGGCTTTCCCGAAGGTGTCTTGGAGGGCGGCAACCGCCGTAGTTTCTCTGCAGAAGAGATGGTCGAGGCACAACGCGTACTTCTCGAGACTGGAAGGATCAAGCCAGAAGAACACCCGCACAGAAGACCGGGAGAGGCTTGTCAGGTCTTGACAATCTTCAACCTGAAGGGTGGCTCCGCCAAGACGTCATCTGTTGCCCATGTAGGGCAACTACTGGGTCTGCGCGGCTACCGGGTCTTGCTGATCGACCTCGACAGCCAGGCAAGTCTGACAAACCTGTTCGGGGTTACTCCCGAGCTCGATCCGGATATGCCGACTTCATACGATCTTATCCGATCCGACGATCCACTACCCGCAGCAGAGATCATTCGCAAAACGAACTTCCCGACTGTCGACCTGATCCCGGCATCCATGGACATCATGGAGTACGAGTTCGAGGTCGCCCTAAGTTTCAGACACGGCGCCACCACGTTTCATAGCCGCATCCGGGAAGCGCTTGAGCCCGTCCTAAACCGATATGATGTGGTGATATTTGATACCCCTCCGCAGCTAAACTTCTCGGTGATCTCTGCCCTCTTTGCATCGACCGGTGTCCTGATCCCGCTCAACGCGTCGATGCTCGATGTCATGTCGCTGGCGAGCTTTCTGGGCATGGCGAGTAACCTGATGGGCGTCGTCGAGGCACACGCCCCGGAACATGGACTGAACTTCGTGCGAGTTCTGATCACCCGCTACGAAAATACGGATGGTCCGCAGGTTCAGATTTCGTCTCTGCTTCGGACAGTCCTCGGAGATGCCGTGCTGTCTGCCGAGTTCCTGAAATCAACAGCCGTAGGTGACGCTGCTAACACCCAGCAGAGCATCTTCGAGGTCGAACCTCGCGACGTGAACCGCAGAACTTACGAGCGCGCGATCGAGTCCGTTTCGCGCGTGACCGACGAAGTCGAACGCGAAATCCTGAAGGCATGGGGGCGTAGCCATGGCGCGTAAGGTCTTCGGGGACTCACTCAAGAACGCGATGGGCAAAACGCCGCCTTCGGACGAGGATCTGGATGTTAAGCGCACGAGCCCGACTGTAGCTCGCGCACAAGCATCCGTGCTTGAAGAGGATAAACACGCCACGCGGCTGATCGACCCGACCACCATACGGATGTCCGCGGTCATGGATCGCATCGATCCAAGCGATGGTCTGGATGAGCTTGTCTCGTCGATCCGCGAGCACGGTCAAAAGGTTCCAGTGCTGGTTCGCCGAACCCAGGACGGTGCGCTTGAGATCGTCTATGGACGCCGTCGGCTTCTCGCTTGTCGCCAACTTGGTCAGAAAGTGCGCGCCACGGTCATGGAGATGACCGACGAGGAAGCTCTCATTGCCCAAGGCGTGGAGAATAATGCGCGCCAAGACCCATCGTTCATCGAAAGGGCCCTGTTTGTCGCCGGGATCATTCGAGAACTTGGGAAAACCGACGAGACGCGCAAGAACGCTCAAACGATCGCGTATCGGGCACTTCAGATCGATGAATCGCTCGTCTCGCGGATGAACCGTATTGCGACGGGCATCCCGATGGAACTGATCCAGGCTATCGGACCTGCACACGGCGTTGGTCGGCGGGTCTGGGAGAAGCTCTTCAGGCTGTGCGAGAAAGACGTCGTGAGAGCCCGAGAAGTTACCAGCGCAATCCCTCGCAACTTATCAGGCCCCGACCGTCTCGAAGCGGCGGTTAACTTTCTAACAGCCACCAAGCCGTCGACGCAGAAGACACATCCCAGTGAGCAAGTGAAGATCGGCCGAAAGGGCAACCGCATCACCATCGACGTAGACGCTGATCTTGCCCCACGAGTTGAGGCGGCAGTCCGGAAGTTGGTCACCGAGCTTTTTGACCGCGGTCAAGATGGGCCAGAGTGACGACCCCATGTCTTGACCGCGGTCAAGACATTAAGAGCAACGAGCAGAAAACGAAAGGAGGACCGGCTAGAAAAAGAAAGACCCCCCGAAAGCGATGCTTCCGAAGGGCCTCAATTAGTCTCGACACCTGATTGATACCCCCAAAACGAATCGATTTCAACACCGCTCGCGGTGAACGGGGAAGCTTTTTCTTCCGAAACACCATGAGACATGCAACTAAAACAACAACCGCCCTGGCGGAACGGACATCTCTGCCCTGCCCTAACCCCTATGAGCTTCTGGGCCCGGTTCGCGTACTGAGGAAGGAGCTAGGTCTCACAACCAATGACCTCGCCGTTCTGACCGCGCTCATTAGCTTCCTACCACGCGAAAAACGTGAGATTCAGGATAGCCAGCGACTTGCACTCACAGTCGTGTTCCCATCAAACGCTTCTCTGTCAGAGCGCGCCAATGGACTCGATGAGAGAACACTTCGACGCAGCATGGGACGCCTCTCAGCTGCTGAACTGATCGAACGCAAGAACTCAGCAAATGGCAAACGCTTCCCGCTACGGTATGGAGGGGAAATTAGAGATGCCTTCGGCATCGACCTGAAGCCGTTGATCCAGAGGTACTATTCGCTCGCGGCGCAAGCCTTGCAGCTCACCGAAGAACGCGAGCGCTTGCGCTCACTGAAGGCTGAGGCGTTGGCCCTACGTGCAACTTTACTCCAACAGACACACTTCGATAAAACAAGGCTCTCTACCCTCAACATGATCAGAAATGTCCTGCGTCGAGCGACATTAACCGTTGATTCAGTCCTGAGCATTATTTCGGAACTCAGAACCCTCGGAGCCGATAACGACGCAAGCTACGGTGAACACCATGCCGCAGCGAGAGCTAATTCCGAAGATAATTCACAGGCTGCCGAACACCGGCCTCATACACCAGATTCCATCGATTTGCCCGCCACAAACGGACAAAATGTCCGGCACATAGAGTCTATAAAAAAAGATATTAATAAGATTGCTGTGACAACGCTCCATCAACGCGAACAAACCGCGCAAACCAAACCCACGATGAACCGAGACCCAGCACAGATGGCATGGGAAGACTTCACCCATGTTGCGGAATTTTTCCCAGAACCGCCTCGCACAGGAGAAGCCCTTACCCGCATTCTATACGACCTCGGTCGATTGCTTAGAATAAGCCACGACGAACTGAGGCGTGGCATCCAAAAAGCAGGCGCAGGAAAACTGCTTCTCGTTTTCGACTACCTGATAGCACGAGCAGATACGATCAAACACCCTGATGCCTATTTTGAAAGGATACTACGCACACAACTTGCTCCCACATGAGCTTCTTGACCGCGGTCAAGAACCACCGTGAGAGGGAGAGGAGTGTTGGTTTGAGGGTGACGGGAAGTGAGATCGGGAGAGTGGCTTCCAGTGCCCGTCGTGGAGAAAATCTGATGACGAAAGCTATCCAGAAAATCACCCTGTCCCCTTCCCGGGACATCCCTTTCGACAAGCTTGTGCTGAGCCAGTCCAACGTGAGGCGCATCAAGGCTGGCGTATCCATTGATGAGTTGGCGAAGGACATCGCCCGCCGTGGCTTGCTGCAGAGCCTGAGCGTGCGGCCGGTGCTGGACGATGACGGCACTGAGACTGGCAAGTTTGAAATCCCTGCCGGTGGTCGGCGCTTCGAAGCATTGTCACTGCTGGTGAAGCAGAAGCGATTGAGCAAGACCACGCCTATTCCCTGCATCGTACGGGATGCGGGCTCCGACATTCTCGCCGAGGACGATTCTCTCGCCGAGAACATACAGCGTGTTGCACTACACCCTCTCGACCAGTTCCGCGCCTTCGTGGCACTGCGCGAGAAGGGGCAAGGCGATGAGGAGATCGCAGCTGCCTTTTTCGTCACACCGCAGATCGTGAAGCAGCGGTTGAAACTTGCATCCGTCGCCCCTGCCCTGCTCGAGGTCTATGCCGAAGACGGCATGACGCTGGAGCAATTGATGGCTTTCACCGTGAACCCGGATCATGAGCGCCAGGTTCAGGTCTGGGATGTGATCAATTCGTCCTGGAACAAGGAGCCTTACCAGGTCCGCCGCATGCTGACTGAGACCTCGGTCCGGGCATCGGACCGTCGTGCGGTATTTGTCGGTGTCGACGCCTATGAAGCCGCTGGCGGCACGATGCTGCATGACCTCTTCCAAGGCGATGATGGTGGGTGGCTCGAGGACCCTTCGCTGCTCGATCGCCTGGTGACGGACCAGCTACAAGCCGAAGCTGAGGCGCTCGCGGTCGAGGAATGGAAGTGGATCGAAGTGTCGCTCGATCTGCCCTATGGCTATAGCCACGGGCTTCGGCGGTTGTCCGGTGATCCTGCGCCGATGACGGATGACGAGGGTGCGGCTCATGCCAAGCTGCTGGTCGAGTACCAGGCGCTGGAAGAGGAATGCGCTAGCCAGGATGAATGCCCCGAAGAGATCGATACTCGTTTGGGCGAACTCGAGCAGGCGATGGAGAAGCTTGAGAACCGTCCGCTAATCTTCGAGCAGACGGAAATCGCACGGGCAGGGGCTTTCGTCACGCTTGATCGCGCCGGCGCGCTTGCTGTCTATCGTGGTTACGTACGTCCAGCGGATGAGCCGCGCGAAGAGACCGCGGTCCAAGATGGTGTCGATCCAGCGCTCGCGGGGCAGGGGGATGATCTGGCACCTTCGGATGGCGGCGGCAGTGATGCTCGTGCAAACGTCGGGACCATCATTACGTCGGGTGGCCAGCCCTTTGGGGTTGGTCTGGCAGATGACGAGGATGATGGCGCGTTGAAGCCATTGCCCGAGCGGTTGGTTACTGAACTGACAGCGCACCGGACCTTGGCACTGCGCGAGGCCGTGGGGCGTTCTCCCGATGTCGCATTGACGCTGCTTCTGGCAAAGCTGGTCACCGACACGTTCCAATCGAAGGGTGCGTCGGGAGGCTGCTTGGAGGCTTCGGTTCGTCATGTCTATATGTCGGCGCAGGCTGTCGATCTTAAGGACAGTCCGGTGGCGCAGGCTGTGGACGAACGTCACGCCGCCTGGGAAACAGAACTGCCGCTTGGCGAAGATGCGGCCCTCTGGGACTACCTGACGAACCTCGATCAGGCGCGCCGACTGTCGCTCTTGGCCCATTGCCTCAGCTTCGGAATCAATGCGCTGCATGAGAAGGTAAATCCCTATGGTGCGGGCATCTCGGACAATGGTCTGACCCGGCGCATGGCGCAGGCGGATATCGTCGCACAGGCAGTCGATCTCGATATGGTCGAGGCGGGCTGGGAGCCAACGGTGGACACCTACCTGAACCGCGTGCCCAAGGCCCGCATCCTCGAGGCCGTGCGCGAGGCCAAAGGGGAGGGGACCGCACAGCTTCTCGATCACCTCAAGAAGGGCGAGATGGCGACCGAAGCCGAGCGGCTGCTGAAAGGCAGCGGTTGGTTGCCCGAGGTCCTGCGGCGCGCAGATCTGGTAACATTGGATCCCGAGGATTGCGCGGAAGGGAAGGGGGTAGATGCTGCTGAAGTGGCTGAGAGCGTCAGTGATTCTGACCTTCCGGCCTTTCTGACAGACGATCTGCCTGCCGATAGCGCTTCGATTCTCGCCGCTGAGTGACGTCGACTAGCCGGGGGGCGGGCACTCCCGCCCCCAACCAACATATACATTAACAATATCAATATGATGAGTGCGAGTTCTCGCATTCTGGATGAGGAATCATGTCTGCAACAACCATCATCGACATCGCGCCCCTTGGGGCGCTCATTCGCTACACCGACGGCAGCCCTAAGCCGCCGGCTCGCTTCACCAAGAAGCTCGCGGCGTGGGAGCGCTCGAACGGTGTTGGCCGCCTTGTGAAGAAGGAACCACCGCGCGCCTATCCGACCTGGACCGCTCCAGCGTCGTTCACGCTCCACGAAGGCCACTTCGCCTCTGACGGGGTCATTCTCGTCACCATCATGCGCAGCCACTCGGCTGACAGCACCTTGGTCTTCGAGGTCGCAGAGGAACCGAAAGCCGGGCAGGTGCACATCCTGCTGGATTTCGGCGGCAACCCGGAACTGCTGCATCTGGCCGAGTCCGTCACGGCGGCTGAAGTCTGGATCGCCAAGGAGGGCTATCGCAACGCGCGGCTGGAGATCGTTGGCGAGGATGACAGCGATAGGGCAGGGGGTGCAGAACGCGCCGCCTGAGCCATCATGAAACCAGGGGCCTGCCGAAGGGTGGGCCCTTACCCATCACAACCCCTTCCTTTGAGTTCGCGGGGCACCAAGGATCCATCCCCGAGGAAGGCTGCCTTCAACCACGAGCCAGACCGGGAGGCTGGCGGGGTGCCCAGCATCAGCGGGACAACAGGCTCCAGTCGTCAGGGCACCATCCCCCGCTCGCCATTCCCTTCCTTGGCCCAAACCTTGTCTTCGAGATCAACCCGCGAGGGGTCGGACTACGGGCGAGCCCGTGCCGCCGGGCGGATTCGGGGAATGCCCGAACGCACCCGGTGATGTCAGCCAGTCTTTGGGCCTTCGAGGTTCTGTCGCGCGGGGGATGGTCCCCCGCCTCAAAGACAGGAGCCAAACAGATGTCCCGCAAAGATGCACACGCCTTCGCCGCCTCCCTCGCCGCCACGCTCATGGTCTCGATCGTCGTCTTCCAGGCAGGGGATGGAACCTTTGGCGCCGTCCCCGCCGATGAAATCGACGGCGACGAGGTCGTGATCATATCGGAATACGATCCCTTCGGGTGAGGCCTCAGGCCTCACTTTCGACGGGCCCGGGAAAGGCTTGGAGACGCCTCCGGGCCTATCGCCGGTGAACTGGCCCTCTAAACCGTGCGGCCAACAGAGCTGGCAACCGTCGCGGTCTCTGCGACGACCACCATTTTAGACCTTCACGAAGGGTGGCTTCCCAACCTTCGATGCAGTTGCGCCCCAATCGACAAAAAGGAATAGTAATTGACGATCGTGAACCTTGCACGGCGTCAATTACTATGGACGTCGTCGCGAAATTTGGTAGTCAACGCCCGTCATTTGGAAACGCCACTTTAGCATCTCCGAACTCACAAGATGTTCCTCGCATGCTGCTGCGTCAGAGAGGCGACGCCGTCGAATTGATAATAGCGTTGGCCGAGGCAGCAGCAATGCTCCAGCCAACCAGTCGGCTTCATCTTCTTGATCTTGATCGAAATTGCCTGGAACCAGCGATCCGTCTTCTAGGATGCAAGCTTCTGCAAGTTCGTGGCCCAGAATGATATGGGCGAGCTCGTGCATCACGACATTGTTTCGCCGTCCTTTGGAGGTGACGAGCTTATGGACGACGAGATGGTCCGTACCAAGTCTCATTGTCAGTGCTGACCACGATTGATCTGTTTCGTCACTCAGAACAGATAGAGCGTCTTGTGAGATGCCGCCGACATCGCTGGTGGACCAAACCGTGACGCGAAGTTCCCGGGCCAGACGTTCGGCAGACAGCGCATCGTGATCCGACAGGCCGAATTGTTTTCGAAACTCGACCGCGCGCCGCTCACACTGTGATTTAAACCCCCGTCTAAATGCCAACTAGTGCCCTCTTGCCTCAACTTCTTTTTCAAACTGCTTTGACGCTCTCGTGATCAGCTCCGCCAATGCGATAGCGGTCGCTTGCGGGACTGCTTTTCTATTTTTGAAGGCGATCTGCAGGTCACCTACACCGGTAAACTTTGAAGGCTCCTCCCCTAACCACTCGCTGAGCTTGTTGAGAGTGCCAACGTCTGGGACGTGCCCTTTTTCGATCCTGGTAAGTGTGGTCGGGCTTATCCCAATTTCTTTTGCAGCCGCCCTTACCCCCATGTTTCCCCGTCGCCTTAAGACCAGTGGGGCGAGATCGTTAATATTCATGTGCCCTCCACAGTGTTTCCTAGACTGGTATGAGTGGTGCGAAGACTGTTTACACAGCGCAACTTTTTACCTATACCAGTCTGTGAAACACTTGAATCATGCCTAAGGGCCGGGGTCAATCGTTTCGGTCCGAGGCGAGCCATGAAAACAAGGAAATTCGATGTCAAAGCGCATTCATGTGGTCCCCCATGGCGATGGTTGGGCTGCACGCCGTGAGGGAGTGACGCGAGTCGCGTCCACGCACTCCACTCAGGCAGAGGCAACCGCTGCCGCGCGTATCACGGCAATCCGTGAGCGGGGCGAGGTAGTCATTCACAGGCCAAACGGCAGGATTCGCGATGCCAACTCGTATGGGCACGACCCCTATCCGCCGAAGGGCTAGGCCCCAGCATCAAGTTGGAGATCAAGAAGATGCCCAAACTGCTGGGGGCACCAAAACATGAGGACAGTGTAGATGCAGACTCAAGTGAACTTCTTTCCGCTCGGCAATGCCGACACCGCGAGGCTCGACCTTGCTGATGGGCGCAAAGTCCTGATCGACTTCGCTGCAATGCGCTGCGACGACGATGAGGATGACCAGCGTTGCGACCTGCCGGAGACGCTTCGCCGCGATCTCGATAAGGCGGGACGGGATTACTTCGATGCGGTTTGCATCACCCACACTGACACCGACCACTGCAAGGGGTTCGGTGACTTCTTCTGGCTCGATCATGCCGCGCTCTACCAGGGCAAGGGTAAGATCAAGATCAGGGAACTCTGGGTGCCTGCCGCAGCAATCCTAGAAGAAAACCTCAAGGATGATGCGCGACTGGTCCGTGCGGAGGCGCGGTATCGCTTGCGCCAGGGGAAAGGTATCCGGGTGTTCTCGCGGCCTGAACGACTAAAAGACTGGATGGAAGCGGAAGGCATCGACTTCGAGAGCCGTAGGCACCTGATCGTGGATGCCGGCAAGTTCGTGCCGGGTTACGCGCTGACTGGCCCTGAGAAAGTAGAGTTTTTCGTGCATTGCCCGTTCGGATGGCGACAGGACGCGAACACCGTCATCGATCGAAACGAGGATTCGATCGCTTTGCAGGCGACCTTCATCGAAGGCGGAAGAAAGACCCGGCTGCTTCTTGCCTCGGACGTCAACTACGAGACCCTCGCGGCGATCATCCAAGTTAGCCGTAAGCACGGCAACGACGACAGGCTTGCTTGGGACCTGCTGAAACTCCCGCACCATTGTTCCTACAAGTCACTCGGACCGGAACGCGGGACCGATGAGACGGTACCCGATCCCGACGTCAAGTGG
>Ga0306871_1000216_pt1 | contig 23216 bp, 22 predicted proteins | sample AntRauMeHopE1497_FD_190447 | JGI IMG/M metagenome (GOLD analysis project Ga0306871, IMG submission 190447) | Saline lake microbial communities from Rauer Islands, Antarctica - Metagenome Hop E1 #497 (v2) (version 2) | ecosystem: Environmental > Aquatic > Non-marine Saline and Alkaline > Saline ... | reverse complement strand
AATATAACAAAGACATTGAACACGGTGCATACTGCATGGGTAAATTGTATAGACTCAATCAATTGTTAATAACTAATTATAAATATTAAAAATGACCCAATTCGCGTCACTATATTAGTATGGAGGCATGAACATATAAAGCACATGTATATTCTTATTTACCGTTATGCGATGCTTATCAAACGTACAGTGTTGCATTTTACAAAACTGTACGACAACTATCACTTTAAAAAGGTCTTACTATGAAAGAAGCCGTAATTGTTTCAACTGCCCGTACGCCGATTGGCCGCGCTTTTAAAGGTGCTTTTAATAACACCAAGTCGCCTACTATGACTGCGCATGCTATTAAACATGCTGTTGCTCGCTCTGGCGTTGACGCTGCGCAAATTGATGATGTAATTATAGGCTCTGTGCTAAACGCTGGTAGTGCAGGCGGTAATGTTGCGCGCTTAGCAAGTTTGGCGGCTGGTTTACCTTACAGTGCGTCAGGTCAAACAATCGACCGGCAGTGTTCATCGGGTGTTATGGCAATAGCCACCGCAGCCAAACAAATCATGGTTGACGGCATGAAAGTAATTGTAGCAGGGGGTCAAGAGAATATTTCAGAAATACAGCAAAAGTACTTTGAATGGGCCAGCAAATGCACCGATGAAAATGTGCTTAAGCACGCACCAAATGCGTATATGCCTATGTTACTTACCGCTGAGCACGTGGCCAAGAAATATAAAATTTCACGTGATGCACAAGATGAATATAGTTTACAGTCGCAGCTACGCACAGCTGCGGCGCAAGAGGCAGGAAGGTTTGACCAAGAAATTGTGCCCATGTCTACCACTAAGAGTGTTTTCAACAAAGAAACGAAAGAACTTACTTTTGAACAAGTAACCTTAAGTACAGATGAAGGCAATCGCCCGTCTACTACTTTAGAGGGTCTGCAAAGCTTAAAGTCTGTCATTGAAGGCGGTTGCATCACCGGCGGAAACGCTAGTCAGCTGTCTGACGGTGCATCAGCATGCGTCGTGATGGATAGAGCATTAGCCGAGCAGCGTAATCTAGATATTTTAGGTACTTACCGAGGCATGATGGTGGCTGGTAATGAGCCCGAAGAAATGGGTATTGGGCCTATTTATGCGGTGCCTAAACTGTTAAAAGTACATGGCTTGAGTATCAATGATATTGGTTTGTGGGAGTTAAACGAAGCTTTTGCCTGCCAAGCACTTTACTGCCGTGACAAATTAGGCATTGACCCTGAAATTTACAATGTTAACGGTGGCGCTATTTCAATAGGTCATCCTTATGGAATGACCGGCGCACGCACAGTAGGACACGCATTAATTGAAGGCAAACGTCGTGGTGTAAAATATGTCGTTGTCACAATGTGTGTTGGCGGCGGTATGGGCGCGGCCGGTTTGTTCGAAATAAATAATTAACAGCGATTAATTTTCGATTGAACAGCTTACTTTGACAAATGGTGACGAAAAAATACTGCTAATTAGTAAAAAATGTTCGAAGGAGTAGACGGCAGAAAGTGCCGCATGTCGATGTCTCGTGATGTGACTGAAAAAGAGATTTTAATACACGATTTAAAGCGTTCAAATGAAGATCTTGCGGAAATGTTAAAGCGCATTAAAAATGCCGGTAGTTGCTCAAGGAATAGAAACTTAAGCGCATTTGGACATGTGTAAATCGTTGAAAATTGACCATGGACAGGGATTCTTTATAGGCCGTCTTGCAGCAGCTGAAAGTTTCGATGATTACTTGAGTTGAGTTGTGGTGATTTGTATACTCGCATTAAAATCAAAAGGCTAATTTTTCTGCGTATACTATTAGGTAACTTTGTATTGGCGGGCGCATTTTTTTTGCTGTTATCTTTGTATATTGATGGTGTATAAAACACTCCTTGGACGAGCATGAAGCACCCGGCAAAACAATATTGGCATGGATTGAAGCGCAAGGTTTGAGTAGACATCCTGTAGGCTTGTCTGCAAATAAATATTCAACATACGATAGGCATTTCATAGGCGCTTTATCTAGTAATTTGTATCATGTAACTATGCCAGTGCGAATGCCTATTTCAAGTAAAACTGCCATACAAAGGCATGCTATTTTGTCCAATTCTGACGAGACAAACCGTTTCGCTTAGCGCATAATAACCAACTGTTTTTAAACTTTAAGGATTTTTGTGGCCCAGGCACCCAATCAACCGTCTTTTTCTGCGACTAAGAACAAATCGCAAGACGACGATATCGCAAGACTCAATACGCCCCCGCACTCTTTAGAGGCAGAACAGGCTGTATTAGGCAGTATTATTCAGTCGATAGACGCATGGGATAAAGTCGCTGAAGTACTCATTCAAGAGGATTTTTATAATCGCTCTCATCGCGTTATTTTTACGGCTATTACGCGTCTAATTTCTAAGAGCAGTGCAGCCGATCCAATAACCTTAAAAGCTGAGCTAGAACTACACAATGAACTTGACGATGTAGGTGGTTTTAGCTACCTAGTTAATTTAGCTAGAAACACGCCTAGTTCTTCAAATATAACTGCTTATGCAAACATAGTGCGAGAGCGCGCGGTGGTGCGTGAACTTATAGGTGCGGCTAACGACATTGCCGATGTTAGTTTCAATCCACAAGGCCGTGACAGTAGAGAGTTGCTCGATTTAGCTGAAACCAAAGTATTCGAAATAGCAGAGAAGCGCACAGCGGCTAACGAAGGTCCTATAAGTGTGTCCACCGCTTTGCAAAAAACGGTTGGTCGGATTGAAGAGTTAGCTAAGTTAAAGAAAGCGGTGACGGGTGTATCAACCGGATACACTGACCTTGATAAAAAAACCAGTGGCTTACAGCCCTCTGACTTGATTATTGTTGCTGCACGTCCCTCAATGGGTAAAACAACGTTTGCCATGAACTTAGTTGAAAATGCTTTACTGCTGGAAGATAAGCCAGTGCTGGTGTTTAGCCTTGAGATGCCGTCTGAACAAATTATGATGAGAATGCTTGCCTCTTTGAGCCGAGTTGATCAAACATCAATACGCACAGCGCGCTTAAACGACGACGACTGGGGTAAAATTCAATCAAGTATGGTGATGCTAAAAGAAAGAGATAATCTTTATATAGATGACTCATCAGGACTAACGCCCATGGAAGTGCGCACGCGAGCGCGTAAATTAGCGCGGGATAAAGGCGGTATCTCTATGATAATGATTGATTACTTACAGTTAATGCGTGTGCCTACTTTGTCAGAAAACAGAACCTTGGAAATTGCAGAAATATCAAGATCGTTAAAAGCCTTGGCAAAAGAGTTGAAGTGTCCAGTTGTTGCGTTATCGCAGCTTAATCGTGGCTTGGAGCAAAGGGCTGACAAACGACCCATTAACTCAGACCTGCGAGAGTCGGGTGCAATTGAGCAGGACGCCGATCTTATTATGTTTATATACAGAGATGAGGTGTATAACGAAAACAGCGACATTAAAGGAGTTGCTGAAATTATTATTGGTAAACAAAGAAACGGCCCTATTGGTACCACACGATTAACGTTTCAGGGTCAGTTTTCTCGTTTTGATAATTATACGGGTGCAGCTTACGGTGAAGACTAACTTACGATTTTGTCAGTGAACGTAGCACACAACTATGACCATAAAAAAAGCCCCGAAGAATTAGCATCTTTGGGGCTTAGTTATTTGGGCTAGTGCTTTACTAGCCTTTTTGTTTCTTAGCGGTTAACGTTAGTATCGACCAACGTGCTCACTTTAACTTCTATGCGACGGTTAAGACGGCTTGCTTCAGCTGTATTAGCGGTGCTCTTAAGTCTTGTCTCGCCGTAACCAACTGTTTGTAAACGAGTACCATCTACACCGTATTCTTCAATCAGAAGGGTACGAACTGCATTGGCGCGCTTTTCAGATAGCATCTGGTTGTAGTCAGTTTCACCTACCGCTGAGCTATGGCCTTCAATAACCGCTTCGGTAGTGGGGTACTGCTCCATGAAAGCAGCGAACTCTTGAATGCGAGCCGAATCAGGATTTGCCACTACGCTGCTGTTATTAGCAAACAACATATTAAGCGCCACTGATACTTCTCTTTTTTCCATGAGGCTACAGCCGTCAGCGCCAACTTTGTCGTTTGTAGGTGTGTTTAAGCACTTATCAACATTGTCAAGAACACCGTCGTTGTCTGCATCGCCAACTACACAGCCGCGTGCGTCAACTACCGAGTCGGCAGGTGTCATAGGGCATTCATCTTGTGCGTTTAATACGCCATCGTTGTCCATATCGATGGCACAGCCTGTCGCATCAACCTGCGTACCTGCTAACGTTCCTGGGCAACGGTCTATGCCATCGTTCACGCCGTCGCCGTCGCTATCAGGGTTGTATACGGTGGTGTTAACGCCAAAAACGTAGGCTAAACCTACTTTTGCGCTATATTCTCTGTAGCTTTCACCGAAGTCGTGATAGGCAGCAAGCTCAGTTACTAAACGAATATTATCAGTTAATTCCCAATGCTTACCAACACCAGCAGCTGCCATGCGGAAGTTGTCACTGTTAAGCGATTGCTCGCGCATACCGCCGAAGAAATATGCAAAATCATTTTCTAAGAAATACATGGCGTCAACGCCTAGTAAAGTTCCGTCTTCGTCTCTTGCTAATGGATCATTTTTGTCGTTGTCGATTAACAAACGACCTAATTCAAATCTTATTGCCCATGAAGGATCAAAACGAAATCCACCTTCAAGGCCAAAGCCTCTGCCGTCATTAAGTCCGCCAACAGGTTCGATCTTTTCAATGTCAGCACCATAATACTGAGCGAATCCGCCTACCCAGCTTTCATAGGGAGGGGCTTCTTGTGCTTGAACTGAAGTAGTCAATGCCGCAGCTAAGGCCGCAGCCACACAAATTGTAAGTTTTTTCATTATAAAATTTCCTTTTTCTGTATTCGAAGTTGTTGTTGTACACAGCATTTGTGGTGCAATGTACGTAAGTATTAATAGCGCCGACGTATTATACTAGGTATCTACACAAAATTCTAAGTAAACGCTGTCAAAGATGCTAATAGTGTGAGAATAATTTTGGGACCTCTCACTTTGCTCTGCATAATAAAGATGTCTCTTGATAAAACAAGCGCTACTACACCAAAGTAGCAAATACTTTTGCTATTTCTCCTTATATTCTCGCGTTTGGCTGGTTTACGATTTCTATAAGTAATTTCATCTGAAATTGGCCTTGTCCTTTACTTGCGGGCTAAAAATATAAACGAAAGCTTAGCTATCTTTGTTGTTAACTTGGCACTTTTGACAAATGCCATGAGCTTCTATGGTTTGACTAATTATCTGAAAGTTATTTTGTCTGGCTTGTAGTTCTAGTGTTTCTTCTACTCCTTCAGAGCTAATTTCTTGAACGTCGCCGCAGGCGTCACAAATTAAAAACTGCACTGGGTGTGAACAGCCGAAATGATGACATGCCTTAAAGGTGTTAGTCGATTCAACTTTATGCACAAGGCCCAGTTCCAAAAAGAAGTCTAACGCTCTGTATACGGTAGGTGGCTTAGCAGAATCTTCAATTAGCTTTAGTTTGTCGAGCAGGTCGTATGCGCCTATCGAGGAATCTTCTTGTAGCAGTATTTCGTAAATCCGGGCACGAAGTGGCGTAAAACGAGCGCCTTTTTCTTCACAAAAAGTTCGAGCCTTGGTAAACAGAAGTTGTTTACTCTTATTAAGGGCTACGCTCATGATTTTTTCATACTTTTGGCACGCCTCTTGTTTATAATAGCCCAAATTACCTTAGCGCAATTTGTCTTAATTAAATCTATGTTAATTGCATCTTCGAATGATAGCATCTTACATTTACAGAGTTCATATTTAATGATCACCGATAAATCTATCTGAGTATATCATTCAAGGGATTGTGAACAAGTCGTTATGTACGTAAAGTATTACAGTCGTAAAATAAAGAATGTTAAATCTAAATTATTTATGCACAAGGTCAGTGTCCATTGAAAAGTAAATCCCGCCTATTTTTTGTATTTATCAATCACAAGATCCTATTAAAGCGCTCAGTGCCCAAGATTAATAGTGGCATTAGCAATGAGCAATCCTTAGCCGAGTTAGTCGGTTTACCTGCGGCATTGGCTCATTATCAAGAACAGCAGCAGTCCCTAGTAATGAGCAGTGAACACGGTGAGCATTGGTTAGTTGATATTCACCATATAGAATTTGTAGAAGGGGAATATCGTTTACATACATTAAGAGAGTTGCTGGGTATTTTATCTCGCGAACATTTTCAATATATTGCGCAAGCATGGCAATATGCATTGTTTTTACGTACACACCGATATTGTGGGCGCTGCGGTGAAGAGCTACGAAAGGTTACATGGGAAATGGCGATGCACTGCGACAAGTGCAAACATAGGGTCTATCCGCGTGTATCTCCGTGCATTATTGTGGCTATTCATAATGGTTCGCAAATTTTATTAGCGCAAGGGGTAAGGCAATCAGGCGGAGGGTATTATTCAACCTTAGCTGGGTTTGTGGAAAGTGCAGAATCGTTAGAGCAGGCTGTGCACCGAGAGGTTATGGAAGAGGTAAGCGTGCGCGTAAAAAATGTTGAATACTTCGACAGCCAGCCGTGGCCATTTCCTCACTCATTAATGGTGGGGTATATTGCTGAATATGACGGCGGTGATATAAAGGTAGACGGTAAAGAAATTCACGATGCACAGTGGTTTGATATTGACAATATGCCCAACACGCCACCTAAAGTTTCCATTGCAGGACACTTGATAGAAGAAACGCTGCGACGAATAAAGAAAAATCAAAAAAAATAGCGTATACTTTCGCGCAAAATTAATAGTCAGACATCCCTTTTATTAGTTAGACAGAGATTGCAGCTACCTTATGACGACATTGAAAAACGATAGATACATCCGCGCATTACTCAAACAACCTGTAGATGCCACGCCCGTATGGATGATGCGCCAAGCAGGTAGATACTTACCAGAGTATAAGGCTGTTCGCAAAGAAGCCGGTGATTTTATGGCAGTGTGTACTAATCCTGAATTGGCATGTGAAGTTACATTACAGCCACTTCGCCGATTCAAGCTAGATGCCGCGATCCTTTTTTCTGATATTCTGACTATACCAGATGCAATGGGTTTAGGTTTGTACTTTGAAGCCGGCGAAGGTCCGAAGTTTAAGCACCCAATAAAGAGTCTGGCGGATGTTAAAAAACTGCCCAATCCTGATCCTGAAATAGAGCTCAAATACGTGATGGATGCGGTACGCACAATACGTAAGAACCTTAAAGGTAGTGTGCCGCTAATTGGGTTTTCTGGCAGCCCTTGGACGCTAGCTACATATATGATTGAAGGTGGTTCAAGCAAAGCGTTTACCAAAATCAAGAAAATGGCCTTTGCTGAGCCGCAAACATTGCACTTATTACTCGACAAAGTTGCTGATTCTGTTATTACATATTTAAATGCACAAATAGCGGCTGGTGCCCAGTCGGTCATGATATTTGATACATGGGGTGGGGTGTTGAGCCCTCGAGACTATAAATTGTTTTCACTGCAATATATGGAAAAGATCGTGGCTGGCCTTACGCGCGAGTACGAAGGCAATAAAGTGCCTGTTACATTATTTACGAAAAACGGTGGCATGTGGCTCGAGTCTATTGCGGCAACAGGTTGCGATGCACTTGGGCTAGACTGGACTATTGACATTGCCGATGCTAAAGCACGAGTAGGTGACAAAGTTGCGCTGCAGGGTAATATGGACCCATCGGTTCTGTATGCAGGTAAAGAGAGGATAGAACAAGAAGTGCAAGATATTTTGGCCGGTTTTGGCGCGGGAGAAGGACATGTGTTTAATTTAGGGCACGGCATTCATTTAGATGTCCCGCCTGAAAATGCCGGTTATTTTGTCGACGCGGTGCATAAATATAGTAAGCAGTATCATAAGTAGAGACTATATTTATAGGCGGTGAGTTGCGCCTTTGTAAAATAAAACTGTACGCCTAAGTTTATTTTTTTGCATAAAGTAATGGGCACAATTTCCGATAAAGAACCCGCCGCAAAAGAACTTGAGGTGACTGACGAGATTCGTTTCGAGCTAGGAACTGTTTACTTTTTTTTGTTAACTGTATACTATATTTAAAAGTCTTTGGTTAATCGTAATGTTTGTTATTTTACGTGTGCGTCTTTTGCAAAGCCAGCAACCATGTAAGAGTGAAATGACAATGATGAAACCTTATGCAAATATAAGTGAGTTAATTGAAACCTTAGAGTTGGAAATAGCGTCTTTGAGTGATACAATTAAAATATTGAGTAAAGAACCGCAAAGCGTTAACGAACAAATCATCTTTAAATATATCGATACTCGCAGTACAGGTAAAACAAAAGATTACGTTAGGGCCTTAGACATTAAATCTGAGCGTGGCACTTTATTTTCGTCCGGCGATGTAAGCAAGCTTATTAAAGACGGAGCAGATGATATTTCATCTGAATTGCTAGTAATTGCGAAAAAAGTCGTTAATATAAGAAAAAATAGCGGTAATTAACGCTAATTCGTATTATAGTAAGACGTAGCAATTCAAGGCTCTACCGCTATCGTGGTTGAGCAAGATTAAAGTTCTGATTATGTGATGGTGATAGCAAATCAGAATTATATTTTTCACCAAATATAAAGAGAGTGTTATGAGTAAAGGTACAGTTAAGTGGTTCAATGCAGATAAAGGTTTTGGCTTTATTACTCCTGAAGACGGTAGCAAAGATTTGTTTGTTCACCATTCAGAAATTCAAGCTGGTGGCGGTTACGCTACATTGAACGACGGCCAAGCGGTAGAGTTCGAAGTTGGCCAAGGACAAAAAGGTCCATGTGCAAATAAAGTTGTTGCTATCTAAGTAATAATACATATTTGGGTAGCGGGAGGTCTTACCTCCAGCTACCACATTTCTGAAATGCTTTCCTCAAGCAAGTAACATCCAAATCCTCCTGAAAAATATTTCCAGCAGCATACTTTAAAAAATTCATTCTTTCCAAATAATGACTACCATTTCTAAATTTTACTGAGAATAAGTGCGAACTTAGCGTTTAAACTGCTTTTATACAGCTTTTATACAGCTTCAGGTAGGTAGGAAATTGTTTCTCCCTATATTTGGAGCATATACTTGTTTGATAATAAGCACGTATTAATCACAGGTGCTACTGGTTCCTACGGAAAACGTTTTATTCCTTAACCGCTCTTAATACTAGATCCTATGTGCTACATTACGTTGAGTACTATCAGTTAAGCTAATGAGCAACAACGCTTAGTTACTTTTACTAGCGCAGCCTAATGTGGGCTCTATTGACACAATGTATGTATGCATAAAGGTATAAGCGAGCAACGATATGACCCCTGCGATTGATATCCTAATAGAGCAAAAAGTAGTATTTCAACTTCATCGTTATTCGCACGACACGCAAACAGGTGCATATGGAGAAGAAGCTGCGAAAAAGCTAGGTATTGCTTATGAGAAAGTGTATAAAACGCTTGTTATTGTAGGAAGCCAAGGTCAAATGGCGGTAGCGATAGTGCCTGTGTCGCATAAATTGAGTATGAAGAAGATGGCAAAAGCACTCGCTTGGAAAAAAGTAGCATTGGCTGACAAAGAACAAGTAAGTCGTTCTTCAGGGTATGTGATCGGTGGCGTTAGCCCTTTAGGGCAAAAGAAGTGCCTAAGGACTATAATTGACAAGTCCAGTGTTGCGTTTTCTACCATTTTTATCAGTGCCGGAAAAAGGGGCTTGGAGATAGAGCTAAGTTCACAAGATTTAGCTTTCCTAACTAAGGCCAAATTTGCTGATATTAGCGGAGGCTAGCTAGCAAAGCTTACCTTATCACATCCACAAAACAACCTAAATTCAGTTATAATGTTAGCGTACAGCATCCATAATAAAATAGGATAATTTTGCAAATAATCATAGATGAAATAGCCTCGAACATGATGCAACTGCAGGATAAAGGCAATGTCGCTAGCTATATTCCTGAGCTTGCGAAAATAGATGCAAATCAATTTGCAATAAGTGTGGCTTTGCCTAACGGTGAGATTTTTAATGCAGGATGCTTTAAAACCTTGTTTTCTATCCAAAGCATTTCAAAAGTATTCACGCTCACTTTAGCCCTAGACAAGTTAGGTGAAACGCTTTGGTCTCGCGTAGGTCGAGAACCTTCGGGAGACCCATTTAATTCCATAGTGCAGCTTGAACATGAACATGGTAAGCCTCGGAATCCATTCATTAATGCAGGCGCCATTGCGGTAGCTGATGCAATTATGCAGGGTCATAAATCTAGCAAAATGTTAGCCGAAATACTCCATTTCGTGCGTTTTTTAGCCGATGATCAGAGCATTGGGATTGATGAAAATGTTGCGCGCTGTGAAGCACACAGCGGTGCTAGAAATATCTCATTAGCCTATTTTATGGCCTCATTTGGACAGTTTGAGAACCCTGTTCCGGATGTGTTAAACACTTATTTCAGCCATTGCTCAATTGCGATGAACACAGAACAGTTGGCAAAAGCTGGACTATTTTTGGCGAATAATGGGAAAAATCCAAATACAGGTTTTCCTATTGTGTCATCTCAACGCGCCAAGCGTATTAATGCACTTATGCTAACATGTGGACACTACGACGGTTCTGGCGAGTTTGCCTTTAGAGTCGGCTTGCCAGGCAAAAGTGGGGTGGGTGGCGGAATATTGGCTATTGCACCTGGCAAAGCTTCCATTGCCGTATGGTCGCCTGGTCTTGACACTATTGGTAATAGTAAATTAGGCACCTATGCGCTTGAATTATTTGCGGCTGAAACGGGCTGGTCGGTATTTGGTGATTAGCCTCAAACAAAGCCAGCCCTAGTGGCGCGCCGCCTTGGTTAATAATATTATATGCTTATCTTTTTGTTTTACATTTACCCTTAGAGCTACCTTATATGCAATTAATAAATATAGATAAAACGCGCTACCGTCGGCACTTAAACCGAGTAATTGTTGCCTGTATAGCGACCCTGACGATTGGGAGCTTAGCAATTTCACAAACGCTTATTGCTTTGTTTCCTGATGAGACCGGAAGCCACTTTCATTGGAACTTGACCGGCGTCATAATTTGCGCCTTGAGTGTCGGGTTGCTGCTCAATAAGTATCGTAAACATACGTTTATGACAGAAGTTGTGTATGTGTGGGACCTTAAACAAGCGCTCAATAAAATAAATCGAAAAATGATGAAGCTAAGGCCAGCTAGCCTTACCGGTAATGCCGATGCAATGCTGGCCATTCAATATAGTTTTGCAGGCTCTAAGCTACTGTGGCAGCTAGACGACAACACCATAATCATGGATGAATTAGTTATACAGCAAGCAGAGCTAGACAGTCTAGCCACAAAATATGGGATAACTATTGATGTTGAAAAATATGATGACAGCATACTGCGCAATTTCTAAATCTAAATAAAGTCAACATTAATATTTGCTTGGCGCCGTCTGTGCTATACTTCGTCGCCTAAATATTTCACAACATAAGCAAACATACATGAGTTTTTCCGCTTTAGGGCTTAGTAAAGAGCTGGTCAGTGCTGTAACTGACAAAGGCTATACCACCCCAACACCTATTCAAGAGCAAGCAATTCCGGCAGTATTGTCAGGTAAAGATGTAATGGCAGCCGCGCAAACCGGTACGGGTAAAACCGCAGCGTTTACACTGCCTTTAATTCAGCGTTTTGCCACAAATTATTCAGAGCCAAGGCCAAATCATATTAAAGCCTTAGTATTAACACCTACTCGCGAATTGGCTGCTCAAGTAGCCGCGAATATTGACGAATACAAAGTGAATACTCCTATTCGATCAACGGTGGTTTTTGGCGGCGTGTCAATAAACCCGCAAATGAAACATTTACGCCGCGGCTGCGACATTTTGGTGGCAACACCAGGGCGTTTACTCGATTTGTTTCAACAAAATGCAGTTAAATTCTCTGACGTGTCAGTGCTTGTGCTAGACGAAGCTGATCGTATGCTTGACATGGGCTTCATACACGACATAAAACGTATTTTGAAACTGTTGCCTCAAAAGCGCCAAAATTTATTGTTTTCAGCAACCTTCTCTGAAGATATACGTGGTTTAGCCAGTCGCTTGGTCAATAATCCCGTTGAAATTTCCGTGACGCCAAACAACGCAGCTGCCCCAAGCGTAGAGCATTCAATTGTATATCTTGAAAAAGCCAATAAAAGTAAGCTTTTAATTCATTTAATTGAAAGCAATGGTTGGCAACAGGCCTTGGTATTTACGCGCACGAAACATGGCGCGAACAGATTAACTAAGCAGCTATGTAGTCACGAAATTTCAGCAGCCGCGATCCACGGTAATAAAAGCCAAGGTGCACGCACTAAAGCACTGGCATCGTTCAAAAATGGTGAGTTACGTATTTTAGTAGCCACTGACATAGCTGCGCGCGGCATAGATATTCAGCAGCTTCCTAACGTAGTGAATTATGATCTACCCAACGTACCTGAAGATTATGTGCATAGAATTGGTCGAACCGGTCGTGCAGGTTCAGTCGGGCAGGCCGTCTCATTTGTAACGGCCGAAGACTTTAAGCAGCTTAGTGATATACAAAACTTAATACAGCAAGTCATTCCAGTGCTACATGTTGAGGGTTTGTCTTCTAAACAAAAATTGCCTGAAACTAGGCTCAAGCAGCCAAAAGTCAAAAAACCAAAAGTGAAACAGTATTAAGTTAGGAAAAAAAAGTTAGCAACAAAAAAGCGGTCCCGGAGACCGCTTTTTTATTTTCTGGCGCTTTAATTAACAGCTTTGCACAATAGTTCTCAAAACTATGATGCTGCCGATGCTGCGCCCGATTCAGTACTCTCACCTGCCGTTGACAAATTGCCATCGGCAGATTCTAGATGAGCTCTTACAAACCACTGAAATTGTTCAAGTGCGGTTAATTGCTCTATCAACATATCTTCCGATACTGGGTCAAGGCCGACCATTTTGCCGATCGCCTTTCGGTGATCGCCATTTACGCCATTATAAACCATGTCTAGCGCACCCAGGTGCTCAAGCACTAAGGCTTTACCCAAAGAATAGTCTTGCCATGATCGACGATCTACTATTGACTTAGGCGTTCCTACGGGCACGCCGCCCATAGTGGCAATTCTTTCGGCAATGGTGTCAACCATCTCACGAACAGATTCAACCTGTGGGTCTAACATTTCGTGAACACCAATAAAGTTTGGCCCTACTACGTTCCAGTGAACATGTTTTAGGGTAAGGGACAAATCGAGCAGTGAGACCATGCGATTATCTAAAATAGCAACTGCTTTGTCTGCATGACTGTCGTCCATGCCAGGTACTGTAAATTGTGTATTAGCTTGGTTATTTTGATTACTATTAGTCATTATTCCTCCAGTGTGGTTAAAACTAAGCGATAAGTAATAAGGTGTATAAAACTGAAAGCTAGATAAAATGTTTTAGCTCAAAGGTTTGAATAATTACTTATCCCCACGTTCAAATAACCAAGCATTAAGGATGCCAATTGACGCACAATACAGGTGAGCGCCCTTGATACCGAGCTTTGGCTAGGAGCACGTAAAATTAAATAAAGCAATGAAGGGCCTTTTGTAAGCAAAAGTGGGAAAAATTGGCAGAGAATTTTGTAAGAGTTACATATACAGGTAGGCCAATTGATTATGCGTCGCGCGGCAGGCCCTTTTGCACAATACGGATAAGGCGCTCGTGTTGTCTAGTGCTGACTGCCTTTTCCGGATTTGCCTTACGTGTTTTTTGCTCGGCAATAGCCCACTCGAAATGTTCTTTTAATACATCTGACACAGCACAAGACAGCGCTCGCTGCAAACTTGAAAGTATCTGTTCGTCAAAACCCGCATTGCCCATGGCAATGGATAGGTTTCTTTGCCAACTTTCATACCCTATTCGGCGAATGGGCGAACCTTGGGTTTTTTCTAAAAATTCAAGCTTTGTTAATTCAAATAGGCTAACAAGACTAGCGCCTTGCAGAAATTCTTTGGCAAAGAAATCTTTCTCTTGCGTTACTTCCGCATACCTATTCCAAGGGCATACCAGTTGGCAATCATCGCAGCCATAAATACGATTTCCCATTGCTTTTCTGTATACCAATGGGATGACACCTTTATGTTCAATGGTGAGATATGAAATACAGCGTCTTGCATCTAATTGGTAAGGCGCTACTATTGCTTGAGTGGGACAAATGCTAATACATGCAGTGCAGGTGCCGCAGTTTTCTTGGGCACTTTCATCAAGAGGTAAAGGAATATTCACAAACAGCTCGCCCAAAAAGAACCACGACCCAGCTTCTTCATTCAGGGTAAGTGTGTGTTTGCCCGTCCAGCCTAAACCCGCTTTTTGCGCAATAGCGTGCTCTAACACTGGCGCAGAATCTACAAATGGTCTGTAATCTAAGGCTTCACAATGCTGCTTTATGCGTTCGCCTAATTTTTTTAGACGAGAACGCATCACTTTATGATAGTCACGCCCAAGCGCGTATCGGCTGATGTAGGCTTGTTTATCATTTTTTAAGTTGTTTGCAAACTGAGCTTCTGGCGGAAGGTAGTTCATGCGAACGCTGATAATACGACAGGTGTTAGGGTGAAGTTTTTCGGGCGCTAAGCGCTTGTCAACGTTGCGCGCGAGGTAGTCCATACTGGCGTGATAACCCTTCTCCAAATAGGCTTCAAGCATGGGTTTTTGCTGGCTTACGTCAATGTCACACACGCCCACTTGCTGAAAACCTAGCGCCTTGCCCCAAGCCTTGATATTGTTAGCAAGTGCAAGTAAGTCAAGACAAGAGCTGTCATTGACGTTTGCGTGCGCGCTACCGTTAGTTGAATTTATTAAGGACATTCATTTATGCTGCAAGAGAAATTTAACCATAGCTTAACACAAAAATTATATCGAACTGATCAAGTAAGAATGCATGAGCAAGCCGCGGCAAAAACACTCGGTATAGATATGTTTAGCTTAATGCAGCGCGCAGGTGCCTGCGTGTATCAGCACTGCGTTACTCTATTTCCTAATGTAGATAATTATTTGGTAGTCGTGGGCAGCGGCAATAACGCAGGCGATGGCTATGTGGCGGCGCTTAGTGCTTATAACGCGGGTAAAAATGTGCACCTGTGCGCCGTGCAAACAAATAAAGAAGTTGCTGGTGATGTGAAGCGCGCGCAGGTTGATTGGCTTGCGTGTGGTGGTAAAGTAGAGGGGCTGACAAAAGCCTTTGTAGATAAAGCAGATATCATTATTGATGGTTTATTAGGTACCGGGATAAGCGGCGCAGTTAGACCCGACTTCGCGCAAGCCATTACACTTGTCAATAACAGTAATAAGCCCGTGGTTAGTATAGATTTGCCTAGTGGCTTAGATGCAAACACAGGCGCTGCATTGGGAAAGTGCATTGTAGCAAGCGCGACGGTCACTTTTGTGGGCATAAAACTTGGCTTAACCACATCAACTGGCATAGAGGCTTGCGGTCAGCTTATATTTGAAGATTTAGGCATTGGAAAAGCGTTTGCTAGTATTGCTAAAAGCGATGTAAGCGCATTAGATTTGAAATATCTTAAGGGTTTAGCGCCGCGCTCAGTGAACAGTCATAAAGGCACGCACGGCCGCTTGTTATGTGTAGGTGGAAACGAAGGAATGTCAGGCGCTATTCGCATGACATCCGAAGCGGCGCTTCGTGCTGGTGCGGGTCTGGTGAAAGTATTTACACATCAAAATTCTATCGTACAAATTAGTGCAGGCAGACCTGAACTTATGGTGGTAAGTTCAGGTCTCAAAGAGATGCTAAAATGGGCAAGCTGTATCGTCATTGGTCCTGGTTTGGGCCAAGACGAATGGAGTAAACAAGCTTTTGACGCGGTAATGCTGCACTGTCAACATACGTCAAAACCAATAGTGATAGATGCAGATGCCTTGAATTTAGCCGCGCTTGATACCGAGTTTGTTACGCTAAGAGACTCTATTATTACGCCACACGTGGGTGAAGCAGCGCGTCTGTTACACGTCTCTATTGCAGAGGTTGAGGCAAATCGATTTGATTTTGCTAGGCGCTGTTCAATACGCTATAAGGCTACCTGCGTATTGAAGGGAGCGGGCAGTATCGTCGACAATCAACGCCATGCTTGGGTCTGCAGGCATGGTAATCCGGGCATGGCAACGGGCGGTACGGGCGATGTATTAGCCGGTATCTTAGGCTCTTTAATGGCGCAAGGACTCAGTAAAGACATGGCTTGTTTATACGGGGTGTCGATTCATGCGAAAGCAGGTGATATAGTAGCGCAAAAATATGGGCAGCGCGGATTACTAGCTAGTGATTTGTTTGCCACCGTTAGATTACTAATAAACGAAAAAGAATGAAAATAAAGCAGTATTGCAGCAGCGAAGCCGACACCCGTAATGTCGCGTTTATTTTGGGAAAAGCCTTTACCGAAGAAGGTTACGGGGGGACGTGCACATTTTTGCGCGGTGACTTAGGTGCCGGTAAAACGACTTTTAGTCGTTTTTTATTGCATAGCTTAGGGCACAATGGCAATGTTAAAAGTCCTACCTATACGCTAGTAGAACCCTATGAACTTGGCCCTAACACCTTATTTCATTTTGATCTATACCGGGTAGCAGATCCAGAAGAGCTAGAGTTTATGGGCATACGGGACTACTTTACTCCTCAAAGTGCTTGTTTAGTGGAGTGGCCAGAAAAAGGACAGGGGCTGTTGCCAGTCCCCGATTTAATTGTTGATATTAGCTACCATCGCAGCGGCCGTATGTTCGAATTTGAAGGATTTAGCTCTTTTGGTCTGCTTTGCATAGAAGGGCTAAAGAGTAACAGGCAATGAAAAAGTCAGCAGGTACCTATGTAAAGCAGGCCAACAGCGCTATTGTGTTATTTGCATATCTTACGTTTACAGTGTTTGCGCTTTTTATAGGCTGTGTTCAAAGTGTGTCTGCAAAACAGGTAAATGTGACAGACGTGCGCTTTTCTGACTCTCGCGATTTAGCGCGCATAGTACTCGAATTCGACGAACCACCAAGTTTTTCTTACTTTTCGCTGGCTAATCCCGAGCGCGTTGTCATCGATTTACAAAATGTAGACAAAGCATTCAATTTTTCGAGTATAGGGCTGTCGGGCAATAAAGTCAGCAAGTTGAGACATTCCACGCCAAAAACGTCTAAAGATAGTCGCATAGTGATTGAAACCAACAAGAAACTTAGCGTTAGACTATTCACTTTAACGCCAGCGGATGAAGACGTTAAGCAGGCGAGGCACCGGCTAGTGATTGAACTTATTGACCCTAATCCTCCATCTGAGGTCGCCATAAGTAATGCGCGCTCGAATAACGCTGATCCAAATGTTGCCGTTAATGCTTTGGAACCTGACCGTGACAGAGATATTATAATAGTAATAGATGCAGGGCATGGAGGTGTTGATCCCGGCTCAATTGGCCCCGCGGGTACCTACGAGAAGCACATCACATTAAGCATTTCAAAAATGCTGGCCAGGCAAATTAATGCACAACCTGGCTTACGCGCAGTGCTAACCCGCGAAGGCGATTACTACATATCTCCAAACGACAGGCCTAAAATTGCGGTTAGAGAAAACGCCGATTTGTTAGTCTCTATCCACGCTGATGCATTTACTTCACCCCAGCCAAGAGGTGGTTCGGTTTGGTTTTTATCTAAAGGCAGAGCCGACAGTGAACTGGGCCGATTGCTGGAACAAACCGAGCGTAGCTCACAGCTTCTTGGCCCCGCCGCAGATATAATTGAAGATAGAGATACCGAACGTTACTTTGCAGAGACTATTTTGAATATGTCGATGGATTTATTTCGTGCATTAAGTTACGAGCTTAGCCACGAGCTGATAAAGGATATGAAAGGGGTTACAAGGATGCATAAAAGCCTGCCGCAAAGCGCCAGTTTAGCAGTGCTTACAGCACCAGAAACGCCTTCTATTTTGGTAGAAGTTGGTTTTATTTCTAATCCTCAAGAAGAAAAAAATCTTAATTGGGCTGAGCATAGGCAGCGTTTAGCAAATGCAATGTACACGTCTATTAAACGTTATTTTAAGAAAACGCCACCCGATGGGACCGCTTGGGCTGTAGCTAAGTATTCCCAACCCCTTAGTCATAAAGTGGTCAGCGGCGAGTTTCTATCACTCATTGCCCAGCGTTACGGGGTGAGTGTTAAAGCGTTAAAAATGCAAAATAAGCTCAACTCTGATTTGCTTCAGGTTGGCCAAGTATTAACGATACCCAAATAGTGTCCGATTTTTCTTCGTGAGCAAAGTATAATGGTAGACATAACGAGTACTTCACCAAGCGGGTCAGCCGTGCACAGGCCTATAAAGATATTGTCGCCTCAATTAGCAAACCAAATTGCCGCAGGCGAAGTGGTTGAGCGCCCGGCGTCGGTGGTCAAAGAATTACTTGAAAATAGCTTAGATGCGGGGGCTACTGTGGTGCTCATTGAAATCGAGCAAGGCGGCCAAAAGCGTATATTAATTCGTGATAACGGCGCGGGTATTGCTAAAGATGAGTTAGCGCTTGCCTTGAGCCGTCATGCTACCAGCAAAATTAGCAATATAGATGACTTAGAACACATAACCAGCATGGGGTTTCGCGGTGAAGCACTTGCTAGTATTAGCTCGGTAAGTCGATTAAATCTTACGTCAAAACCCAGTGTTCAGGCACAAGCTTGGCAAGCTTGTGCTGAAGGTCAACAAATGCAGGTTGAACTTACGCCTGTTGCGCATCCAGACGGTACTTCAATTGAAGTGCTTGACCTTTTTTTCAATACTCCGGCAAGACGCAAGTTTCTTCGCACCGGTAAAACAGAGTTTCAACACATTGAGAATATTGTTAAACGAATCGCATTGACACGACCCGACGTGCAGTTTGAGCTAAAACACAATCAAAAGCTTTGCTGTAGATATCCCCGGGTTAAAGATATTGCGAAGAGAATTGAGCAAGTGTGTGGTAAAAATATGCTGCTTAACTGCACGCCAATAGACTATTCCTTTGATGGGATGGTGTTAAGCGGCTATTGCAGCAAGCTAGGCCACGGCATTGCCACCCGTGATTTACAATATACTTTTGTAAATGGTCGCATGGTGAAAGATAAGCTCCTTGCGCATGCACTGCGGCAAGTTTATGAAGACACACTGCCACCGCAAACCTTTGCAAGTTACGTATTATACTTGCAAGTATCACCTCAGCAAATAGACGTAAACGTACATCCAGCGAAGCATGAAGTCAGATTTCATCAGTCAAGACAGGTCCATGATATTGTGTTTAAAGCCGTTAACGACGCTATTAGCTACTACGCTGATAACGCTGATAACGCTGCGACGAGCGGCAAGAATGTGCTAGAGACGCCCAGTCATAACTATATTCAAACCTTAAGTCCCGCTCGCAGCGATAGTTCAAACAAAGATGGTATGAGCACTAATTTTGTAAATAACGCTTATAGCGACACTCAAAGCAGCAGGTCGCAATCACCGCTTGGACTGGCGAAGTCTTCACAGCACCGCTCAAATGTACCCGCAAGAAGAGAAATAAAAGCCAACCATGACTTTTATGCAGGCATAGATTTACCAAGCTCTTCGCAGCACCCTTCACCAACAGTTGAGCCCACTAAAACCACCCAGCAGAATCAAGCGGCTCATTCTAACGAAGGCCAAAATGAGCAACATAGACAGCTAGCAAGCCCTTCTTTGATCATGCATCATTATCTTTATAATTCACCATATGTAGTACTAGCTCGCAGTGAGAATCTAGATGTGCTGCCTATAAGTAAATTGCTGGCAACAATAGTTAAGATAAGAATCTTGAACTCTACCATCGCACAGCCTTTGCTAATGCCGGTGTCTGTTGAAAACAAGCTAAGCATAAAACAAACTCAGTTAGATTATTTTGCGAATTTGAATATGCTAATGTCGGTAAGCCATCAAAAGCTTATTTTGAAACAGGTCCCTTGTGAGCTTCGTCAGTTGCCTTGGGCGAGTATTTTTCCTCGGCTAGCAAGCACTGAAATTATTTCTCAAAAACATGATGCAGATATACTCGCCAGCACAATCGCGTTAGCGTGGCTCAGGAGTCTTGAGGTAACAAGTAGTATGCTGAACGGGTGGATGAATGAGTTAGGCGCACAGCAATTGCAAACATTGTGTGAAAAACATGCGAAGTCACTGCATTTGTCAACTTGGATGTCACCAGATAAATGAGTATTGAGGCAGAAAAGGATGATGCGCTGCCCACTGTAATATGCATAATGGGCCCTACTGCGTCTGGCAAAACAGCTTTAGCAATTGAATCGGCCAAGGTTTTAAACGGTGAGGTAATAAGTGTAGATTCAGCGCTGGTATATAAAGACATGGATATAGGCACCGCTAAACCAAGCTTACAAGAGCAAAGTGGGGTTACTCATCATTTAATTGATATTATTAGCCCCCAAAACAGTTACAGCGTGGCTAACTTTATGTCAGATGCCCAAAATGCAATTGTTACCGTGTTGGAAAAAGGTAAGCAGCCTATACTGGCCGGTGGCACCATGATGTACTTTAATGCTCTTATAAATGGCTTAAATGAGCTACCAGCCGCTGAACCAAATATTCGTCAACAAATTAGTGAAATGACTTTAGCTAGCGTACATAAGCAGCTAAGCGAAGTAGATCCTCAAAGTGCCCTGCGTATCAATAAAAGCGACGCCCAACGTCTAACTCGCGCGCTTGAAGTGTACATGGTGTCGGGTAAATCACTGAGCCATTTTCAGGCGCAGCAAAAAGTGCGTTTACCGTTTAACTTTTGTCAGTTTACCATAATGCCTCGTCAGCGCGCAGATCTCCATGCGTTAATAGAGCAGCGTTTTGACAACATGTTAGTCAGTGGACTCGTACAAGAAGTGAAAGAATTATTAGTGCGTTATTCGCTAGAAGCTGACATGCCCTCTATGCGAAGCGTCGGCTATAGGCAAGTATGGCAATATTTAGAGGGTGAGTATAGCTACTCACAAATGCGTGAGAGAGGAATTATTGCAACACGACAGTTAGCCAAGCGCCAGCTAACTTGGTTGCGGGGATTCAATGATGTTACTGCACTTGATAGTGCAGATTTTAATAATCTTCAAAGACTTGTACAAAAAGTGGGTGCAACCTAAGACACAATTATGTACACTCAAAGCGGTCATATAATATAAGCTGATAATAAAAATAAGGATGACTAATGGCAAAAGGTCAATCACTGCAAGACCCGTTTTTAAACGCACTACGTAAAGAGAGAATCCCTGTAGCCATATACCTTGTTAATGGTATAAAATTGCAAGGACAAGTTGAGTCTTTTGACCAATTTGTGGTTTTATTGAAAAACACAGTCAGTCAGATGGTTTACAAACATGCTATTTCTACTGTTGTGCCTTCGCGCGCAATAAGCATGCCTACAGAGCAGTCAGACGACACTACATCAGATTAACTAAGCTGGAGCATTTATTTGTTTGATCGTTACGAGGGCGGTGAACAGGCCGTACTAGTTCATATAGACTTTTCAGACGAACAAAACAAAGAAGATATAGACGAACTACAGCTGTTAGTATCTTCTGCTGGCGTAAATAACGTGGGTATTGTTACTGCATCGCGCAAAGCACCTCATGCGAAGTTTTTTGTGGGCACTGGAAAGGCACAAGAGATAGCAGACACAGTGGCTGCACTTGGTGCAGACCTTGTAATATTTAACCACGCTTTATCACCTTCACAGGAGCGCAACCTCGAAAAGTTGTGCTTGTGTAGAGTTCTAGATCGCACCAGTCTCATTCTTGACATATTTGCTCAACGTGCGCGTACCCATGAAGGTAAACTGCAGGTTGAGCTTGCGCAACTTCGTCACATATCAACACGCCTCATTCGAGGCTGGACACATTTAGAAAGACAAAAAGGCGGCATAGGTTTGCGCGGGCCGGGCGAAACGCAACTTGAAACTGACAGACGCTTATTAAGAGGGCGCCTTAAAACTATTTTGAAACGCCTTGACAAAGTGCAAAAGCAGCGTGAACAAGGACGACGATCTCGTAAGCGGGCGGAAATACCCACCGTTTCCTTGGTAGGGTATACTAACGCCGGTAAATCTACCTTATTTAATACCATAACCGACGCTGGGGTTTATGCTGCTGATCAGTTATTTGCTACCTTAGATCCCACCTTGCGCAAAATTGAATTACAAGAGGTGGGTCAGGCTATTTTGGCTGACACTGTGGGATTTATTCGTCATTTACCGCACGATTTAGTGGCCGCATTTAAGGCTACACTGCAAGAAACGCAAGAAGCGACGCTATTACTACACGTGGTTGACTATGCAGATGAGCAATATGCAGAAAACATGGGTCAAGTAAATGACGTGCTTAAAGAAATAGAGGCTGATGAAGTTCCTCAGCTTATAATTTGCAATAAGATTGACCGCCTAGACGGTGTGGTGCCTAAAATTGATCGCGATGATGAAGGTAGGCCAACAAGAGTATGGGTGTCGGCTCAAAACGGCACAGGGATTGATTTATTAAAACAAGCCCTAACTGAGTGTTTACGCCAAGAAATGGTGAACTATACCTTAGCAGTCCCGGCGGGAGATGGAAAAATTAGAGGCATGCTGTATGAGTTAAATTGCATTAATGAGCAAGAATACTCTGATACAGGTGACTGGATAGTTAGTATCACCATGATGGCCTCGGACTGGCATAGGATGGATAAAAAAGTGGATAACAGACTCAGTCACTACATCATTTAATAATCCACACAAGCAAATCAGTTTTTAAACAATAAAAATGCGAATACTTTATAAGAATTTAATTTGATTTTTATAAATCTATTCATCTACAGACAGCGTATAAAGCGTGTAAATTTTAACTTCGGAGTGAATGTATGGCTTGGAATGAGCCGGGTGGTGATAAAAACGACCCTTGGAAAAAAAGCGGTGGCAAAGAGCAAGGCCCACCAGATATAGATGATGTACTTAAAAACCTGTTCGGTAAATTCGGAAAAGGCGGGGGTAATGGCGATGGCGGAGGAACATCAACAGGGCCTAGCTTAGGCGGAAAAAGTATTGGCTTAATAGCAGTAGTGGCTTTGTTAATTTATGCGCTAAGCGGAATATACACTATTAAAGAAGCAGAGCGTGG
>Ga0306871_1000213_pt1 | contig 23314 bp, 40 predicted proteins | sample AntRauMeHopE1497_FD_190447 | JGI IMG/M metagenome (GOLD analysis project Ga0306871, IMG submission 190447) | Saline lake microbial communities from Rauer Islands, Antarctica - Metagenome Hop E1 #497 (v2) (version 2) | ecosystem: Environmental > Aquatic > Non-marine Saline and Alkaline > Saline ... | reverse complement strand
GACATAAGGTTTTGATTAAAGGTAATCACGAAAAGACAGTCCTTAAAAAAAGTTATAATATCGATGAATTTCGTGGTGGAATATATGAACGTTTAGATATACGAGTTATGAACCAGGAAGTGTCCGATGAATTTCAAGATTTAGTATTATCACCCAATCAGTTTGATGTTGGAGTCGATTCCCATAATTTCACTCCAATATCATACGAGAGGGTTAAAGAGATAATAACACTTAGGAATTTAAAAAAGATTAAAGGTAATGGCTAAACTAATATTTTGTAGTGAATGTGATAAGGTAACCAAACACAGAAACAAGATGGATGCGGCTAAAGAAGGTTGCGGTGTGTGTAACGAATGTGACCACATGAATATTAGATGTCGTTTGGTTAAATCTGATTCAGATAGGTTCATAAAGGCATCCCCAGCTGTACTATGGCTTGAATTTAATGAGGATAAGACATTTAAGGAGAAGTTTGAAGAAATTGCCGTGGGTAGATGTCTGATAATGAGTCCATTCAACCATTTTTTCACTTGGCAAACAACATTAGTTACTGAAGTGGTTGAAGAATTACCAGGTTATGTAAAGTTTAAGACTGAAAATTCTACATATGAATTATATTTTCCAGCCGAGTGTGAGGATGATGAAGAAGATAACGAATAAGTAAAACAAAGATTATGAAAGGAATTATATTAGCTGGTGGTTCAGGAACTAGATTACACCCATTAACACTTAGTATCAGTAAACAACTGATGCCGATTTATGATAAGCCGATGATTTATTATCCGCTATCAACATTAATGAGTTCTGGCATCAATGAAATACTGATTATATCAACACCACATGACCTACCCCTATTCGAGAAACTATTGGGTAATGGTAGCAACTTAGGTTGTAGTTTTAAATATGCTGTTCAACCAGAACCTAACGGTCTGGCCCAAGCCTTTATAATCGGTAAGGAGTTCATTGGGAACGATTCTGTTGCATTAATACTTGGAGATAACATATTCTATGGTACTGGCTTAGATACGCTCTTACAGTCCAACTATCACCCTGACGGTGGTGTTGTTTATGGGTACCATGTTCATGACCCAGAGAGATATGGTGTTGTTGAATTTAATAAAGCTGGTGAGGCTATTTCAATCGAGGAAAAGCCAGAAAACCCTAAATCTAATTATGCGGTTCCTGGGATATACTTCTATGATAACAATGTAGTGCACATTGCTGAAAACATTAAACCAAGTCATAGAGGTGAATTAGAAATAACTGACGTTAATAGGGTTTACCTAGAGGCTGGTAAGTTAAAGGTGAGTATTTTGGATAGGGGTACAGCTTGGTTGGACACTGGCACGTTTAAATCGCTGAATCAAGCAAGTCAATTTGTTGAGGTCATTGAAGAACGACAAGGTTTAAAAATAGGTTGTATAGAGGAAATGGCGTTCAATATGGGATATATAAATAAAAGTGAGTTAGAGTTATTGGCAGAACCATTGATTAAGAGTGGTTACGGTCTATATTTAAAGAAATTAATATGCAGATAAAACAAAAAGATATGTGGGTAAGAGAAACTAAATTAAAGGGTTGTTATATTATACAGTTAGATAGATATAATGATGAAAGAGGTTCGTTTATGGAAACATATAATAAATTTTTTTATAAGAACCACTCAGAACTTAATGTAACATATGTCCAAGACAACCTATCGGTATCTAATATGTATGTATTACGTGGATTACATTTCCAAACTGGGGAACATGCCCAGGCCAAATTGGTCAGTGTTGTCAAGGGTTCGGTTCTAGATGTCGTTGTAGATATTAGGGTTGGTTCACCCACTTATGGGGAACATGTTTCGGTACATCTTAGCGAATCGAATAGAAAACAAGTATTCGTACCTAAGGGGTTTGCCCATGGATTCATATCGTTGGAAATGGGTTCTATATTCACGTATAAATGTGACAACTATTACAATAAGGAATCCGAGTCTGGAATTATATTCAACGATAAAGATTTAGATATTGATTGGAAAATTCCAAGTGAACTAATAGTGGTGAGTGAAAAAGATTTAGAACTACCAACTTTTAGAGATATTAAAAACAGTTAAAGAATAAATTATGATAATAGATGCCGTAAAAAATTCAGAGAAGATTATGTTCGAACGAGGTTGGGACAGAGTTTATTATTTCATAGATTTGCATAGTACGGTAATAAAGCCGAACTATAAAGTCGGTGATATCCCAACGGAATTTTATCCGTATGCAAAAGAGGTTTTGCAACATTTAACCCTAAACACTTCTATAGTGCTTATCATGTATACGTGTTCGCACCCAGAAGAAATATTGCAATATGTTGAATTTTTCAAGAAACATGGGATTACTTTTAATTATATAAATGAAAACCCAGAAGTAGAAACTAAAATCGGTAGTTATGGGTGCTACGATAAAAAACCATACATGAATGTGTTAATGGATGATAAGGCTGGTTTTAACCCAGAAACCGAATGGTTGGACCTAATTAATCATTTCAACATAACGTTATAAATAAAAATATTATGAGCAGAAAAAAAATAGTAGTATTCAGCGGTGCTGGATTAGATAAAGAATCTGGCGTAGATACGTTCAGGGATACCGACAACGGACTTTGGTATAATTACAAGATAGATGAAGTTGCGACCACTGAGGGTTGGAAAAAAGATAAGAGTAAGGTATTAGATTTTCATAACATGCTTAGGGAAGCCCTACATAAGACCAAACCCAATTCGGCACATAAATTATTGGCCAAACTTGATACGCATTTTGATGTCACCCATGTTACCCAAAACGTATCCGATTTATTGGAAAAGGCTGGTTGCAAGAACATACTACATCTACACGGTGAATTAATGAAGTGTAGAAGTACCTTAGACCCAGAATTATATTATGATTGTAGAGGTTCATTAAATTTAGGTGATAAATGTATCAAGGGGTCACAGTTAAGACCACATACCGTATTTTTTGGTGAGTATCCATTTAATATGGAAGAGTCTATTAGGGCATTATCAAAAGCGGATTATTTAATTATGGTGGGAACATCATTCCAAATACATTACACTGTTGGTATGATGGATATGGTGGGACCAAACACTAAAGTTTACTACATAGACCCAGACCCAGTTGATTATTTCGAGGAAGGTCCTCAGTTGGGTACTGGTATTAAATACATAAAAAAGACCGCAACAAAAGGAGTAAAAGAAGTATTTGACGAACTTTATTCAAAAATATTATAATAAACTAAATATTATTCGTATATTTGTATCATAATAATTAAATAACATAAATTATGATAGATAATAAAAAGAGTAATTCGGGTAATAATTGGACAAAAACCATTCAAAATAGTGATGGTAGCTATGACTCGTTCAAGTGGTCGTTAGATAAAGAAATAGGTTCATACATGGTGGGAAACCTTGCTATGATAGTCTTCGGTGCCATAACATGTATATTAGTGCCCATATTTGTGGTATTTGTATACGTATTCCCAACATATAAAGATGTAAGAATTAAGGACCTAAGGGGTGTAATAGTAATTTGCATATTTACCCTATTGGATTATTTCTTTGGGATATATGGTTACTTTCTATTTAGTGGATTCCCAGAATTTTACGAATCATTAGCTGGCTTTATGTTAGGGTTGATAGTTATATCTGCCGTATTAATAACGTGGGACGATGAAATATATGAGGGCTTGTATGAGTCTAGACTACCATTCCTTATATCCTGGTCATTATTCGGATTATTCTTATACTTCGGTAACCCTATCTTAAGTGCTATTGTGGGTATAATAGGTCAAGCAGACACATCAATTTGGATAACACTTTTTGGATAATAAACAATAATAACTAACCTCAAAAATAAAAAATATGAACTTATTAAAAAATAAGATTTCAACAACAATAGACGAAATGACAAAACCTGACCATATTATTATGGGTGAGGAAATAGCCGATAGAATATTCAATCTGAATAACCACAATCAAATAGAGGTTATTGAAACTATTAGAAAACGCTTAATTAAGCAACATCAGATAATGTTGAACCAGTTAAGGAGTTATAATAAATGAAATTAAGGTAAGTCGAACATTTCGGCCTCCTTGCTCCTACGTGTAACATGACCTGGATATGTAATATGGGTATTTTTAATTAATTTCTTAGCTCTTTTAAGTTTGTTAGCTTTTACCAATCTTAAAACCTTGCTTTTTTTAAAGTTACCGATACCCATATTGTATATTAACGATACCATTGAATCATACATTCCCTGAGTTACGTTAACTTTAATTCCTTCTTCACCCCAATCCTCTAAAATTCTATTTAGAGAGTTACTGGCCCACTCAACATCCTTTTTCAAAAGCTTTTCGGCTCTAGCATAACTTATCTTTGTCTCACCAGGAATCATCTTGGTGTAACTCTTGGATTCAGCATGACCGTAACCAATAGTTACGTGTCCGTCACCTAAATCATAGGCGGTCAATATAGGTTGACCCTTTTTAATAGGGGAACCTTCCTCATACTTTAAAAATTCAATAAAAGAACTACTGACATCCCTAACCTTTGGGAATTCTTTTTTAACCGTTGCAGCCTTAAGTAATTTAGCTGCGGCAACATCGGCAGACATAATGTCTACGACAACATCTTCTGGTAGTTCATCGATTACCTCTTCTTTGGTCTTACTTAAATTACTCAACATAAGACCTGTTAAACTAAGCAATGCTATATTGAACACTCTTTTTCTAGCTAACTTTGGTAAGTTCTTGACCTTACCATGTAACATATTGAAATATTCCTTTGCGTTCTCCAAGGTCTTGATACCTCTAGTAGAATTCTTAACATCGGATTCAATATTACCCCAATCATACTCATATTCAGTATCATCGTCATAGTTAATATCCTCTTTTAATATATTAATCGAGCTAACTACCTTATTAATATAATTTATAGAAGATGTGCTACCAAAACTATTTGATTTTAAATTCCTTAATGTATTAACTATAAATGGTTTATGGTTATTCTCCATATTTTCTTTCTATATAAATATGTCTGAAAACTTGATTATTACTTATTATTTGAGTACTTTTGTTAAAATAATAAGTAATAATTAAAATAATAACTATGAACAATAAAATTATAAAAACAACTAACTACAATTAATTTAATTACAAATAAGAATATCACTCAGGAACAAATATTAAAATATAAAATTAAATTAAAATTCCCAAATTTATTAACCGCTGATGAGTTAAAATTTGTTGAAAATAAAAAAATGAGCGATATTAAAAAATTAAATTTTGAATTATTTAAAAGAATAAAAAAATATAAATTATTTGAAAATATAGATTATAAAATTTTAAATGATTTAAGAACTAAAAATAAATTTAAAAATATAGATGATTATATAAAACACTTAAATAAATCTAAATATCATAATTTTACGGAAGTATGTAAAAATGAACATCCACATAGATTAATGAAAAAATGGGGTTTACCAATAGAAATAATAAAAGAAATTTATAAATAGGTTGAATCATAATATATAATATACTATATTTGTAACAATAAAACAATAATATGAGCATTATAAAATTTGAATTAAAAGAAGAACATTTAAAATTGGTTAAACACCTAACTTGGGCCGATATAGAGGATTTTACTACAATATCAACATTTGGGGGAACCCCATTTGGTGGACTTAATCACCATGAGGATATGGGGGTTATATTATATGGGCAACCAGAAGACTTCGACCCGTTCGAGGGTGACCCATTTGATTGGACCGAGGAACAAAAAACGGAGATGGATAAATTACTTATCGAATTACCGTTAGCAATCGAAATTATTTTAAATGCACAAACATTCGAACTTGGTGAGTATAAAACCAAGTTCCACATTAGGGAGTGGAAACTAATTAAAAAATAAACCACATGGAACCAATCATATTTTTTTTAGAAAAAAGAAAAACTTTAAAAAGTAAATTATTCTCCGAATTAAGGAAAGAAGAAGTTGCATTTGTAGAGGGTGAAATCAATACGGAAATATTTTCAGATATGGAAATGTCGGCTGACTATCTGACATCGATTAGAGGTAGAACTATTTACATAGTCACATCACCTAACGATTCAGATAAGATTATGATGTTGAACCTAGCGATAGATGCCGCAAAAAGGGCTGGTGCCAAGGAAATCATACCAATAATCACCTACTACCCATATGGGAGAAGTGACAAAAGGGACCAACCAAGAGGGGCCATAGGTGGTAAAATAATTGCCGAGATGTTAGAAAATAGAGGGGCAACATCGGTTATCCTATTTGACTTACATGCCGACCAAACACAAGGCTTTTTCAATATTCCAGTTATACACATGGAGGGTAAATATATGTTCGATGAAATCATAGCGGATTATCATGAAGCAACAAACCATAACTTAATTCTATGTAGTCCAGATGCTGGGGCCACCAAAAGGGTTAAGGGGTTTAGAGATAGGGTTGCCAGCTTATATGATTATGACCTACCAATGGTTATGATAGATAAGACTAGAATCAGGGCAAATGAAATTGACAGGATGGTCCTGATAGGTGATGTTACCGATAAGGACGTTATGATTATCGATGATATGGCCGACACATGCGGTACTTTGGTCAAAGCTGCCGACCATTTATTGGAGATGGGTGCAAAAAGTGTTAGCGCAATAATAACACATGGAGTGTTAAGTGGTTCAGCATTGGAGAAGTTATTTAATTCTGGTTTGGATAAATTCTATTGTACCGATTCGTTACCTATAGGTGCAGGATTCGTTTTAGGTGATTTTTATATTGATATAGATGAAATTGTAACAGAGGTCAGTATAGCTGACCAAATAGCCAAGGCTATAAAGGGAATTAGTAAAAGTATTAGTATTGAACTATTAAAAGTTGGACAATAATGGCGTTTAGAAAAACAATAGAATTATGTCTTATTAAGGATAATAAGGCACAGGATGAATTATATAATATGATGTATTCTACCGTGTTTAATACGTGTATGAGATATGCACCGAATGAAGCCACTGGTAAAGATTATATACAAGAATGTTTTATAAAAATATTCGATAAAATAGATTTATTTATAGGTGATACGGTTGCCGAACTAGGGGCTTGGGTCAAAAGGTTGTGCATTCATTATTGTGTTGACCAAACAAGGGCCTTGAAGATTAAGTATTCGGAGAATACGGACTTATCTAAATTTGAATCAGATGATTCCGAATATGATTTGGAAAGTCAATATACCTTAAGTGAAATATTTAATGCGATTCACTTATTAAGTCCAAAATATAAAACTATATTTAACATGTTTGTGTTAGACGGTTATTCACACAATGAAATAACCAAAGAACTTGGGTTGAACCCAGGGACCTCAAAAGCTACACTTTTTAAAGCTAAAAAGAAAGTTAAGGAAATATTATTAAAAACTACTTAACTGGTCCAATATAACGATGGGGCTTTAACCCTAAATATAAAAATTAAAGAATGAAGAACAAAAAAAAGTTTAAAACATTAACCGAAGGTGACATTGATTTAATAAAAAGTGTCTATCATGATAAAAGTGGTGACCCATGGGAAACCAGAGCTTTCAATCTCGGCAAAAAGTTTGGTGTAAGTGAAAGAACCATCAGGAAATGGGTATCGGAAAAGTTAAAACTTTCCGAAAAAAATGAAATTGAATCACCAGAACTAATCAAAGCCAAGGGTAGACAATATAATAGAAATGTAACTAGATTTATTATTACCTGGGCACAGAACAACACACCAGTCGAAGAACGTTTTATTAAAAACATGTTAGCGTATGCGGCTGAAATTAATGCAGACTTTCATGTAATCGCTGGTAGATATAGAAACCCTACGTCCGTATTCGTAGATAAGGGTCAGGATTTTTGGCATCCTTCCATAAAGAAATACTTGGATGCCGCTAGACATGACGTACACGAGTTTGTATCCATTATGTCTGATGTTAAGATACAACCAACGGCTGTAAACCCATTAACTGGGTTACAAGGTATGTCTGGTATAAACTCATGCGTATTCGGACACCCAAAGGTGCAAATGGAAATGATTTCAGTATTGGAGTCAAATAAACCAAAGATGATGTTGTCCACTGGTGCCTGTACCCAAGGTAATTATACCGATTCAAAAGCTGGTAAAAAAGGTGAGTTCCACCACATGTTAGGTTTTGTCGTTGTAGAAATACAGGATGATAAAACATTCCATTTAAGACAAGTTACCGCTGATGATGATGGTGATTTCACCGACCTTTACTATAATGTAAAGTTCAAGGGTAAAAGACAACCAATCGTATTCGATGACCCATTGGACAAACCTATGTGGGTAAAGGCAAATTGTGGTGCCGAACCTTTTGAATGGGTGGGTGAATCAAGAATTAAGAAGATAACCGAAGTAGAGGCTTGTATATTGGGCGATTTACACTATGGGCATCATGACCCTAAGGTATTGAAGAAAACCTTTAAACTTATGAAAAGGTTAACACCTAAACATGTGGTATTACATGATGTGTTCGATGGTTATAGTATTTCACATCACGCAATGAAAGACCCGTTTATCCAATACGGTAAAGAAATAAACAACACCAACGACCTAGGTAAGGAGATTGATGAATTAATGGTCGGACTTAAACCATTCAATAAATTTGAGAATGTGGTCATAGTTAGAAGTAATCATGACGATTTCTTGGATAGATGGCTGAAAAACGGTGACTGGAAGAAACAACCGACCTATAAGAACTCACCGCTTTATATGGAATATAGCGCAATACTATTGAAACAACACGGTGAAACACCAGAAAAAGTAATGGGTGTTATTCCAGAACTAATCAATAGGAAATTTCCAAAGTTCATTACACTTGATAGGAGTGATAGCTATAGGGTTTTAGATTGGGAACTTGGGCAACATGGGGATTCAGGAGCCAACGGCTCCAGAGGCTCCCTAGTGCAGTTTAGGAAGTTAAATACCAAGATTATAGTAGGGCATTATCACTGCTTACCAGCCGAATATAAGGTACAAACCAAAAATAGTGGTTGGAAAGAAATAAGAGCTATTAGTGTTGGTGATGAAATATTAAGTTATGACCCAAATACTAACAGAAATGTCTGGAATAGAGTTAATGAATTTATTGAAACTGATTATGATGGGGTTATGTTACAAATAAAGGGTAATGGTTTTGAACAAACCTTTACTGATAAACATATGTTAATGATGAATGGGGGTGATTATATACCAGCTAGTGAGGCAATATGTACTAGGTCGTCTTCGGAATTACCTATATCTGCATTACCAGAAGAAATTTACGGAAAAAGTATTCCAGAAAAACATATAAGACAAATAGTTTCTATCGCTGCCGATGGTTCACAAAATGGTTATAGAATTAGGTTTAATTTAAAAAAAGCCAGGAAAATAGAACGACTAAAAGAATTATTTGGTTCTGAATTAGTTACATACACTGACATTGAAGAACATTTTGATGGTTATATATCAACTAGAGGTGACTTGTATAAAACTTTAATGGAATATAAATATAATTTAAAATCGGTTAAAAATATTTCAGTTGAAATATTGGAATGGGATAATAAATCATTAGAAGTCTTAGTTGATGAACTTAAGTATTGGGATGGTACATATGATACTGGTAATAATGGTAACCAATATTCTACAACAAATAAAGTTGAAGCAAATGTTGTATCATCAGCCTTAAATAGATTAGGGTATTCTCATAGAATAAATAAAAGAGAACATGAAAATGATAATCATAAAACATTAAATATAATTACTTGGTCTAGTGATAGGAATTTTATTAGAAATAGTAAGAAAATGAATCATGATTCTAGGTTTAATGGGTGGGGTTTTAATTCATATCAAACCACAAAAACTAAAGTTTATTGTGTATCTGTTGATAATCAATGTTTTTGGGTACAATCAGCAAAAGATGGTACTGTATCTTTAACTGGAAACTCACCTGGGAGAAAAGATGGTGCAATGGCGGTTGGAACTACAACTAAGTTAAGGGTTGGATACAATGAGGGACCAAGTTCATGGGCACAATCACATGTATTGATTCATAAGGACGGTAAAGCACAACACATTACGTTCTCTAGGGATAAATATGGTAAGGTTTGTTATACCACCTTCGACTAAATTTTAAATAACAACTAAAAACCCCATAATTAAATTATGGGGTTTTTTATTAATAAATTTATCACATGAGATATAAAAGTAGGGAAGAGAAACTTAAAGATGCAATCGAACTTGAATTGAATAAGCCCGAACCCACTATCAATAATATGGTCAACATTGTTAATAAGTACGAAACCGTAAACTTAAAGACTATTGAGAAATTAAAGAAAACCAAAAGAATATACACCAACGGTATAAGTGGTGCACTCAAACAGGTCATTAATGCTCACGGCCCAATTACAAAGAATTTATTGGGTAGTGCAACCAAACGGATTTATGGTAGTTTAATTAGTGTAGAAAGAGATAAAATCACGAAGATTAAAATAAAATATTATTTTATCGGTATTTTAACTTGCATATGTGTTAGATTATTACTATCTTTGTTAAAATAAAAGAATGAAATATGGTAGCATATACAATGGGTGCTAGAGCACTAACGGAATCAGCAAACCAGTTTAAGGAAGTTTTCTTAAAAGAAATGGTCAGGCATGGTAAAATATCCAAAGAACAACAAACCGAAATGAATCAATACGTAATCATTGTTTCCGAAAAGGGGTTCCTAGGTAAAATTTGGGATAAACTATGGTCAAAGGATTCCGATGCAATGCAAATAGTAGTTGTTAAAATTATATCAGAAGTTGATTCTTAAATAAAAAAGTAATATATTTGCCTAAATAATAAATAATTAAAATTTAAATTAAATGGAAGTACAAGGAAAAATTAAGTTAATTGGAGACACCCAAACGATTGGGACTAACAATTTTAGAAAAAGGGAGTTGGTTATTGTAACAGCGGAACAATATCCACAATCAATTCAAATCGAATTCATCCAGGATAAGGTTGAAGAATTGAATAATTTCCAAGTTGGCCAGGATGTAATCGTCCACATCAACATCAGAGGTAGAGAATGGACCAACCCACAAGGTGAGGTTAAATATTTTAACTCCCTTCAAGGTTGGAGAATCCAAGTTGGACAAAACGCAGCTGCTGGTCAGACCGCACAAGCGAACGTAACACCTAAAATTCCAGCTATGTCGGATTCAACTGATGGGTCTTACGAAGATGATGATTTACCGTTCTAATTAAAAAACAATAATAATATGAGTGCAAAAGTTTTAAATATTTTTGATTTTGATTCTACCTTGGTAGACACACAAATCCCAGAGACTGGTAAAGCCATCTGGCTTGAAAAAACTGGTAAGAAATGGCCTCATATTGGATGGTGGAGTAAACCAGAATCTCTTGATTGTGAAGTATTCGAACAACCAGTAATCGAAGCGGTTATTGAAGAATACAAGAGTTTGTCCTCAAAACCAAACTCTCACAATATCATGCTTACTGGTAGACGGACTAAATTACATAAGGAGGTTGAAGCTATATTAGAAAAACATAAATTAGTGTTTGATGAATATAGATACAACTACGGTGGCGACACCCTTACCAACAAGATAGAGCAGATTGCCGATGTGTTGAGTAAGAACAAACCTATCGACCATGTAAACATGTTCGAGGATAGGATAGAACATATTGTTACCTTTAAGCAATATTTCGAAAGTATGGTCGGGAATGGTTTTATTAAATCATTTCAGATTAACCATGTTATCGGTGAAACTATTAAAATAATTTAATATGAAAAATTTTAAGAACTATCTCTTAGAGAAAGATGCCGATACAAATTATAATTTCAGGGGGGTGTTGGATATAATCCGAGAAAAAAACATAAGCGTTAAATCAAACAAGCTAAGTTTTGGTCTCGGATTAGCAACAATCTTCGGAATATATATTGATATTGATAAATTGGAATCCGACTATAGGTTGACCGATGAAATCAGGATGTATATAATCTTACATGAAATTGGTCATTACGTTAGAATGAAAAAGCTTGGTGAAGATAACATACTTGATAAAATGTCAAGACCAGACTTTGAACACTTTTTCCAAGGAATAATCGAAGAAGAAATATTTGCCGATAGGTGGGCATCAATTATGTATTATAAGTTAAATCGGGTAACATACCCTAGATACATGACACAAGAATTACACTTAAAAAGTAATCAGGAAAAATATAGGGATAAATGTAAAAACTTATTTGGTCAAGTCGATAACGATATCGAAAAGTATAAATTATTTATTCAAAATTATATAAATTAACGTGAGTTTCACAATGTTCATAACCACATTTACTATCCTATTAGTCTTTATCATTTTGGGTATCTCAATGTATCGGGGTAAGAGAATTAGTGATTATGAATTATATGGTATGTCTGGTGAAGAATATTTAAAAAAACAAGTCGGGGAAGACTACTACAATAAACACTACAGAAATAATTAAATGCTCAGTAGATTAAAAAAATTGGAAATATACTTAAACGCAACTAGTAAAGATGCGGATGAAGAGTATAAGGATTGGCAGTATGACATCGACACCACAAACATAGTGGAGATAGTTAACGAAATGGAAAAGTTAGAAGCTGAATGTCATGACTATGTGCATGTGGAAAGGGTAAAAGAATTTTTAAATAACTTTTGTCCTGAGTGTGGTAAGGATTTGCGTGGATTTACAAGTCCATTTTTAAAATAACTTAAAAAAATATAATATGTATTTTATAACAAAAAAAGATAGTAAAACTGGTCTAAAATTCAAGGAAGTGGTTGAAAAGCTTGATTTAGCCTTTGGTGCCCAAGATGAAATGGCCAAAAAATATAAAATAAAATCATGGCGTGCATTAGGTTTTCATGTCGCTGGTGATTTTTCCTCTATAGAGTTTAAAAAGAGTATAGAAGTAGATTCAAAGTTATGGAAGGAAACCCTCATGGGTGAATACATGCCAAAGTTAAATTCTAAGTCTGGTAAGGCAATTCAAAAAATCACGGATGCTTTAACCGAAGATACCAGAGTATATGTAACTGGTTATGCTTCACCTCCAGCAAGTGTTGATTACAACTTAACGTTGTCAGAGGACAGAGCAGAAGCAGTAGTTGCAAAGCTTTTAAGTAATGGAGTTAGTCTTAGGCAAATAGTATTAGACTACGTTGGTGAGGTTGATACCACCGATGGTAAGAATGTTGATTTGTCTAGAAGAGTTAGACTTGAAGTAAAGTAATCACATTTTAAAGTTAATCAGGGGGATGTTCTTAGGAGCATCCCCCATTAACGGTTAAAGACCTTTCCTATAATGAGTGAAAAATATTACCATTGCACCTTATGTAATGGAGTTAGTACAAGTACTAAATGTGAGAATGAATATTGCTCAAATATGCCATGTTGTGGCAAAACAAAAAATAAATGCTATTGTAATATGGAATACAAACTCTATAATTTTATCAAACCATCAGTCTTCTGGGATTGGCTTGATTTTGGGATAACCTTAAAAATCAATACACAAATCAAATCAAGTAGTTATTACTTTGCAGTCGATTTCCAAATCGCTTGGTTAAACATATGAGTCCAATGTTGGAAGAAACCAATAAAAAAGTTAAAAAATCAAAAGGATTAAAATAACATGACGGATAAAAAAGAGTATTACTTTAAAATAGATAGGTATTTGGAGTTGATTAGATTAAAGGAAGCTAAGATTTCTAAACTTAAACAAAAGATATACAAATTAAATAATGAGTTAAAAGGACATGAAGCTTCATGTGACCATATTGATGAAAATGGTGAATCAGCGTTCGAGGATTCTAGTTACTGGGTATCCGATATTTCAACGTATGTAAATCACTATACAGATGAAGTTGAAACCCATGATGGTGGCTACACTCAATATGAGGAAACGTGTAAAATTTGTAATTACGAAAGAGAAGAATAATATAAATAAATAAAGTTATGAATAAGCCAAGTAAAAAAGATTACGATTTCAATGATGAATTTCAAACTCTAAAGTTTGCAAATGAAATGATTAGATATGCTCAATTTCTTGAAGATAAAATTGAAACCCTTAAACCAAAGGTTAATTTCGAGGCCACAATATCCGATGGACATGCTACCTATTTATATTTTCTAGAGCTACCATCAAATACTTGTATTAAAGATGTAAGTGAAAAACTACATTCAGCTCTAGGTTTAAAAACAAACCCAGGTATATTAGTTAAAAAATAAACTTTATGCCCGAAAATATAAAAGATTATCCGTTTATATTACTTATTCTATTGTTACCATTTTTTTGGTTGATAGCCATTCTTAAAATATTAATAATGATTCCTTTTTATGTCGTTGCAAAATGTAATGACATATTATCCGAAATAAATTAAAAATTATGTCTGAAATTAAAAAACCATTATTTTAAGATTTTTACAATATAGACGACCCAAGAGGACCTTCCACATCTGAATTTAACGAATTTGAGGCGGCATTAAGGGTGTGGACATTAGCCACAAATAAAGATGACAATGAAAGTGTATACTGTCCAATGTGTACAAGTTGTGGCGAGACTGGGTGTTGTTCACCATTAGCTTGCCAACAGGACCCAAATGGTATGTATTGTCGTGGTAATTTAAATGAGTTAAAATTTGGTTACCTAATGTTTGAGGATTTATACAATCTGATTTCAAAAGATGAAAAATTATCAGAAACATTAAGTGAGATATATAATAAAAATTGGGATATAATATTTAATCCAAATCACGATGAAGAAGACATTTGAAACCATGGAAGAGGTTTCCGAATTTTTGGTAAATGAACGATTACTAGTACATACTCTTGTGGTTAATACTATTATCGATTCTATAATCAGTGGTGACCATGATAGGGTTGTGATGGAGTTCTCAGTGACCAACAATGACTCTACTATTAGAATCAACATGGCACCAAAATATTGGAATGATGCTTTAAATTTATCATTGGAATATTTTTCATCGATTAATCATTTTGAAAGATGCATACAAATAAGGGAGTTATTAAAAGAAATAAATGAAAACATTTGATAATATTGTTTTAGATGATTACATTAAGACTTATTACCATTTAAGGTTATCCGAAGTTAGACTAATGGGTGAAACCATAAGTGAAAATTCTGTCGTAATAGTTTCGGACCAGCATAAATCATCCACCTATATAAAGGAATTTTTAAATGAAATACAATTAATTTTTGGTATTGATGAAGATGATTTAATCAATAAACACATAAATGATTGGTATTATCATGAGTTCTATACTATAAAAATAAGTTTTGATTCAACGATTAGCGATATTAAACGGTATTTTAATACTGAATTAACTATTTCGTTAGGTCCTAGGGATTGGCTCATTAGGGATAAATCTGGTAAAGTAATGTCTTTGGATGACATCACCAATGTTTTTTATAAAATGGATATTAAATGGATTAACAAGAAAATAATTAATCGATTTTATGAAAACTGGTATAATGAAGAAATCATAAAGGTGTCGGAAAGAATGATGAATTTTTAAGTTAATATATTTGGCGAAACAATATAAAATTTATATCTTTGCAGTATGAAAACACTAACAAAAAATAAAATAGCTTATTTTGAATACGACATACTTCAAGAGTATGTGTCGGGTATTAAACTTATAGGTTCGGAAATAAAACCCATTAAGGGGAATATGGCCACCATAAAGGATTCGTTCTGTTATATTAAAAACAACGAAATATTCCTAAAGGGTATGCATGTTCCAGTTAAGTTGATAAACGCCTGGTCGCACGAACCATCTAGGGATAGGAAACTATTATTGAACAAATCCGAAATCATCAAGATAGGTAAACTAATAGCGCAAGACGGCTTAACCCTTGTGCCATTATCAATTAATCTAACCAGGACTGGTCTTATTAAGGTCAAACTTGGGTTAGGTAAGGGTAAAAAACTTTATGATAAACGAAATTCATTAAGGGAGAAAGATTTAACCATGGAAATTAACCGTAAAACAATAGTGTAATATGACAGATATAGAAATTAGGAGTCTAAAAACGCAAATCGAATTACTTAAAGAAATAAATGATTCCAATAAACAAATAATATATTTATTGACTACTCACGCTGAATCTATCATTAGACAACACATTCAGCCTAATGCGTATATGAAGAATGACCAAAAAGTTGTTGAGTTTAAGTGTGATGATTTTGATAAACTTAGAGTTGAGCTGGACAAAATGACCAGCAAAGGTTTAAGGGAATTAAACGGTTGGATTCATGAATACATCGATTCAAAAACACAAGCAGAGAAAATTTTTAACCTATTAAGATAAACCCAAAAGAATATGAGAGGACTTAAAATAAGTGAAGTGATTACAACTAGAGAAACCGAATCCTTTAAGAAGTATTTAAGGGATGTATCCAATATTGACCTATTCGAATCACCTGAGGTTGAAGCCGAGTGTGCACATAGGGCCATAAACGGTGATTTGGATGCCCAGGATGAATTAGTTATGCGCAACCTAAGGTTTGTTATCAGTGTTGCCAAACAGTACATTAAACCCAACGTAACGCTTGAAGATTTAGTCAACGAGGGTAACATCGGTCTAATGGAAGCCGCAACTAAATTCGACCCTTCACAGGGTACTAAATTCATCACTTATGCCGTGTGGTATATAAGAAAGGATATATTAAAATATCTTTATATCAACGAAAGACAAGTTAGGGTTCCGAACAATAAGTTGAACGACCTGAATAGTCTTAGGAAAGTCGTATCTGAAATGGAACAGACGTTATCCAGACCTATATCCATGTACGATGTATTGGGCACTGATGGTAGTAATAGTATAACCGATAAGGAACTCATTACACTAATCGAGGTCTCCAATGGACACGCACAATCAATCGACACCCCTATAAATGAAGATGGTTCTACTATGGTAGAACTTATGGAATCATCCGAGTTCGAGGATAATGATTTTAACCTCACCAATGGTGAAAGTTACAAGAGGTTGGACCAACTATTAGGTACATTGGATAAGAATAGTGCTACCATGTTAAGAATGTATTATGGTATCGGTTATCACTATAGAATGAACCTATTGGAGATTGGTGATATATTCAACCTAAGCCGTGAGAGGGTTAGGCAAATTAAAGATGCAACCCTTTTAAAGCTAAATGAAACGGCTAATGGATATGATTTTAATGAATTAACTTTTTAAAAATAAAAAAATGACTAGTAGAGATTTTGCATATTGGCATGAAGAAAATATACATATATAAATTAATTGACCCTATAACTAATGAAATACGTTATGTAGGTAAAACAACAAATATAGCTCGTAGATTACAAGCGCATATTACAAGGAGTAAAAATAATAAGTACCATACAGCGTGTTGGGTACAATCTTTAGTCAAACGGGGGCTTAGACCCTTAATAGAAAAGATTGAAGAATGTACCGAGGATAACTGGCAAGAGCGTGAGCGTTATTGGATTAAAGAATATCGTAAAATTTATAATCTAACCAACACATTAGATGGGGGTGAAGGTTGTGCAACATATGGTAGATTGGGTAAACCTTGGACAGACGAGCATAGAGTCAATAATAGAAAATCTAGGCTTGGTGTTTCAGTTAAACACACACCAAAAGGTAATGCTAATCGAAAAAAGGGTGTTAGGAAGTATTTTGACTCAATTAAAAAATGTGTGTTACAATATGATTTAAATGGTAATTTTATTAAAAAATGGGCCTCAGCGGTTGACGCTGCTAATGAATTGGACCTTAACCATAGTAATATTACTAGGGCGTGTAAAAAATCTAATACAACTTCAAATGGTTTTATGTGGGCATATGAAGATATTAAAGTTAGTAAACATGAGAAAACAAAGCATAGCGAAAAAAGTGTATTACAATTTACTAAATGCGGTAAATTATTATGTGAATATGATAGTTTAACATGTGCGTACAATAAGACTGGGGTTAGGATTACTAATATTAGTAATTGTTTAACAAATAGAAGCAAAACTGCTGGTGGATATCAGTGGAAATATAAAAATTAAATAAAAATAAAAAATTATGACTAGTAGGGATTTTGGATTAATGGATTTTTTGAACTTGGTGAACCTAAAGAACTTAACGCTAAACAAACCCAGATGGTTAAAAACCATCTGGCTTTAGTATTTTTACATGAGATAGACCCATCTTATTCAGAAGATGAAGAGGTACAGGGCCTAATGAATGACATTCATAATTTCAAAGAAAAGGATGAGGAACAATTAGAAATGGATGAGCTTGATTTTGGTTCAAAACCAATAGGGGAGCAATTAAAAATATTGGCAGAAGAGGCGAAAGCTGTTAGAGAAACCCCACCAAAGAATACTGGTGATGAGTTATATAGGTGTTAACGACATAAGATATAATGTGTGATTATGTACGCATTTGTGTACATGTTAATAATTAACAAAGATGGAAGAAGTAATTAAAAATTATTTAATGTTCTCGTATCAATTAAGTTTGGATACCTACACCAGTTACAAACTACGCAATAAGATAAGTGGTGATGACGAGTATTTACAACATATATTTGTTGATATCAAGACAATATTCGTTATGGAAGATGATGTTATCGATGAAATATGGGATAGCTGGTTTAAACCAGAGATAGTTAAATTTGAGAACAAGTTAGTGGATATTAAATATTCCGTATATGAAAAGACTGGGTTAACCCTAAATTTATAGGGTAAATGGTGGGAAGCAAATATGGATGAGTCAACCAAAAAAATAGTAATAGAAATGCTGGATGAATAGTGTGATACATTCATCCAGCATTTATGTGTGTCAGTGTACACATTTGTGTACATGTAAGTGTGATTTTAAGGTAATCTCGCATATTTATAATTAAAGTTAACTACAATGGATAAAAATAAAATTAAACAAATGGTCAGAGAATCCCTACTTAGGGAGAAGCCTGAATCTAAGCCTGACCCAAACTCAAAGGGTAACGCCAGGGGTGATAAGAAAGTTGAATCTACCACTAAGAAGGATTATAGTGATATTCAGAACGCCTTGAATAAAGACAAGAACCCGACAGCTCCATCGCACGTAGGTGTAATGAAGTCAATGGGTATTGAAGATGACGAGGCTGGCGTGAACAGGTCATTATTCGGTAAAAAAGTCCACCAAGATAAGAACTCGGAAGGTGGCTTATACCAATTCGATGACAAGGACGCAGCGACTATCAGGGGTATTATTGGTTTAGCATAAATTTACCATATATTTACATTTATATTAATTAGGGTCACTCAATTCGGGTGGCCCTTTTCATTATTGCAAAATTACAACAAATATTCGGTTTAAAAAAATATTATTAAAATGTTTTTTTATTCGGAAATAAATCACTATATTTGTATTGTACTAATTAAAAATAATAGATATGAGTTTAGTAAAAGATTATAAGGGTGTAAGTATTTATGTAAGCTTTCAGGGTGAATTTTATAAAACGGAGCGTAAAACCCATTCATCGCTTTTGCGTGGATGGGATGTAAGCGACAAATGTAGTTAAATTACCATTGACTTAAAATATATTTACAAAATACTTGACAATTCGTATAAAAATGTGTATCTTTGACAGAAGAAATAATAACAACATTAAAAACCTTAATTATGAAAAATTCTAAAATTGTGGATAAAATTAAAAGTACATTAGTACGGATGGCTATTCAAGATACTTTACCTAGTAATATGACAATGTTGGATGTTACCTTTATCGAAGATATCCTAGATGAACGTGATGAAGAATTGTCCAAGGAGGAACCCTATAGAAATGCGGTACACTATCTAGCATATAGTGATGATGAAGATGCTTTAAGTGCCAAACAACAAGTACAATTAATCGAGCAACAAGCTAAAATTGATAGCAATTTATTAATTGATTGGGTTGATGGTGTACAGACTTGTGAAGAATTTGAATATGTATTTACTTGTGAGGAATTTTTATCCATAATAGGTTTACAATAAATAAAAAATGTGTTTGTTTGTGTTCATTAAGGGGAAAATTGAAAGATTTTCCCCTTTTTATTTGTATATACCATTTACTGGTTGTATCTTTGCTATGAACAAATAAAATATATAAATTATGCTACGTCTTGAATTTAAAGTTATTAAACAAATTGATAATTATAGTGAGTTAATCGCAATATCAATAGAGTTGGAAAGATTATTGAGCCTACAAAGGTTTATCAAAGATGATTCAATGGTAAAGGGTATTTACTCTATGATTGAAAAATGTAATGATACAATAGAGGTTGTCGAACATAATATCTCGGTGGTCAACAGAGTCATGGAAATCCATGAGAATAAAATAATCTTAAATTACGAGTACGCACCATTTTTCTTGAATTAAATTTGGTATCTTAGATTAATTTAACTATATTTGCTAAACTAATATTAAATATAAACATCATGTCAAAATTAACTGGGAAAGAATTAGCCAACGAATTAACAAACTTTGTAAACGGTTATAACCAAGATAACCATACGGAGTTCATAGATGCTTTCTGCCGTGAACATAGAACATTACAACAATCTGGTCTAAGATTAATATTTAAGTTGATAGAGAGGGTTGCTAGTGAGGAATACACAACCGATGCTAGAAACGAGACAAGCCATAAAGTTGCAAAACAAATGTTGGACGGGTTTAAAGTAGAAGTTATTAAACAATATATTTCCGAGGGTACGTCCGAAGATAGAGCCAAAGGCTATGTAGAGGAGTATGGTTCATTACCACATAGCTATCTTGGTACAATCTAAAAATAAAAAATGTATAAAAAAGGTAGAATAGTTAGAATAAGAACAAATCGAATACAAAATCATACCGTGGATAGACATGATTTGTATATTGTTATAAAACGTGCCGTAAAAATCGGTGACTATATCGTTAATGGCGAATCATCTAGTATTCATTTAATAGAGGATAAATTCGATGTATCGTTCGCTAATAGTACATTAGGTACTGTTAAAAATTTAGGTAAGGTTATAGCATCTACTGACCCCGAACTTAATATGACGTACATTCCAAAAGATTTAATATCAAATTTCTATACCGATGGTAAAAGTAAAATATGGGTGAAATTAAATAGTGATTACACCCCAAAGCTAGACGATAAGAAGTTATTATTTAAAAATAACTATTTAAGTGATAATAAAGGTGTAAGATATCAAGACCTAAAACCATTGGGTAAATTATGGAGGTTAAGATTTTACCTAGAGATTCCTTTCAAATATACGTACTATAGCTATTTTAAGGACTTTAAAGTGGGTATTGATGAAATAGTGGATGGCAAGTTCATACATAGTGATAAGCACGATGTAATGCACGGAGAAGAGTTATTCAAGCTATTGGTGGGTATAGCACAGGGTAAGATGAAGTGGTTTTACACTTGGGAAGAAGTCAAGAATAAATTAGATAAAAAATTTAAGGAAAAAGATTAGACAATTAGAATAACTTTTTGTATCTTTGTATAAACATATTAAAGTAAATATTATGCCAAATTACATTACGAATATTTTAACCTTAAAAGGTTCTGACGAAAAAATTAAAGAAGTGGTTGAATCCATCCAAAGTGAGGAAAGGGTTATCGACTTTAATAAGATAATTGAATTACCCGATGAACTAAAGGGTACATCGGCACCGACCACCATTATATCACAAAAGAAATATGATGAACAAGAATCATTGGATAACCCCAAGAACCCTTTTATGTCCAGAGGTATTACCAAAAAAATGAGTAAAGACCTTATTGTTAGATTTGGGGCTGATAATTGGTATGATTGGTGTATTTTAAATTGGGGTGTTAAGTGGAATGCATCTGAATGTGTTATGGTGGAGAATGGAAAATATGAATTTATAACTGCTTGGTCTACCCCGTTCATGTTATTTATAAAGGCTAGTGTTAAATTTCCAGAGGTGGAAATTGAAGTTCAATATGCCGATGAAGATTTGGGTTATAATGTGGGTACTTATAACATAAAAAATGGTGAATGTATAAAACAATTCGACCCAGTTGGTGGTAGTTATGAAGCGTTCGATATGTCCGTTAGGTTAAACGGTGATTTAGATTGTTATATTTTTAGTGATTTAATATACGATATAGTCGATAATGCCGATGGGGAATTAGATAAAATATTAGAGGACGTTAAAAATGGTGTAGAATCGTATGAAGCCATTGTGGTTAAAATGATATATAACCGTGAAGTGGTTAATGAAAAATACCCTAAAAAATTAATAGCTTATCTATTGGAGGTTGCTATAAGCAATGAAAATTATGGTTATGCCAGTAAGCTACGTGATGTAATGAGAGTAGAAATATAAAATTTTGTTTGTTAATTTGTTCATTAAACCCTAATTATCTTTGAGTAGATAATATAAAAATATTTAAAATGACTAAAGAAAATTTATTAGAATATGCAGATATAACCGAAAATGAATTCTTAGGTATTGATGCAATTATCGGGAATTTATTTTTAAATAATCTCACATCGATTCCAGATAGCTTTAACCCAATTGTTGGTGGTAGTTTATTTTTAAATAATCTCACATCGATTCCAGAAGGATTTAATCCGAACGTTGGTCTTAATTTATTTTTAAATAATCTCACATCGATTCCAGAGGGATTTAACCTTAAAGTCGGTCGTGATTTATACTTAGATTCACTTACATCGATTCCAGAAGGGTTTAATCCGAACGTTGGTGGTAGTTTATTTTTAAATAATCTCACATCGATTCCAGAGGGATTTAACCTTAAAGTCGGTCGTGATTTATTTTTAAATAATCTCACATCGATTCCAGAGGGATTTAACCTTAAAGTCGGTCGTGATTTATACTTAGATTCACTTACATCGATTCCAAAAGGATTCAATCCCACCGTTGGTGGTACTTTAGATTTAAGTAGTCTAAAATCGATTCCAGAAGGATTTAATCCAATCGTTGGTGGTCGTTTAATTTTATGTAAGATTACATCGATTCCAGATAGCTTTAACCCAATTGTTGGTGGTGAATTGGATTTAAGTAACCTAACATCGATTCCAGAAGGATTTAATCCTACTGTTGGTAGTAATTTATATTTAGAAAATCTCACATCTATTCCAGAAGGATTCAACCCCACCGTTGGTGGTAATTTATATTTAGAAAATCTTAAATAT
>Ga0306871_1000210_pt1 | contig 23424 bp, 23 predicted proteins | sample AntRauMeHopE1497_FD_190447 | JGI IMG/M metagenome (GOLD analysis project Ga0306871, IMG submission 190447) | Saline lake microbial communities from Rauer Islands, Antarctica - Metagenome Hop E1 #497 (v2) (version 2) | ecosystem: Environmental > Aquatic > Non-marine Saline and Alkaline > Saline ... | reverse complement strand
CCCTATTTGTTCACAAGAGGCTAGTATAGTTAGCTTCTCTTGTAGCTTCCATTTCTTGTATTTCATAGCTCAATCCGTTATTTATGAAATCTAAAATAACACTCCGACTTAATAAGGGGCTAAACTACTTATCTATAATACCTGTTTCTTCATTTTCTGGTGCAATTTTTTCTGAAACTGCTGCACTCAGGATAAGTGCTGCGGTGCGTTCGGGATAATCTAAAGCAAATTGGATGCTTGCAGGACCGCCACCAGAAATTCCATTGACATATACAGAATCTATATTCAACTCATCCAATAAGCTTTTATACAAAGCCGCTTCTTCTTTGGGTGTTCCTCTTGGGGTTAATGGCGTTTGATAGTAGCCTGGTCTGGAAACTCCTAATACACTAAACCTTTTGTCAAGAAATGATTCCCCTCCTGAAACGTGCACGCTACCCGGAGATCCATGAATCATGAGCATGTAGCGGTTAGCATTGCCCAATAATCTATACTCTATCTCTCCTTTGTCAGTACTTATAACTTGTGAGTCCTGCGGCAAATTCTTGGCCAAATCTTTTTTCCAAAAAAAGAAAGTGATATATAGTCCAACCATTAAAACTATAAGTAGTCCAATGATTAATATTAAAATTCGCTTAGTCCATTTAAGTATCTTTTTCATTTTAGTTTCTAATTAAGTATAATGGTCTTGTGTATGATTAGTGGCGTGTTTAAACACCTAATTTAGCAAATAAATCACGAATAGAATATTCCGCAGGAATATTCGTAAGTAATCTTTAACCAAGCAATTAATTATACACGGTGTTGTGCTTTCGTTATTTTTTTATTTCGTCTGCTATTAATTCTAAAATCTGCAAGATTCTTTGGCGTAATGCCTCGGATTGCAGATTTGCACCTCTATTAAAAACAATAGACGCAGAAATCACAGATTCCAAATTTTTACTTATTAATATTTCATTTAGGGTTGCACTTAGTTTTGAAATTCCAATTTCTGATTTAAAAGAATTTGAGTTCTTATCTAATAGCCAATTATGTTCAGATGCGTTCATAAAATTATTATAGATGTCTCTGCCCAAACCTAGTTCTGAGATAATTGGATGATATTGCTCATTCACTAATTGAGTCCAAGTCGTTTCGATTTCTGTTACTCCAACTACATCAGATGACCAGTTTGATAGTAAACGTCTCAATTCGTTGTTGCGAATCAATCTTAAATTCTCTGAACTGGTTAAGTTATTTTTTATAGGATCGAATGTCGGATCATGCCTAATGTTAGCGAGATCTTTAATTACTGAATCTCTTACAACTCCAACAGGTTCATCAATAGCATTCAACAGTTGTAGTGCCGAATTAAGCGAGATTTCCCTAGTCACCATTTTTTCTTCTAATTGTAAAAGATTATATTGATAATCTTCTTGCAGTTGATTAAGTAAACCTTGTTCCTTTATTTTATCTTTTCTTTGCTCGTTCCAATTATTAATCTGTAGAGCAATTAAAATTCCGATAACCACCAAAACTATTTCCCCTATAGCATATTTTAGATACTTTCCAGTTTTTCCTTCTGAAAGCATTTTTTGTCTAATTTTTCTAAAGAATTTTATCATTGGTTAGTGGTTGGTTATAATGAAGCATAACGGTTCGCGTGTATGAGAAGTAGCGGATTTAAAAGCACTTCCATTTCAATTTGACACTGACTTTTGTTAAAATACTAACCTTTGCTTTAGCACTGTACCCGCTATTTCTTATAAACGCTGTTGTGCACAGCTTTTAATCTAATTATTGGCTGTAATGTTCATTTTGACTTCTTTAGATGGATTATCTCCCCATATTCCGTTCAACAATATATTGCTAATTTGTGGAATACTATCGCTCATAGAAACCCAAGTAATGTGATCAAATTGTCCTTTTTCAAATTCTAAAGTGCTTGCACCACCAGTTGTAGCCAACCCATAATAGTCGTGGTCGTTTACTGTCACTTTAGAATAGGTGTGATGATGTCCAGCAAAAACGGTTAATGATCTATTCATAGTTAGTTCTTCAATTTTTTGCCAATCCTTATTATTGTCATAAAGCCACATTGGTCGATGAAGAAAAATGAAAGTCCACCTTACAGAAGCATTTTCTTGGAGAGTTGTTTTTAGCCAACTCATTTGGTCTTCGCCTATTTCTCCATATTCATTGCCTGGCGGGTCTTCAGAGTTTATAATGACAAACAAAGCATTCTTATGCTCAAAATGGTAATAAGGAGAACCGAATTGCCTGATCCAATGAGTCTCCATTCTACTATTTCGAATGTCATTGTTTCCAGCTACATAGAAAAATGGCACTTTTAGTTCTTTTGTTATATTGTTAATCTCTTTCCATCTTTCTTCAATTAATTTATCATCAAACTTAGTTGAATCCACTTTAAAATCTTGAGTCTCAATTAAGTCACCAACTGATAACACAAAATCCGGGTTCAACTGATTCAGCTTTTGAATGGCGTCTTCAAACACTCCTGGCCTGCGTCCGCCAGAATTATCACTTATAATGGCAAAATTAAAATCTCTTGATTGATCTTTAAAATTTAAATGTGTCCATGGTGTGGCTTCTATTTGATTGATATTGGATTCAATTGTTTGATCTGAATTGCATGCAAAGAATGAAATCAACAAACTGAGAATTAGTAGATTTTTAAATAGGTTATTCATTTTTCAATATTTATTTCGGGTGTGTCAAAGTTGTTGCCAACGTTCCATGTATGGTGTCGTAGCTATCCCGCAGGGTAGCTATGCACTATACATATTGTTGGGGGTAGTTTAGTTTTCATCAAACAATTTAATTGACGGGTTAGTAAACCAAACCAAGTCGTTTCTTTCAATTATTAAGTAATAGACAATTTCTTCTATGGTTGGAATAATAAATTTTTCCAACACTAATTGTGCCGTGTTCTCAATTTGTGGATGGTTCAATAAGGAATCATGAGTCAAATGAAATTCAGTCTCTCTATTGTGAACTAGCGAATTTCTAAATGCATATACTAATTTGGAAATGAAACTTGGAATTTGTGTCTCGTCAATTGAGTCAAAGGTGTTTTCAACTCTTAAGTAACTTAGCAATGCATCTATTTTATCTTTGTCAGCGATTATAGTTGGATGTACAGAAGTCCAATTATTAAAAATAAATTCGGAAAATTTATGAGTAGCCGAATAATTCTCATTACAAATTGCCGTAAATAATTTTTTAAGTGCTGTGATTTCATTGTTGCTAACCACGTCATGCATTCTCTGAAAATCACGTATTGAAAATACGTTTCCTGCGTATTTCTTCTCAAGGGTTGCAAGAGGAAATTTGTACATGAAATTTTCAATCAAATGATATATTCTTAAATACTTGTCTAGAATGTCATTTTGATTGTTGTATTCGCTTAATATTAAAACGGAATCATCAAATTGTTGATATTTTATTTCTTGATTAACTATTCGATTAGAATTAACAATTGGATTTGAGTCATAGTCGTAAGGAGTGTGAATGATTTTACCGCTTTTGACAATGTGAATACACAATGCTGAACGCGTTTGATTGGGCTTGTCAGCTAATTCATTATTTGCTAGAACATACTGTTCCAATTCAAGTGGATTTTCCTCAATACCAATGTTTGCTAAAAGTTGAATTATTAATTCTTTGGGTATGGAGTTCTGTGCGAAATATGTAGCAATCCGTGAGGTGTTTGAAAAATCTAATAGCACCATTGAATTCTTAAGGCTTGACATATCGTGATAAGCATAATTTCTTTGATAAATTTCCTTTTCTAATTTGGTAAGAGCAAATTCGGAAACATCATAATCCTCATCTAAAGAAACTTCTTCATCAATTGACTCATTTAGTAAGTTTATCAAATAAATTAAAACAATAGCTTCACTAACTCTATTTGCTGGAAAGCTGGGAAAACTGTTTAAAAATCTTTGCAAGTGTCCAAGTAAATCAGCAAAGTCTGTATGTATTATTCCAGCAAGTTTGGATTTTTGAACTTCCTTTAATTCAGAATCTATTTCTTCTGCAAGATTGAATAAATCCGCTCTTTTATCATCAGTGTCAAGAGCGTTATAAAAAGCCTCAAACTCAATTCCGTTAGTTGTTAGGTTGTGAAGAATCCTATGTAGGTTGGCGTATATAATATTCTTTAATTCCATAACTAAACAGTTTTAAAGTATACAGCCCAATTGATTTCTTCAGTTGTTCCGTTAAGAATAGCTGTAAGACCTTCATAAACAGCCTTCTTATTTACATTTCCAATATTCACTTTGGCTAAATCAAGCGAATTTCTTTGTTTTTCAAAATCTTCTAACGATAACAGATTTGGGTTTTGAATAATTACGTTTTGTAAATGTTTTAATGCTTCAACTGGCTTGATGTAGTTTTCATTGATGTATTTTCCTGTTGCGGCATACATCCCAACCAGGGAAGTCTCGCGTCCCATCCATTTTATTCCTATTGCGCCAAAATGATTTGTTACCGCATTATCAATTTCAAGAAGTGATTTAATGAATTCCTTTAGAAAATCAATATGTAGGAACTTGTCAAAAACCTCATCATTGAAGTAGTTGGCTTGTGTTTTTTGAATTAGGTTAGTATTGCTCGTTAGGGTTTTACCTTCACTAAGTGAGAGTACTGAAGTGATAATGTGTGAAAAATGAAATTGACCTTGTACTCTAGATTTACTATACTGAATTGAACTTACTTCTTTTTCTCTAATTAATTCAAATTGTGGAAAATCAACTTTTTGTAGGATAGGAATGATATTTCTGAATAATAATTCCAATTGATGCTTTGTCTTTACAGGCTTATGTCCTGCATTGAGAATTAGCATTTTTGTAACTTCTTGGTCTGGAGAAAGACCTTGCCAGATTTCAAACCATTGTTGTCTATCAAATAATTTACCTAATTGTTCCTTTCCTTCTTTCTTCGCATATTCTTTTAAGTCAAAAAGAATGGTTGAGTTGCTGTCAATGCTTAACAAATCATCTTTGAATCGCTTGTTTAATTGAAGTTTTGACAACTTTAAAATGTCGTCATGGTCGGTTTCTAATTGCGTTAATAGTAACTCAATTGTGTCAAATATTAATTTAAGTCTGAACGTACGTTGAAGTCCATCTAATATTTTGTACTGTTTGATTTGAATTGCAATGTCATCTATTGAGAATTCCCCTTCTTCAATAACTAGGACAATAGGAGGTATGTGATTGCCTCCAATGATTGTGGAAATCAAATTATCTAGGTATGTGTTTTTAACTATCTCTCTTTGTACCTCATAAGATTTATAGTCAGAGGGCAAACTAGAAATGTATTCATGTAGACTTACGCTTGTAAGAAAGCATGTACTATTATTCTCTTCGAACTTTTCTAAAATATTAGCTTTCATTTATTTTTCATTTTTTTCAATTACCCCCAACTCGTTTATATGCGCATAAAACCTGCGCATATCACCCCAATATGGGTGGATAAGCACACTTTTATGTAATAATATATTTCTTTCATGTTATAATCCAAATTGATTGAGACTATAGGGCTTTTTTTGTCGGGAGAGCTGCTTTGCAAGAGTAAAATCCTTAGTTGTAGACCTTTCGACATGAAAATCGGTGTTCTTTATGCCGTATACATAAAACTGAGCTTTGCTTTTTTTGCCTCTCAAACATGCCGTTTAAGAATGAATGATAGAGAGAGAAAGACAATGAATGAATAGAGAATGATCCGCACTCTTTCTCCACCCACACTTAATACAAACTGTCTGTAATACTAGCTACTCAATCAAATTTGAACGTTGTATTGTTTCCGTTTTCTTCCTTTTGTAGTTCAGAACCTTTGGCAACTCAGAGCTATTTCCTACCTAGCTTCTATTAAAACCTCTCTACCTCTGATAAAAAACCTTCCCAACTTTGCGGATTTGCTCTTTTACTGAATCATTACTTATGTTTTGCTGCAAACGAATATTTACGAGAAAGGGGAAATCACCTTCATTAATAGCACTTACTAAATGCCCGAGTTCGGTTGTTGTGCAACGGCCTTTTGTTATGACTAAATCTACATCGCTTTGGTTGGTTTCTGTACCTTTTGCGCGAGAACCATATATCAATATTTCTTCTATACACCCAATATGGTTAATCAAGTTTAGTAGTAGTTGCCGTTCATTTTCTTTAAGTCCAAACATTTGGGTACATACTCATTGTTCTTTTAACGATAGATATAAAAGGAAAATTGTTTCTGTATGAACTTCTTGAATATTGTATAAAACGCCTTCAAACTTATTTACATCATAGGTGCGAGTAAGAATATTTCTATCATTTATCATAGCCAACCAAGCCTCAACGTTGCTTATATATTTTGCTCTAAATGCTTCTTTCACAACCATTTTGGGAGAAATTCGGTCTAGGATGACTCCATCATCTTCCATTTTATCTTTGAGTGTTTTCCAAGCTAGTTCTAAGGTGAATTCAAAGCATTGAATCATGCCTTCTTTCTCTAAAATAGAGAGCCTATCTAAATCAAGAGATGGAAACTCATTTAATAAATGAACGGCCTTTTCAAAATTTTGGAAACGCTGCTTCCATCTAAAATCTTGATTCTCATTCATAGATTCACCATTCAGTTTTAAAAAAAGACCCCGGATAAACTCTTCGCCAAGGCGAATCGTCTTCCGGGGTGACTGTTACATATCAATTAAAATTAATCCTCAGGGATATTAAACTCTACATTGTTGCGGTAATCACCCAATAAATGCTCTGAGAAATAGTACCACATCATGCGCTCAAAATAGGGACTATCATTGCCAAAACCGTGGCGCTGCGCAGGAAGTACCATCATGTCAAAGCGTTTGCCCGCTTTAATTAGCGCGTCTGCAATTCGGTAGGTATTTGCCGGATGTACATTATTGTCTATGCCACCATGAACTAAAAGTAGTTTCCCTTTTAGGTTTTTGGCTAGCGACGCATTGGTTTCAACCGTGCCATCAAAGGTAATTTCTTCGGTTTCAACTTCAACAGAATCTGCATCCATTTTCTTCACTTTTTTGCGGGTCTCTTTAACGCCATTATGCACTTCTCCCCACCAAATATTGTAGATGTTGTTGTCATGGTTTCCCGCTGAAGAAACCGCCACATCATAAAAGTCAGGATAGCTCAATAGAGCCGCTGTACTCATAAATCCGCCACCAGAATGGCCGAAAATTCCTACTCGAGAAATATCTACAAAGTTATGGTGTGCAGCAAGTTGTTCAATTACCGCTTTATTATCAGCTAGCGGATAATCGCGCATATCGCCATAACCAAAGTTGTGATAGTATTTTGAGCGAACCGGGCTTCCACCACGATTGCCTTGAGCTATTACAATAAAGCCAAGTTGAGCTAAGGTCTGTGGACGACCCCTTGAGCCAGAAATGGTAAACCCTATTGGGAAAGATTCTGTCTGCGGACCTGGATATACATAAGAAATAATAGGATACTTCTTAGTTGAATCGAAGTCGAAAGGCTTCCACATTACGCCATAAAGATCGGTTGCGCCATCTGCAGCTTTTACGTTAAAGGTCTCTGGGTATTGGTACCCAATTGCTTGCATGCCAGACACATCGGTTTCCTCTAGATTCAGGATTACCTTTCCCGAAGCATCTCTTAAAACCGATTTTGTGGGTAAATCTACTCTTGAGTAATTATCTACAAAGTAATTTCCCTCTTCCGAAGCATTGATTGCGTGATTGGCATCTTCAGGACTTAAATGCTTGAACTTTGACCCATCAAATTTTGCGCTGTACATATTTTCATAGTACGGATTTTGTCCTTTTTCCTTCCCAAAACCTGTGAAATATAATGTTTGCGCTGTGGTATCTACTTTAACCACACTACCCGCGACCCAAGGTCCTTTAGTAATGGCATTTTTTAATTTACCCTTACTATCGTAGCGATAAAATGCGCCCCAACCTGTGCGCTCGCTCCACCACAAATACTCTTCGCCTTCATTTATGATCACCAATTCGGCAAAACGCGTATTGAAATAAGGCTTACTCACTTCGCTAAACAGCACTTCAACTTCGCCAGTGGCTGTATTGGCTTTTAGCACGTCAATCTCATTCCACATTCTGTTTCGGCGCAAAATGTAAAGGAAGTCTGATTTAGCCGTTTCAAAAATCCCGCCTTTATTGAAATAGGCACCGCCCAAGGCTTGATCTTCCCACTTATCGGTATCTAAACGGACTTTAGATTTAGTTTCGGGGTCGAACACCATGATTTCTTCCACATAAATATCATCTTCGCCTGGCATCGGGTATTTGTAGGTCTCTAATTCCGGACGTTTTTTCAGGGAATTGATTACCCATAAATCACCAACTTTACGTTTATCCGAGCGTTTTGCCCAGAAGGTATTATCATTCTCAAACCAATTCGCAATAGAACGAAGTCGCTTATTGGTGGTGGTATCTCCGTCGCTAGCCTGAAAACTATTCCAGCGCTCGCCATCTTCGGTAAGCTGAATTTCCACACTATCTGCATCGTTGGCTTTCATCACAAAAAGATTGTGATTTTTGGCGAAAGCTATCCAAGTACTATCTGGTGAGTAGGTTGCCCAGCGTTCGCGCGTTTCCTTTTCGAGAGAATCGCCTTTAACTAAGTTATTGCCATTAATATTGTAGGTAAATTCAACACTATCTATATGGAAGGTGAAAAGCTCTTTGCCTGTATCGTACTCAAAACCTTTGAGATCTAAATCTTTAGCGTTAAAAGTGCGGCTAAACTCCTCTGACAACTGCATAGCCATTTCTTCTTGGTCAAAAAGTAGGCGCTTTTGCTTTTTTGCCGGATCTACATAGTACCAATTAACGCCTTCACCGGTTTTGTATTCATACCAAAAACGGTCTGTATCTTCAATCCAACGCGGACGAACACTGGTACTTCCTACCATTTTATCCATTTTTTGGGTAGTAAAGCGCTCAGCTAATTCAAAATTGGCTTTAGTAGCTGCGGCGTCTTGTGCGTTTGCGGAAATCGGTATAAGGCATAGCGCTATGGCTATTGCGCAAAGTGATAATAATATTGATCTCATTTGAAGGGTAGTTTGATAGGAAGGTATTGGTTGAAGCTCTGAAAATACTAAAAAGAGTTGTTAGGCAGTAATGTAAAATATCCCTTCTATTCAAGCCAAAGAACCATTTACGAACCTGCTCATATAATACGTACCAACCAAGCTGATTTTTGTAAATTAAAGCCAAAGATATCTAAGCCATATTCATCAATTAAGAACTATAAAGAGATTCAATTTTGGTTAAAAATGCACCCTAAAACCACCATTTCTATACTGTCTGAATATGCCATAAGCATTGCTTGGGAAGAGACTATCTCAGCTCAAAAGCATCAGCATATTCTTTGGGTAAAGGAAATGCTAGAAAAGGCAAACTTTCCTCAATTTATTGTGGCTATACCTTCTTACCACAAAATGAGTGTGCTTTTTGAGGAAGACGTAGCTTCAATTTTGGATGTAAAAGAAAGACTAGAAAAATGGCTGAATGAGCTTTATAGAAATATTCCCACTAATAATACGACGCTGCAACAGACTGTAAACCAACAGATTTGGGAAATTCCTGTTCATTATGGCGGCGTAAATGGCCCAGATTTAACACCACTAGCAGCCAAAAATAGAATACCAGAAACTGAGGTTATTCGCTTGCACACCCAAACTACCTACTATGTATATATGATTGGGTTTACGGCGGGATTTCCATTTTTGGGTGGACTCAATGAGCAGCTCTACACACCCAGAAAAGCCTCGCCAAGATTAAAAGTAGCCGCAGGAAGTGTGGGAATTGGTGGCGAACAAACAGGCGTTTACCCTCTAGAAGCACCAGGTGGTTGGCAACTTATCGGCAAAACCGACTTCCAATTTTTTAAAGATCTAGAAAGCTTTGATTCGGTAATTAAAGCCGGTGATCTGGTTCAATTTAAATCCATTGAGAATCAATAACCCATGCTAGAAATCGTTAAAGCTGGGTTAAACACAAGTTTACAATCCTCCCCCAGAAAAAAGGCTTTAGACAAAGGCATCTCAATGGGTGGCGCGGCCGACTTTGTTGCCGCAAAATTAGCCAATCTGTTACTTGATCAGCCAGAAGATTTAGCTGTTTTAGAAATTGTGAGCAGCCCATTTGAAGCAACGTTAGTGCAAAATAGTTTTATTGCATTTGCAGGTGCGGGAATGCAATGGGAAGACGACCAAAACCGCGTATTTCGAGCTGGAAGCGTAGCCTTTTTTAACAAAGAAAGTAGATTAACGGCTAAGCCAACAAAGGAAGGATTTCGGGCATATTTAGGCATTAAATCGGGCTTTAAATCAGCTTTTTTTGAGGGAAGTTTTAGCACTGATTTGCGCCTTAATAAAGGTGGAAGTGAAGGCTTGGTTAAAAAAGGAGACCTATTAATGCCCAATAACTCCATTCAGTCTGCACACTTAAATTCACCCAAGCTTGATATGAATTGGCACCTAAGCCATGAAGTCTTTTCGTACGTAAAGCTTAACGAAGTTCGGTTGATTCCAACTTTTGAACATCAGCTCTTTTCTGCCTCAGAAATTGATAGATTCAAACAAACAGATTGGCAGGTAAGCTCTCAAAGCAATCGTATGGGAATTAGGTTGGTTGCAGACAAAAGCGAGCCATTTCAAAGCCAAAAACTATATTCTTCAACCGTTTTGCCAGGTACTGTTCAAATAACCCCAAACGGCCCCATAATCTTAATGCAAGATGCACAAACGGCCGGGGGCTATCCCAGAATTGGACAAGTTATCGAAGCAGATTTGCCTATTCTTGCGCAAAAAAACGCGACCGCATTTATACGCTTTAATTTTATTACCATAGAAGAAGCAATTGCCATAAAAAAAGATCAAAAATCTATCTTAGCAAATATGAGCCAAGCTATTAGGTGGAAATATGCTGATGAAATCTAATGCAAACGGCTAAGCATAATCTATAAAAACATGTTATTAAACGCGGATATAGGCGAAAAAGAACTATTAGAAGATCTGGAACATGAACTAGCCTTAATTCCATATTTGGACATGTTAAATATTGCATGTGGCGGACATGCGGGTAACCAATTGGTTATGTCGGCCATAATGAAAACAGCTAAACAGCATGGGGCGTTAATTGGGGCTCACCCTTCTTATCCTGATCGTAAGAATTTTGGGCGAATGTCCATAGTTGCAACAAAGACCCAAGTCCAAAAGTGGCTGAGCGAACAAATAGGCTTATTTTTGCAGGAAGCACAAAAGCTCAATTCACCTATTCATCATATAAAACCTCATGGCGCGTTGTACCACGATGTGATGCAGAATGAGGAATTAGCAGATTTATTTATGGAAGCCATAGCGAGTCAATTTCCCAAAGATGATAAAAAACCTTTTATCGTTGGTTTAGCCAATTCTGTTCTAGAAAAAATAGCGCAAGAATATACCTTCCCATTCATGGCAGAAGCCTTTATTGATAGACGCTATGTTGATGATGGGAATCTACAATCTCGGAAAGAAGCGGGAAGCGTATTAACTAAAGAAGAAGCATTGGATCAATACCTTAGCTTAACTCAAACTCATACTGTGCAAACAAATACTGGGGAAAATTTAGCCTTAATTTTTCAAACACTTTGTGTGCACAGCGACTCTCCTGAGTCCGAAGAAATAGTCAAAAGCGTGAGTAATTTGCGTAAAAAATAATGGCTGATAACTGCATTGAAACGCTTCTAAAAAACTTAGATATTCTAACTAAAGACTTTTAACACCTACCTAATCGCGCTTGCTTCCAACTAAATCAGCCAATAAAACCGCTTTTATCGGTGCTATTTTTTTAATGGCAACATCCGCTGTTGGTCCAGGTTTTTTAACTCAGACCGCCGTTTTCACCGAGCAGTTAATGGCCTCTTTTGCCTTTGTGATACTAGCCAGTATAGTGATTGACATAGGTGCGCAGCTCAATATTTGGCAACTTATTAGCAGTCATAATCTACACGCCCAAAATATTGCCCAAAAAGTGCTTCCGGGTTCTGGATATGCGCTAACAGCAGCCATCGTTTTTGGCGGATTTGCCTTTAACATTGGCAATTTATCGGGTACGGGATTAGGATTAAACGCATTATTTGGGATTTCTGTAGAACATGGTGCCATTCTAAGCGCCATTTTAATCACCGTTCTTTTCATTCGGCCATCTTTTAAATCGGTGATGGATATTTTCACTCAAGTCATGGCTACGTTGATGATTTTGCTAACGGTTTATGTAATGTTTTCTGGAAAACCGCCCTACCAAGAAGCTTTAAAAGAAGCCATTTGGCCAAGTGTTATAAATTGGAAAGCTATTGTAACACTGGTTGGGGGAACTGTTGGCGGATACATCAGTTTTGCAGGCGCTCACCGTTTATTAGATACCGAACATAAAGGCCCCGATTTTTTAAAAAGGGTTCGCTCATCATCTATTCAGGCCATTATTATTGCTTCCATAATGCGAATCATACTCTTTTTAGCTGCATTAGGGGTAGTGTGGCAAGGCGTAAAGCTAGATCCCTCAAATCCACCGGCAAGTGTTTTTAGTCATGGTGCTGGCTCATTTGGAATGCTGCTATTTGGTTTAGTTATGTGGGCTGCGGCTATAACATCGGTAATCGGTTCGGCATATACATCTATCAGTTTTCTAAAAACGTGGCATAAGGGAATTGCAAAACATGAATCTAAATGGATTATCGGCTTTATTTATTGCTCTTTGGGAATTCTTGTACTAATTGGTAAGCCGGTGCAGCTACTTATTTGGGCAGGAACCATCAATGGTTTTATTCTCCCATTTGCATTGGGTTTACTTTTATTCTCAGCAAAATTCTTGAAGGAAGAAAAAGGATTGAGCATACCTATATGGCAACAAACTTTTGGTTGGATTATAGTTATTATTATGAGCTGGATGAGCTTTCAAGTTATTTTAGGATGATTGAGATTAATAAACTATAAGGAATCTATATGATTTAATAAATCAAGCCTTAGAATAATATTAAATTTTGAATTAGCGTTATATATATAAATATAGATTGACAATTCAGTCTGAACTGAAATAACTTAATCCCAATTAACTACAATAGTATGATACTTCTATATACATCACTTATGTTGTCTTTACTTACCATTTCATCGCATAATATTAGTAGTAAACCAGCCAAGAATAATGTTAAAGCCTGTTTAGAGGCTGAAAGTAAAACCCCTTTTGAAAGTATGACGCTAGAAGAAGGAGGATGCCCACCTGAACCAGGCTCTACATGTGCAGATATATTTATACAAGAAGGAGATACATGGAGACTAGATGGTTACGAACCTAGTGCCTCGTTTGTAATAATTGCACCAATAATAGAGTAATGAGATTTATACTACTATTTCTGTCGTTTCTACTTATTGGTAATTTATCTTTATGGAGCCAAAAACCATTTTTGGCTCCTTTTGATACACTAAGCATCGACATAAACCCTTTTGATGTTTTATCCGAATTTGATGCAAATGATGAGTATATCGTTATCAGAAACCATACGAATAGTGAACTGGTAATTTATTCTTTTGAGACAGGGCAGACGAAAACGATTCAGCTAACAAAAGGACGAGGTCCTAACGAATATTTGTCTATTTTTGAAGTTATCATTGATGCTGAAAATATGATTTATCTCTCAGATATAAATGGTTTTAAATTTTTAAAATTAAATATAGATGGATTATTTTATGATGATATAAATTATTACATAAAAACCACGTTACGATCACTTATAAAAAATAAATATAAGCTTTATGTCTCAACTGGAATACCATACTTAGGCTCACATTATCATGAGTTAAAACTTACAGATGATTCAACAAAAATTATTCCATTATATCCTAATATAACTAATAAAGGAAAGTACTTTATACCAAATTCATTTTATTTTTCTGGGGTCGGCGATGCAAACGGAAATCACTTGATTCATATTAATAAGTATCATCCAACAATAAATGTTTATCCATTGAACAAAAACGGCAGTAACATTACTATACCGTATGATGAAAGTGATGAGATTGAAAGTAATGTAAAAGTAAGCCCCAATCAGAAACAGTTGATAATGCTGCCTCCTGAGAGTGTAGATGTATTATTAACCAATATGTTTATTCATCCAACAAACAATAGAAAAATCTATATTTGTGCAGACGGCGAAACAAAAATAAAATATACGATGCTAATTCAATTTATGAGTATGACTTGATAGAGAAAAAATTTACAAATGAAATGTATTTAGGTTTTAAACCATTCAATGTCTTGAGGCATAATGACCAGGTCTATTTCATGGTAAGAGATTCAGAAAAAGGTACCTTAGTATTACACACAAAATTTCTTTGATTTTGTGTGTAATAGCACGTTAGAGCATCCCTATTTGGCAGCTAGTTTTTGGCTGGGCTGTTGTTATTGTCATGAGCTGGATGAGTATACAAGTGGTTTTTTAGGATTATTCGATAAGGGGATTACTCTCTCGACTGCGTCGATATCATGGGATTATTTCATAGTTATATATTGATATAGAACGAAGCCTGAGTGTTTATGAACGTAGCGAAATAAATGTATAGAGGGCTGGTTTTCACTTGGTCATTGCTGTACAATCTGTCATTACTGTCATTTGGTCTAACTTCTTAGCATCAGAAATTCCCTGAAACTCGTCATTTTTTCTACATTTGTATATCTACACCTAATGATGCTACATTTACCCAAATTATTATTATTCCCACACTTACCTAAGTCACATGCTAAAGTTTAATAAACAAGACGCCCTAAATTATCATAACCAAGGCAGACCTGGAAAAATTGAGGTCATTCCTACTAAACCGTATCAAACCCAGCGAGATTTATCATTAGCCTACTCGCCGGGTGTTGCAGAACCTTGTCTTGAAATTGCCAAAACCCCAGACGACGTATACAAATACACCGCAAAAGGTAATTTAGTAGCTGTTATTTCAAACGGTACTGCTGTTTTAGGCCTCGGAAATATTGGTGCATTGGCATCTAAACCAGTGATGGAAGGCAAGGGCATGCTCTTCAAAATTTATGCGGGAATTGACGTATTTGATATTGAGGTTGGTACGGAGAATATCGACGAATTTGTGAATACGGTAAAAAATATAGCCCCTACTTTCGGGGGAATTAATCTAGAAGATCTCAAAGCGCCCGAGTGTTTTGAAATTGAGCGTCGCCTTAAAGAAGAACTTGATATCCCATTAATGCATGATGATCAGCATGGTACGGCCATTATTTCTGCTGCTGCATTGATAAACGCCTGTGAATTAGCTGAGAAAAAACTAGAAGATGTACGCTTGGTCATTAATGGCGCTGGTGCTTCAGCCATCTCTTGCGCGCGCTTATACATAGCTGTTGGTGTCAAGAAAGAGCACATCTTAATGCTCGACAGCAAAGGCGTTATTAGCACAAAACGAGATAATTTAGACGAACAAAAGCAGTTTTTTGCCGCAGACACCGAGCTAACTACGCTTGACGAAGCTATGAATGGCGCTGACGTATTCGTGGGGTTGTCTAAAGGCAATATTGTAAGCAAAGACATGATTAAGAGTATGGCTAGCAATGCCATCGTTTTTGCGCTAGCAAATCCAGATCCTGAAATCGCTTATCAAGATGCTTTAGACGCAAGAAAAGATATTATTTTAGCTACAGGACGTTCCGACCATCCTAACCAAGTAAATAACGTTCTAGGCTTCCCATATATTTTCCGTGGTGCGCTAGATGTTCGTGCAACTAAGATCAATGAAGAAATGAAAATGGCGGCTACTTATGCCCTAGCTGAACTAGCTAAAGAACCCGTTCCTGATGCAGTAAATATGGCTTATAGCTCTAAAAGTTTGAGTTTTGGTCGCGAATACATCATCCCAAAACCAACAGATCCAAGGCTTATTTACACCATATCTCCGGCTGTTGCAAAAGCAGCAATGGAGTCTGGCGTTGCTAAAGGAAGTATTGATAATTGGGATGAATACGAGCAGTCTTTGATGTCGCTCTTAGGCAACGACAACAAGCTGATTAGAGCACTTTCTAGCAAAGCTAAAGAAAATCCGAAGCGAGTAGTTTTTGCAGAAGCCGATAATTATAAAATCCTGAAAGCCGCGCAAGTATTGGTTGAAGATGGTATTGCGCACCCTATTCTTTTGGGAACGCCGAGCATAATTCAAGAAATTGCCGAAGATTTCAGTGTCGATTTATCAAATATCACTATTATAGATCCGCGTAGTAAAGAAGGGCTTAAAATGGGGCAGACTTTCGCTAAAACTTATTTCAAAAAAAGGCAGCGAAAAGGGGTTACCATGACAGACGCCACACACGATATGCGTAACCGTAACTACTTTGGTGCCATGATGGTAGACCAAGGTCGTGCCGATGCTATGGTATCTGGTATCACTAAAAACTATGCTACGCCTATGAAACCTGCACTCCAGATTATTGGCATGCAAGAAGGCGTTAGAAAAGCAGCTGGTATGTATATCATAACCACCAAAAAAGGGACCTTCTTTTTTGCGGATACTACGGTAAACGTAAACCCGACAGCAGAAGACTTAGTAGATATTACCTTGATTACAGCTCAAGCTATCAGGAGTTTTGGGATTGTCCCGCGTATTGCCATGCTTTCGTATTCAAACTTTGGGTCAAGTAAAGGTGCGATGCCAGATAAAGTCAGAAAAGCCGCAGACTACCTGCATACTCATCACCCAGACCTAATTGTTGATGGTGAAATTCAAGCAAATTTTGCGGTGAATAATGAGCTAATGAAAGAGCAATTTCCTTTCTCTAAACTTGCTGATAAGCAGGTAAATACGCTCATCTTCCCAAATCTTTCTTCTGGTAATATTGCGTACAAACTTATGCAAGAACTGGGAAATGCTGAACTCATTGGACCTATACTTTTGGGTATGAAAAAACCAATGCATGTGTTACCTCTAGGCTGTTCGGTAACGGAAATCATTAACCTGGCTACCATTGCGGTAATTGACGCACAGAATAGTTAGAATTGGTTAATAGGAAAAGAGAAAATTCTAGCCAAGAACGTCTTCCTGAACAGCTTTCCGCGCAAGCGGAGAGTATGATTCAGGATCTGGGCGCTTCGCACAGGTTTGAGGTGTTGCTGTACTTCGCTCCTCTTGGGCTTGAGGTATGAATTGCTATATCTATTCGAATAGACCAGAAGGCGATTATGAGAAAATTTAACCTAATGCGTCTTTCCGTGCGGTGAACTGCATAAGCAGTTTGCCTGACACGGAATCTCTTTACTCGGTACACTCGATGAGCGGTTATGAGAAATTAGGAAATGGTTAATGAGAAAAGAGAAATTCTTGCTAGAGCATCTATCTGAACAGTGAGTTTAAGTACTCTCAGCGACGAACAGCCCCCCTTTTGATAGCTCTATATCTAGCCTATCACAAAACCTATAATTCGGATTGACCAAATAAGTCGAATTGCTTAGGAACCCATAATTTATAACTCATAACTTCTAATTCGAGTAACTATATTATAGCCGCACTATTGCTCATAAATACTTCCAATAGCGATAACTTATTTCTATCAAATGCCCATTTTTAGCAGAAAAAATAAATACGAAGGCCAGCCGCCTCATACTTGGTATCCCGATATTCTGCATTGGCGAGAAGGAGATAGCCTTTTTTGTAGTAATGTTCAACAGTCCGTTGGCTTTTTGAAAGTCAAACCAAAGTATTTAAAAATGTACTTTGATACACCTAAAGATGAAATAGGTTTCTTATCTGCGAAATTTACCTACAAATCAGTAGATGCTAGTGGTATGATCTTTGTTGAAGATGTTAAAGGTCATTTACATAGTTTTGAATTTTGGCGCTTCATCAAATCATCCGATAATCTAAGCCTCAAAAGTAGACAGGTACAAGCCCAGCAATCAGATTCTGAGCAGTACATGGAACTCATTAAGAATTTTCAACAAGCCTTTAACGAACTGCAGGAAAAGGACGAGCATCCAAAGCGATTAGGCGATTAATTTAGTTAAAGACTCAAAGTAATGTAAAATTCTAGTTGTTTCGGGTTACAAAAGTGATGGGAATCAAATTGTTAGCTACAGCATTAACGTTAAATCACTAAGATTATTAAGCAGTCATTCCCCATCAGCTAGTTCGTTCATCGAATATTTATGAGCAAAGCGAATAAATGTATCGAGATGATGCTACATCGTATAAGCACTGGAGATATTAAGCACACGAGCAATATTTAAGTATAATAATAAGAGTGTAATTTTTTCACACTCTTATTTTCAATTCAAGATTTAAAGTAAAGAATAAAATGATAGATAATTAGACATATGAATAGAAAGCTTAAGGCTGTACTTATAGCAAGACTTACTAGTTTAAAATCTAATTTTTCTGACTTAGTATATTTCTCTTTTAATTTATGTAAATAAAAAATAAATGTTGTATCCAAAATAAAGAACAATGGTAAAAGTAAAAATATACTTAGATCAAAAATATTGAAAGCTCCATAGACTAAATAGCATGACATATAAAGTGTATTAACCGTACTATCTGTAAGATTAATTATGATTTTTGATATCATTTAAATACTCATACAGTTTGCAAATTCATAAATCATATATGCAGTCCCAACATAACCGAAAAAGTATCTCTTCCCAAAGGCTTTAAGTATAGCTACACTTCCTCTTGCTGACATTATTCCACTAAGACCCAAATTTTTAAAAGTTTCATAACCAAGGGCTACAGATAGACAACTGAGAGCACCACTAGTTGAAGAAAATTGATTTTTACTAACTATAGTATACTCTTCATTATTTAATTCATTAGCAGCAATAGCATAGGTAAATGATAGTTGTGCATAAAAAGCATCTTCTAGTTGATTTGAGTCAAATTCACTAGTAGAAATAAACTCTTTCACTTCATCAGAATGTTTAATAGAATTAAAAATATTTTTTCCATTTAGTACTAAAGGTTCAAATATTTGTTCCAATTTATGCTCCGTCAAAGAGTTTATGGTTGACTTTTCAGACACATTCATCTGATCAAATACTTCATAAATCTGTTCTATAGGTAGTATTTCAAAGTCTAGCCCTTGCTGTTCATTAGCGTTATTTGTTGAACACCCGACTAACAGTGTAGACAGAACTAATATATATATATATATTTCATAATGGCATTTATTAATTGTAATTAGAGGTTAAACCAAATAAAATAAATAAAAATTATTCTGTCAAGTCTTTTTTTATAAAAATGAAGAAATGCTTTAAAAAGGTGAGATTCAGGGTGTTTTTAATACTACGTGGCTGGTCTAATTACGTATTCATAACCATTGTTAATACTTACATGTAGATTTAGTTACGGGCTCATTGCCATGATAAATATCTTGAACAATTCAAGTGACAAAAGTGACGAGAGTCGAATTGCTTCATTATTAACGCAATCCTTCGACTTCGCTCAGGAACCGTTAAAATCGCAAAGATTATTAAGCGGTAATTTCCCCTCAACTAGGTCGTTCATCGAGTGTTTATGAGCAAAGCGAATAAATGTATCGAGATGATACTCAGAATCTATCTAAACACTAGCCAAGAACGTCTTCCTGAACACGAGTGCAACGAGTAGATTCAGGATCTCAACGCTTCGCTCTTTAGGATTTTGGAAAAGAGAAACCTCATCCTAGAACGTCTTTCCGTGCGGTGAACTGCATAAGCAGTTTGCCTGACACGGAATCTCTTTACTCGGTACACTCGATGAGCGGTTATGAGAAATTAGGAAATGGTTAATGAGAAAAGAGAAATTCTTGCTAGAGCATCTATCTGAACAGTGAGTTTAAGTACTCTCAGCGACGAACAGCCCCCCTTTTGATAGCTCTATATCTAGCCTATCACAAAACCTATAATTCGGATTGACCAAATAAGTCGAATTGCTTAGGAACCCATAATTTATAACTGATAACTTCTAATTCGAGTAACTATATTATAGCCACACTATTGCAATTAAACGCTTCCCCTAGGGATAACTTATTTTTATCAAATGTACTTTTTTAGCAGGAAAAATAATCATCAAGGCGAACCGCCTCACACTTGGTATCCAGATATTTTGCACTGGCGAGAAGGCGATTCTATTGTTTGTGGAGACGTAGGCAAGGCTATTGGATACATGAAGGTTACTGCCAAAGAATTAGCTTTGTACGATGGCCCAAAAAATGGGATGGGATATGCTACTGAACGATTTACGTACAAATCAGTAGACGCAAGTGGGATGATTTACCTTGAAGACTCTAAAGGCCACTTACATACATTTGAATTTTGGCGATTTATTAAGGCTTCTGATAATCAGAGCCTAAAAAGCAGACAAATTGAAGCTAAACAAGCAGATTCTGAGTCATATATGGAATTGATTCAAAACTTCCAGAAAGCCTTTAATGAACTGCAGGAAAAAGACGATCACCCTAAGCGATTAGGCGATTAATTTAGTTATAGATTCAAAGTATTGTATAGTTTTTTGTTATTTCGAGTTACAATAGTGAAGGGAGTCGAATTGCTTCAGTATTAACGCAATCCTTCGACTTCGCTCAGGAACCGTTAAAATCGCAAAGATTATTAAGCGGTAATTTCCCAGCAACTAGGTCGTTCATCGAGTGTTTATGAGCAAAGCGAATAAATGTATCGAGATGATACTCTGAATCTATCTAAACTCTAGCCTAGAGTGTCTTTCCGTGCGGTGAACTGCGGCAGCAGTTTGTCTGACCCGGAATCTAATTAATTCTGTATAACTCGACTTCCTGCAAAACTGGATTCCGACTGCGTGAGAATGACACGAAGCTAGTCTTCTATCACAATCCTATAATTCGCATTGATTAACTATATCAGATTGCTTGGGCATCCATAATTCATGATTTATAACTCATATATATAAACCGTATAAGGCTCATCATTTTTTACTTTCTTTCCTACGTATAAACGATTGCCATAAACACTTATATTATCTACTTCAATATCTAAATCAATTTCGCCAATTATCTCATTTTTTGAAATATCAAATACATAGAATACATCTCTATAATAAGATCTTACTTCTGTTCTTCCGTATGCGTTAATAAAAACTATATTTTATCATTTGGGTGAACAAATATATTTTCTCCAACAATATCTGCCTTTTGTGGAGGCAGGCTGATTCTTGAACCATCCTCCGTAATATAAGCTTCTTGTTCCATTTCTTGAACATCAGAGTCAAACTCATACTCTTTTACGCTATTATTAGTTATATCATAAACTTTAATACTAGGGCTATATTTACTCATAAAATAGATGCTTTTATTCATCACTGTATACCTCCCCATATTTTCAAATAAATTCCCCATATTATTTCTTGTTAATTTATCTGGGATATCATCTTTTGCCGCTAGTGGTATTAATTTAGCAGGTTCAGTAGATAGATCAACTTTATTAAAAATTGAACCTGTTAATTTCTCGCTAGGTATATGGACATAAATATCATTTTCTATGGGTATTACACCAATCATCTGTAATGGTGCCTTGATAATAAACTCAGACAGAGTATTAAATTTATCATCTTTAAGAAGTATTTTAGCTTGGTTCATATCAAGTATATGAAGAGTTCCATTGCTACCCAATGAAATATCATTTATAATTAAGGTTTCCCCAGGACCTCTACCCTTTCTAACTAGTTCACTGTGTAAAGTCTTATTCTCTAAATTATATTTAATAATACTATTATCTGAATAAGAATAGGAAAAAAAATAATCTTCATTCACAGAATCATAAAAAAATATATTAGAATCATACTCTATCCGTATTGAATCTACAAGGTTAAACGTATAATCTTGAGCGGTAAGATTAATCGTTGTAAGTATAGTTACTAGACAGAGTATGATTATTTTCATGATTGATTATTCTATTTCACCGATGACAGTGATAGGCTCACCAAGATACAAACAAACCAAAAAGTTCATCCCTACATAAGGACAAGGTTCTGCGATTAAACAGTAGTCATTTGATGGCGCACAAGGCTGACTTTGCAAGGCTATATTGCTTTTAGTGGCATACTCGGCTACTAAGCAAGGTTTTGTAGCTTCTTCTTTATTAACTGTTTCAGTATCTACACTTCCAAACGTAAATACAAAGGCAAGAATCATTAATACTATATTAATAGAAATAGTAATTAGTTTTTGTTTGCCTTATTTAAATAAAAAAAAACTACATATGCAAGTCCTTCAAAAAAATCCCTATTTCCTATTGGCATCAACGCAAAACCTTGACAGTGACCAATAACCAGTAATACCAAATCTGTGAGCCTGTTCATCGAGTATTCGCGATGCGAATGTATAGAGCGCACATCGAGTGTTCGCGATGCGAATGTATCGAGATGAATGACAGAGTTCTGGGGAATTTCTATTGCTACGAATCAACAATAATAAAAAGCACACCCACCTCGACTTCCTGCAAACCTGGATTCCCACTTCGTGAGAATGACGTGAAGCTAATCTTCAATCAAAAAACCTATAATTCGGATTAACCAAATAAATCGAATTACTTGGGAATCCATAATTCATAATTTATAACTTCCCAGATCCCGTCACCATCAATTACTTATTCACTACAACAAAATAAAAAAAAAGCACACCCACCTCGACTTACGCAAGATGAGTGCGCTTCAACCCTAATACTAACTTATTGATCAATTGACCCAAGAACACGCTTCATAAAAAGGTTTGCAGCCTCTTTTTCAGAATGTCCTTCATCAACCATTTTCTTTACTTCTAAGGCACCGTACATATTAGATATCAACTCACCAATAACGTCTAATTCTTCGTCTTTAAGCGCTGAACTATCACTTAAATGCTCAAGTAATAGCACCGCCTCTTCTACGAAATCCTCATCGTTTTCAGCAATAAACTGTCCTATATGCTTAATTAGTGGTAATCTCATCAATAAATTGCTTTAATACTTCTGCTTTATTGGTTTGTACTTGGTTAGCTAGTTTCCCGTCTACAAAAACCGCAAAGGTTGGTAAATTATTAACGTTTGCAAGCTTTCGAGATTCTGGGAATTTCTCAGCATCTACCATCACAAAGTTAGCCGATTCCATTTCTTGTGAAAAACGCTTAAACTTTGGCTTCATTACTCGGCAATTTCCACACCAGCCAGCAGAGAATTGAACAAAGGTAATGTTGTTTGACTCTACAACGCCTTGTAGATTGTCTTCAGTTAATTCAGTAATCATAATTTTTGGTAACTAAACGATTAGTTTTTACTTAAATAAGTGGCTACGCCTTTGAAATCAGCTGTCATAGCTTCTTTGCCATCTTCCCAATTTGCAGGACAAACTTCGCCTTTTTCCTGAACGTGTGTGTACGCA
>Ga0306871_1000209_pt1 | contig 23455 bp, 20 predicted proteins | sample AntRauMeHopE1497_FD_190447 | JGI IMG/M metagenome (GOLD analysis project Ga0306871, IMG submission 190447) | Saline lake microbial communities from Rauer Islands, Antarctica - Metagenome Hop E1 #497 (v2) (version 2) | ecosystem: Environmental > Aquatic > Non-marine Saline and Alkaline > Saline ... | reverse complement strand
TTTACGAAGCGAAACAAACCTGCTTTGCTAGCGTCTTTACTTTAGTGCAAAATAGCGCTAAATGTTGTACCAAAATACTAGAAGCGATATTAAAACGTCTCTAGCTTTCTAATAGAGAGGATTAGCAGTGATAAGAGTGGGTGTGTTTGGTGCCAATGGCAGAATGGGCAGGATATTAATAGAGGCGGCTTACCAGCATCGACAGGTAAGTCTTGGTTTTGCTAGTGTTCGAAATGGCTCTGCTTTTGAAGGGATAGATGCAGGTGAGTTGGCCGGCATACATAAGCAAAATGTGGCTGTTGCCGTTATCAATGAGACGCTAGCGATTAGCGCCGATATTCTCATCGATTTCACCTTACCTGATGCTTTAGCGTATAACCTTGAATATGCATGTAAACACAACAAACCTATTGTTATTGGCACGACTGGCTTAAATAAAGCACAGCTCGCGCTAATTGATCAAGCCGCATTAAGCGTTCCCATTGTGTTTGCCGCAAATTATAGTGTAGGCGTCAATGTTATGCTAGATTTGGTAGAGACTGCGGCGGCCGTAATGGGTGACCAAGCCGATATAGAGATTATTGAGGCGCACCACCGTTTCAAAAAAGATGCACCTTCAGGCACTGCTATGGCCATTGGTGAGCGTATCGCTAATACGCTCAATCGAGATTTAGCCACATGCGCAGTGTACGGACGTGAAGGTGATACAGGCGAGCGTACCCGCGACACAATTGGCTTTGCTACCATAAGAGCGGGCGACATAGTGGGTGAGCATACAGTGCTTTTTGCGACCTTAGGCGAGCGCCTTGAAATTACCCATAAAGCCAGTAATCGATTAACCTTTGGCAATGGTGCCATAACTGCTGCTGTTTGGATAAAGGCGCAAAAACCTGGCTTATACTCTATGCGGCAAGTATTAAATTTAGCAAAGTAGATTAGGGCGTGTTGATCTTTGCTGTAGAAGAAATAAATGGCATGAAGATAGGGTATAATCGAAAAAATGCGCGCTCATTTACCTAAAAAAACGAATGGTTAGTTTGACGTTTGACAAACACCGTTAGCAGTGATACGTTTTAAGAAAGGGATTTATACTCACGAAGTACATTAAGAAGTTATAGCGATGACGACTCAAAATGAACAAGGATTGTTCAGACCACAGGATGTGGCGAACCAATCTGCAAAATTAGATGGTGACGTAGTCATCGCACAGCCCTCAGCAGCAAGGATATTGCTTCTAGCATTGGTTGCCATTAGTCTCGTATATCTAGCTAACGCGTCTTTTCATCGCAAAGAGACCTTCATGGCTTATCTACAACCTGCTTCTGGCTTAGCCAAAATTATTGTCAAACGTGCCGGTGTGGTCAATACGCTTTACGCTAAAAATGGCGATACAGTTGTCGCCGGCGACCCAATAGCCCTTATTCATATTCCTGAACTTTTATCAGACGGGCAAAATGTCACTGCATTACTGACCAACACGCTTAATCAACAGCTGAGCTTTACCGATATTCATGCGAATGAGGTAACTAGCCAGCATAATCAACAAACACAAACCTTAGCCCAGCGTATTTACGTTAACAAACAGTCATTCATCGAAGCGCAAGCGCAACTTACCTTACTCAATGAACGCCTCGCTATTCAAACCCAAACGAGCCAAACAGAGCAGTTAACCGCCCAGTTAAATCAAATCCCATCAGAGCATGCCCAGCAACTGGCGATACTGGACACCGAAAAAACGCGCATCAATCAACAATTAGCAGAGGCGAGCGCCCGTGGGCAGGTATTACTGGTTGCGCCCATTGCTGGAAAGGTCACTAACTGGGTGGCTGAGCCGGGAACTTCAATACGTGGACAATTGCCGCTGGCGATCATCGTGCCAACAAACGATGTGCTAAAAGCCATATTGCTGGTGCTCACTCGCGCTTTCGGTTTTGTCGAAGCAGGGCAACACACACGTATACGATTCGACGCTTTCCACTACCAACGTTTTGGTTTGTTTGAAGGCGAAGTGACCCACGCGGCAAATTCAATATTGTTGCCGGGTGAAGTGGACGTGCCAATTAGTATCCAAGAGCCTGTATACCGCGTAGAGGTGGCCTTGGGTAAGCAAGAAATTCGCGCTTATGGAAAGGAAGTCCCGTTACAACCGGGTATGACCCTAAGCACAGATGTCGTGCTTGAACAACGCAGCTAAAAAAGCTGGTTGCTTGAGCCAATTTTAAGCCTGAAAGGGCGTGTATAAAACCTAAACTTAAAATAATCTCAAGGAAAGATGATATGCAAGAATTGAAGTTTGATCAAGTAGGAGATGTGAATGGTGGATTCGGACTAGCTGGCGCTATTTTGGGGGGAGCTATTGGTGGTGTTAGTAGTGCCTCAAATGGCGGAGGTTTTGGCAATATCGCAGGTGCAATAGCGTTTGGTGCTGCATCTGGCTTCTTTGGGGGTTTTGTGGGCCACACTGGCTCAAGGTTTGCCAATGCAATGTTTGGAGGAAAATCGTTTGTGCTAGGTGTAGGTGCTTCTAAATTCTAGAAAATTAAAGGGGCTGAACATTTGGCCCCTTTATTAAATCGGAGAAAAAAATGTTTTTTAATGCATTTATATTACCATTGGTCGTTGTCGTGTTACTGCCAAGGGTACTAGACAAAAGAAATAGGTCGTTGACCTGCAGTGCTGTAATCGTTGTCTTTATTCTAATATTTTTACACGAATATATTTTTATGAATGAAAACTGGCTGTTTTCAACAATTGTGAAGTGTATAGCGGTATTAATACTGGGATTGACATCCTATAAGTATTGCAATTTCGATGGTACTTTTAAGGAAAAACATCTGCGAGGGAAATTGTGGTAGGGCTCATAGTCATGCGTCTCGTTGGACCGGTCGAGATCATTCGGCAAGCAATCCATATTTTTTATCGGGGTTATAACGGCGCTAGTGTTAAGTCGCTTTGTGGCGCTAACGTTTTGGATTGAATTTACCCAGGCGGGCTGATTAATTTATATACAGAAAAGATCAACACGCTCTAGTACGATGCTAGGGTAGCAATACAAAATACGCACTTTTGAGGCTTTGCTAGTGAATTTAGAGTGTTCCGGTTGTTTTAATCAATTATTTAAAACCTATAGACCTGAATAGTTTAGTTCGATATACTACTTAGAATTTGCCAAAGGGAAGTGATTTTACTGATTTGAAATCCTTCTAACAACAACGGCAAGTGCTAACAGTCAAGGCTTTATGTTAGTTATTGCTCGTTTTGTAGTCTCTTTTTTGGCAGAGACACTAAATCATTTTTATATCAAAATATGGTTTAACGACAGGTTTGCTTCATTCTAATGACGAACCCTAGCTATCTCTACTTTTTAGGAGATTTAAGTGGCTGTTTCTGCCCTGTTAGTACTCGCCGACGGTTCCGTGTTTAAAGGAACCGCCATTGGTGCGACCGGTAGCAGCGTTGGTGAGGTTGTATTCAACACCTCAATGACCGGCTATCAAGAAATTCTTACCGACCCTTCATACGCTGAACAAATTATTACCTTAACCTATCCCCATATTGGCAACACTGGCATTAACAGTGAAGATGTTGAATCTGACCAAGTGTGGGCTAAAGGCTTAGTAATAAGAGATTTGCCATTAGTCGCCAGTAACTTTAGAAGTCAGCGAAGCTTAAGTGACTATTTACTAGCCAATAATGTAATAGGCATAGCCGATATTGATACGCGCAGGCTGACCCGCATTTTACGTGATAAAGGCGCTCAAAACGGCTGCATTTTAAGTCTTGAAAATCTTAGCGACATCGACAGCGTGATTGAAAAGGCCTTAGCACAAGCAAAAGGCTTTGCGGGTCTAAAAGGAATGGATTTAGCCAAGGTTGCTAGCTGTGAAAAGCATTATGAGTTTACACACGGCATATGGCACTTAGAAAGTGGTTACGATACCCAAATCACTAATTTACCCTATCATGTGGTTGCTTACGATTTTGGCGCTAAGCGCAACATCCTGCGCATGCTTGTTGACCGCGGCTGCCGGCTAACGGTGGTGCCCGCGCAGACATCGGCAAAAGACGTATTAGCGCTGAAGCCCGACGGAATATTTTTATCTAATGGACCCGGTGATCCGCAGCCATGCGACTATGCAATAAGCGCCATTAAAACCTTTATTGACGAACAAATCCCCATGTTCGGTATTTGTTTGGGACATCAACTCTTGGCCTTAGCCGCAGGTGCGAACACGCAAAAAATGAAGTTTGGCCACCACGGCGCAAACCATCCGGTCAAAGATCTTGCCACAAACCGCGTTATGATTACCAGTCAAAACCATGGTTTTGCAGTAGATGAAAACAGTTTGCCTAGTACTATTAAGATTACCCATGTATCCTTGTTTGACCAGTCTCTGCAGGGAATAGCGCTAACAAATGCACCAGCCATCGGTTTTCAAGGCCACCCAGAAGCAAGCCCTGGTCCGGTAGACGCCGCTGCTTTATTTGACCACTTTATAGACCTGATTAAACAAGTAAAACAATAGGAAGCTTTACCATGCCAAAACGTACCGACATCAAAAGCATTTTGATTCTTGGCGCCGGTCCTATTGTAATAGGACAGGCCTGCGAATTCGATTATTCAGGCGCCCAGGCTTGCAAAGCACTACGCGAAGAAGGCTATAGAGTTATTTTGGTTAACTCCAATCCAGCCACCATAATGACCGATCCCGATATGGCCGATGCGACCTACATTGAACCCATTCAATGGGAAGTGGTGCGAAATATTATCATCAAAGAACGTCCTGACGCTATTTTACCCACCATGGGCGGACAGACGGCCCTTAATTGCGCGCTGGACTTGAATAAACACGGCGTACTAGACGAATTTAATATTGAGCTTATTGGCGCAAATGCCGACGCTATAGACAAAGCAGAAGATCGTGAACGCTTCGACAAGGCCATGAAGTCTATCAACCTTGAATGCCCGCGTGCGGAAATTGCACATAGCTTAGAGCAAGCCCAAGATGTGGTAACGCGCATCGGCTTTCCATGCATTATTCGCCCCTCTTTTACCATGGGCGGCAGCGGCGGCGGTATTGCTTATAACATGGACGAATTTAACGAAATTTGCACCCGGGGCTTAGATTTATCACCCACCTCAGAGCTGCTGATTGATGAGTCGCTTATTGGCTGGAAAGAATATGAAATGGAAGTGGTGCGCGATAGCGCAGACAACTGCATTATTATTTGCACTATTGAGAACTTCGACCCGATGGGCGTGCACACCGGCGACTCTATTACGGTTGCACCCGCGCAAACCTTAACCGACAAAGAATTTCAAATAATGCGCAACGCCGCTATTGCGGTGCTGCGTGAAATTGGCGTGGAAACCGGAGGTTCGAACGTGCAGTTTGGTATCGATCCTAAAACAGGCCGTATGGTCATCATAGAGATGAACCCAAGAGTGTCGCGCTCATCTGCGCTGGCCTCAAAAGCGACTGGTTTCCCCATTGCTAAAATTGCCGCTAAACTTGCCGTTGGCTTCACCCTTGACGAACTAGAAAACGATATAACGGGCGGTAAAACACCTGCCTCATTCGAGCCTGCAATAGACTATGTTGTAACCAAGATCCCGCGCTTTAATTTTGAAAAGTTTGCCGGTGCAAACGATCGCCTAACCACTCAAATGAAGTCGGTGGGTGAGGTGATGGCCATTGGCCGCAATCAGCAAGAGTCCTTGCAAAAAGCGCTGCGAGGCTTAGAAGTAGGTGCCACTGGCTTAAGCCCTCTTGTGGATTTAAACGACCCCGAAGCTAGAACTAAAATAGTATATGAACTGCGCGAGCCAGGCGCTGAGCGTATTTGGTATATTGGCGATGCGTTTAGAATGGGTATGTCGGTTGAAGAAGTGTTTTTATTAACCAATGTTGACCCTTGGTATTTAGTACAAATCGAAGATATTGTTATTCAAGAAGCGATTATAAAAGAGCGTGGCCTAGCCGGTATGGATGAAGAGTTTATGCGCAGCCTTAAGCGCAAAGGCTTTGCTGATGCGCGTATTGCTGAACTAACGGGTGTAGCCGAAGATGACGTTCGTGCCAAACGCGTAGAAATGGGGGTATTGCCTGTTTATAAGCGTGTTGACACCTGCGCTGCAGAGTTCTCCACTTCTACCGCTTATTTGTATTCTACTTATGATGAAGAGTGTGAGGCACTGCCGTCTTCAAAACCCAAAATAATGATTCTAGGCGGTGGCCCTAATCGGATAGGTCAAGGTATTGAGTTTGACTACTGCTGTGTACACGCCGCGCTTGCACTGCGTGAAGACGGCTACGAGACCATAATGGTGAACTGTAACCCAGAAACAGTGTCAACCGATTACGATATCTCAGACAGGCTTTATTTTGAGCCTGTCACCCTTGAAGACGTATTGGAAATTTGCAGAGTTGAGAAGCCTGATGGTGTGATTGTGCAATATGGCGGTCAGACTCCTTTGAAGCTTGCGCGTGCTTTGAAAAAGAATGGGGTTAATATTATTGGTACCTCACCCGATGCTATAGACAGAGCAGAAGATCGCGAACGGTTTCAGCAAATGGTAACCAAGTTAGGCTTAAAACAGCCGGCTAATGCGACCGTGAGTAATATAGAACAGGCGATTGAACATGCTCAAATAATTGGCTTTCCATTAGTTGTTCGGCCCTCTTATGTATTAGGCGGCCGCGCCATGGAAATTGTGTATGACCTAAAAGATTTGAAACGTTATTTAACCGAAGCAGTAAAGGTTTCTAACGACTCACCTGTGTTACTAGACAGATTCTTAGACGACGCCATTGAAGTTGATATAGACGCAATTTGCGACGGCACTGACGTTGTGATTGGCGGCATAATGGAGCATATTGAACAAGCGGGCGTGCACTCAGGCGATTCAGCCTGCAGTTTACCTCCTTATTCTTTATCCAAAGAAATTCAAGATGTTATGCGTACGCAAGTTGCGCAAATGGCGCTAGAGTTAGGCGTAGTGGGCTTAATGAACACACAGTTTGCTGTTAAAGACAACGAAGTATACTTAATAGAAGTTAACCCGCGCGCCGCTCGCACGGTGCCTTTTGTGTCAAAGGCAACAGGCGTGCCCTTAGCTAAAATAGCCGCGCGCGTAATGGCCGGTAAGTCACTCGCCAGCCAAGGCATTACCAAAGAAACAATACCCCCATTTTTCTCGGTAAAAGAAGTGGTGTTGCCGTTTGCTAAGTTTCAGGGCGTTGATCCATTATTAGGTCCAGAAATGCGCTCTACAGGTGAGGTAATGGGAATAGGGGTGAATTTTGAAGAAGCTTACGCTAAAGCAGGACTAGGCGCGAGTTCTCCGTTACCTAAAAAGGGCAAAGTACTAGTGTCTGTGCGTAATAACGATAAACACAGGGTGCTCAATCTAGCCAAGGTTATTATTGAAAATGGGTTTAGCTTAGAAGCTACTAGCGGCACTGCGAAATTTATTAATGACGGTGGCTATGAGTGCTCGGTGGTCAATAAGTTATTAGAGGGGCGCCCTAATATTGTTGATTCTATTAAAAACGGTGCTTACACCTACATTGTAAATACCACTGAAGGTCGTCAAGCTATTACCGACTCGGTGTATATTCGAAGTGAAGCGCTGTTAAATAAAGTGGCCTATACCACCACCTTAAATGCAGCATTTGCAACGATGCAGTCAAAAACCGCTGATGCGTATAAAAATGTGAATTCTTTGCAAGAGTTACACAAACAAATCGACGCCTAAAAGCCTACCCACAATAGCCCGATTGTTTTATACTATTGTGCTATTAATTACATAAATTGAACGCGTTTAGCGTTCTTTTTTTATTTCACGGTTGAATCTATAGCGTCTAATATGTGATGGGCTAATGGTTATTGCGCCCTAGCACATATTTTGCATCGCGGTTTATCACTATATTGGCAACTCAACACATCATGATAAGAGAATAATAATGGCAACTACTTACCCAATGACACTGCAAGGCGCGCAAAAGTTGCGTGAGGAATTAAATGTACTAAAGTCTAAAACTAGACCCACGATTATTAAATCTATTGCTGAAGCCCGAGAACACGGCGATTTAAAAGAAAATGCTGAGTATCATGCTGCACGCGATCAGCAAAGCTTTTGTGAAGGACGTATTCAAGACATTGAAGGTAAGCTGGCGGGTGCACAAATCATTGACGTGACCAAAATTGTCAATAATGGCAAAGTCATATTTGGCTCTACCGTAAAATTACTTAATGTTGGCACCGACGAAGAAATTCAATACCATATTGTGGGTGATGACGAAGCCGACTTAAAGAACAGCCGGATTTCGGTGAATTCGCCTATTGCGCGCGGGTTAATTGGTAAAGAAGTTGACGATGTTTCTGCTATTAAAACGCCCTCTGGTGTGGTTGAGTATGAAATTATCCAAGTGGATTATATTTAGCGTTGTGATGAGAAGGAGCGCTATTTAATTGTTTATATTATACTGAAAAAAGATATAGCTCCTGTGAAAAACTGATAGATTGAAATGTATAAATTAGGCTTCACTTCTCAGCCAATTCAATACTAAAATCGCCGCATTAATTCTAATTAAGCGGAGTTCTTTGTGTCCGCTGATAAATAGCGGCACCAAATCCGAGCAGTGCAAGTATCCAAATAGGCCCATTCCCGAAGCTTCGGTAGGGTGTGTCTCCTGTGACTAAGCTAATGGTGTCGTTGAGCACTGCAGCTTCAAACTGCGGCAATCGGCTTTGAATATGGCCGGTGTGATCAACAATGGCGGTAACACCGTTGTTGGTGGCACGCAAAACAGGCAAGCCAAACTCCTTTGCGCGCACTTGTGCTATTTGCATATGTTGATGTGGACCGTGAGAGTTGCCAAACCAAGCGTCGTTGCTAACCGTTATAATGGCGTTAGATTTGCTGGTTAAATTGGCTGCTATTTGTGAAGGAAAAGCAATTTCAAAGCATATAGCCGGCGCAAAATAGGTGCTTCCCGCCACCAAATTAGGCTGCACGTAATCACCACGGCTAAAAGAAGACATAGGTAAGTCAAAAATAGGTGCTAAAGGCCTAAGTAAATTCTCAAAAGGCACAAACTCCCCTATGGGTAATAAATGATGTTTAGCAAAGCGCTTACTGTGGTTTGGCGCATACGCCTCGGTGTTAGTGCCACTATCTATCCCAAGTGCTACAAGCGAATTGTAGGCAATATTGGTGCGTAAATCGTAGTTAATAAGTCCCGTTATCAGGCCTGTATTTGTTTTAGTTGCTTGATTGTCCAAGGACTTTAAAAATGTCTGTACCAGTGGTTCTATTCGTGACACCGCGGCCTCAGGCCATATAATAATATCTGAGTTCCAATACGGCGATGTCATTTCCAGATATTTGTCCATAGCCAACAGGTCTTTTTCTGGCTCAAAGCGCATCGATTGCGCAATGTTTCCTTGTACCAGCGCCACGGTTTTGATTACCCCTGTTGGCGTACTGAACTGCACGCTGGTCAGGATGTAAGCGCTGACAGTAAACACAAGGGCAGGAATAAGCGCATGCAGCCACTGTTTTTGTGCAATGCCAACTGCGGCGGCGGCGCTAACCAATACGATCAGCGCGCTTAAGCCTATTTCACCCACCAAGGGATAATACGCACTAAATAAGCTATTGCTTTGCGAATAACCTATTGACAGCCACGGAAAACCGGTTAACACCCAAGCGCGCAGCCATTCCATTAAAAGCCATGCAAACGGTAAACAAAGAGGCCATAGGGCAGGCTTAAAAAAGCGAGACACTGCATAAAACAGCAGTGCAGGAAACAAAGCTAAATACCCGCAAAGCATCACCATTAGGCCAACTGATGCCATAAGCGGCAAGCCACCAAATTCATATATGCTGACGTGTATCCACGAAATACCTGCGCCGAAATAGCCGAAGCCAAAGCACCAGGCACTTTTAAAAGGGCTTTGCGTTTTATAGGCTAGAAGATAAATGCAAACGGGTAGAACTGCAAAAACAATCAGCCATAGATTAAATGGCGCGAACGCAAAGGTAAGGCTAGCGCCTAAACAAAAAAGAAGAACGTTCACCAAGAGTGTAGACAGCCTAACTCTCCAATTCGGGTAAATACACCTTAAGTTGCAACAGGCGTCGCTTATCAGAGTTAGTGACTTCGAACTGTACGTTGTCTACATTTACTTTTTCGCCTGTTTCGGGCATGTGGCCGAAGGCGCGCAGCACTACGCCACCAATAGTATCTGATTCATCGGAATTAAAAGATGATTCAAAAAACTTATTAAAGTCGTCAACGGGGGTGAGGGCTTTTACAGAATAGGTTGACTTATTAAGCGGGCGGATATTGCCACTATCCGTAATTTCATCATCAAACTCATCTTCAATTTCACCCACAATGAGTTCAAGTATGTCCTCAATGGTAACCAAGCCCGAAACACCGCCATACTCGTCTACCACTATTGCCATATGGTAGCGCTGCTGCCTAAATTCTTTTAGTAACACGTCAACGCGTTTGCTTTCAGGCACAATAACTGCTTCTCTAATAACGTTTCTAAGCACAAAGTTTTTTTCGTCATTAAACGCATAGGGCAGTAAATCTTTCGCTAGCAGTATACCTTCAATGTGATCTTTGTCTTCACTAATAACCGGAAATCGTGAGTGAGCAGACTCTAATACTAGGGGTAAAAACTGCTCAACCGTTTGTTCAATATCAATGGTAATCATTTGTGCCCGCGGGATCATAATTTCGCGGACTTTAATCTCGCTGACACCCATAACACCTTCGATCATTTCTTTTGTTTGAGGGTCAATGACATCTCTAAACTCGGCATCAGAAATTAAGTTTGATAACTCTTCTTTATTTTGCGGCTCCCCTTTAAAGTTGGTCATAAATTTACCTAACCAGCTTTTGTTAGAAGAACCGTTGGGTGAAGGGGGGTTGTCATCGCTCATTATTTAATTTGCATCTTATATAGTAAAGTTAAAAGTGTGTGAAGTTGGTATAGGCGACGGTTATGTTAAATGCGCAGGCCAACTGAATTCACGTTTATATCGTTATGGCTATGTTTAACTAATTTGATATGGGTCGTCAATACCTAATTTAGCTAATATTGTTATTTCGAGGCTTTCCATTTCATGTGCATCAGCATCTTGTATGTGGTCAAGGCCCATTAAATGAAGCATACCGTGTATGCACATATGCGCCCAGTGATGTTCAAGTGTTTTTTGCTGCTCAAGGGCTTCATTTGCCACTATTTGAGCACATATAACCAAGTCGCCTAAAAAAGCGCTGGGCACAAAGTCAGGTAAGTCACTCTCAAAAGACAGCACATTAGTGGGCTTATCTTTCCCTCTGTATTGGGCGTTTAAAGACTGGGATTCTTCAATTGATACTATGCGAATGCTAAGTTCAGGGAGCAAGTCATTACTTTTTTGTTGCTCAAGGGCTAACGAATCATTTGCTAATGAATAGGCCAGCTTCAACCATTGGCTAATGGTGTCTTGTGTAGGCAGGCTCTTTGAAACAGTGTCAGCCAAATCGTCGGCAAACTGAACATCAATTAATAAATTATCACTCATGTCACTCTACGTCCTTGTAGGTGCTACTGACGGAATTATCTATTTGCCGTTTGATGACGTGTTATCCCTGTTAAATTGGTCTTGCTTTTCTTGTCTTTTCTTAGCTTGAAGGGCGTCTTGAACTGACTCGTAGTTTTCGTAGGCTTGCACAATTCTTGCCACCACAGGATGACGTACAACGTCGGTCGCGGTGAAGAAATTGAAACTAATGTCGTCAACATCGGCAAGTACATCAATCGCTTGGCGAAGACCCGAGCGAGTGCCGCGGGGTAAATCAACTTGCGTAATATCACCCGTAATGACCGCTTTTGAATTAAAGCCAATGCGGGTTAAGAACATTTTCATTTGTTCTACTGTGGTGTTTTGTGATTCATCAAGAATAATAAAAGCATCGTTTAAGGTGCGCCCTCGCATATATGCTAATGGAGCTACTTCAATCACATTACGTTCAATTAGCTTTTCAACTTTCTCAAAACCCAGCATCTCAAATAATGCATCGTATAGCGGCCGTAAGTAAGGGTCGACTTTTTGGGATAGATCACCCGGCAAGAAACCTAGCTTTTCACCGGCTTCAACCGCGGGTCGTGTTAGCAATATGCGTCTAATCTCTTGTCTTTCTAAGGCGTCTACCGCACAGGCTACTGCCAGATACGTTTTGCCTGTACCTGCAGGGCCTACGCCAAAGGTAATATCATGGGTAAGCACGTTGTTTACATATTTAGATTGATTTGGATTGCGAGGTTTAACAATGCCGCGTTTTGTTTTTATACTTATTTCTTTAGCGTGAGTATCTGCCTCAGCGTGCTCTAGGCATTTTGCTTCTTGAATCGCTAAATGAACTTGTTTAGGTTCTAAAACAGGTACACTACCACGCACTGGCTGCGTTTCTATATATAGTAGCTTGAGTAATTGACTTGCGCCATTAGCCTGCTGAGGTTCACCGTGCACACTAAACTCGTTATTACGGTAGTTAATTTCTACCCCTAAACGACGCTCTATTTGCTTTAGATTTTCATCGAACGGGCCACAAAGGCTAGATAAACGTTTAGTGTCTTGTGGATCTAGTATCACTTTATTGCTGACTATTTTACTCAAGTAGTTTCCCTATCTTTGTTTTTTCAAAGTGTGTGTTGGCACATCATAAAATCGCTATTTTCGCTTACGCAGGCATTATTTGAATAACGCCAAGCTGGTTAGGCGTAGGCTTTTTGGCCAAAATGCTTTGTGGAGATACCGCAACGCGCAGGCCCATATCGGCTTCACGACGGATCACGTCGCCGCGCAGTGAGTTGCTATAAACCGATGTAACGGTAACATCAACAAACTCACCAATCATGTCGGGCGTACCTACAAAGTTAACTACGCGATTGTTCTCAGTTCGACCGGTTAGCTCCTTGGGATCTTTCTTTGAAGGTCCTTCAACTAGCAATCGCTGCTGAGTATCTAGCATATTGCGCGCAATTTGCTGGGCGTTTTGATTGATACGCTGCTGGAGTATTTGTAATCTTTTCTTTTTCTCGCTTTCGGGCACGTCGTCTACCGCATCTGCTGCGGGTGTGCCGGGTCTAGCGCTGTAAATAAAGCTAAAGCTCATGTCGTAACCCACGAAATTAATAAGGTCCATGGTGGCTTCAAAATCTTCATTCGTTTCACCCGGAAAGCCTATAATAAAGTCAGAAGACATAGCCAAATTTGGGCGTACTTTCTTTAATTTGCGAATAATCGACTTATATTCAATAGCGGTGTGGCCGCGTTTCATCAGGTTCAAAATACGGTCACAGCCCGACTGTACGGGTAAGTGTAAGTGGTCAACTAATTCAGGAATATGCGCGTAAGCTTGAATAATATCGTCTGTAAATTCAACGGGGTGAGAGGTGGTGTAGCGAATTCTGTCGATGCCATCTATGCTGGCAACGAGCTCTAGCAGTTCAGCAAAACGACACACCTCGCCGTCAAAATGATCACCTCTAAAGGCGTTCACGTTTTGGCCTAATAAATTGACCTCTCGTACGCCTTGGGCTGCTAATTGCGCAATTTCGAGCAAAACGTCGTCCACAGGTCGGCTAACTTCTTCGCCGCGTGTATAGGGTACCACACAAAAACTGCAGTATTTTGAGCAACCTTCCATAATAGACACGAACGCGGTAGGTCCGTCGGCGCGCGGCTCTGGCAAACGGTCAAACTTTTCAATTTCGGGAAAGCTAACGTCGATCACTGAGCGTTCGCCGCCTTTTATTTGGCCAATCATTTCGGGCAAGCGATGCAGTGTTTGCGGCCCAAAAACGATATCGACAAATGGCGCGCGTTTACGGATCTCGTCGCCTTCTTGCGACGCCACACACCCGCCAACGCCAATGATCAGCTCTGGTTTGTCTTTCTTGAGATTTTTCCAGCGACCCAACTGATGAAACACCTTCTCTTGTGCTTTTTCACGAATAGAACAAGTGTTGAGTAAAATAAGGTCGGCGTCAGCGGCTTCTTCCGCCATTGTATAACCGTGAGTTACGTCTAAAAGGTGCGCCATTTTTTCCGAGTCGTACTCGTTCATTTGGCAACCCCAGGTTTTTATAAATAATTTTTTGCTCATTTCACTTCATCAAATTTTGGTTAGTGGGTAGATGTGCCTATAACGTAGCACCTAAATTATTCTGCCACATTATTACTATACGCAGTGGCGTCAATAAAGACTTTAATAATACTCGATAGTATTTTTTACCACCGTTTAAATTGGCCAACATGTTACCTGTAATTTAGGCACAAGGCTAGTGCTAAAGGGTATAGGAAAGGTCGTGTGAATTAATTCTTTCAATAAATGTAAGGTGTTGTTTACTATATCTATTTTATTAACGGGATACTATTTGCTTATAGAAATAGATAAACATATGAAACGCGCTGTCGATTATGAAGTTTCATCAGCGGTAAGTGGTAACTTACTCGTCCCTTATTTGAGTAATTCAGTATCCGTAGGTGTTCATTATCCGTTCTAAACCCCTTCTTTACAATAGAAGTTATATTACGATTGTACGAAGATTCAATTACCGGCAGTGCTATGGCATACTCTATACATGAAGCGAGTATGTGAATGTAGAAGTGACAATTTATGCTTGAAACAAAGTTTGACTGCTGCGTAGTTGGCGGAGGAATGGTAGGGGCTGCGTTGGCCTTAGGACTTGCAAAGCAATTTCATAAGGTTGCTTTAATAGAAAAGAAGCCCTTAGCGGGATTTGATAAAGCACAGGCCCCTGATATCCGTGTATCTGCCCTTAATATGCACTCTATCAACTTGCTTAAGTCCTTAGGCGCCTGGCAGCATGTGCAAAAAATGCGTTATCGGGCTTACGATACCCTGAGCGTATGGGATGGTGAAAGTAGCAGCAAGCACTTGTTCGATAAAAGTCAAACAACGCAGTTTAAAGCTTCTGAGATTGATCGCGAGTTGCTTGGCTATTTTGTTGAAAATAGACTGCTTCAGCTTGCCCTATACGACGAGATAAAAGCCAACTGGACGAATGAAATAACCTGCATTCATGAGCAAACCATTAGTAGTATTGATGTTGAGCAGGGTAGTCTTATCCTTAGTAGCGGCCAGCTTATTGAGGCGCGTATTTTACTTGGCGCTGATGGTGCAAACTCGCAAGTTCGTCAATCTGCTGGTATTCCCACAAGCGGTTGGCAGTATGCACAAAAAGCTAACGCTGTGCTGATTAAAACCAAAGAAAAAGTGCCAGATGAAACATGGCAAGCATTTTATGCCACGGGTCCGCGTGCTCTTTTACCGATGCATGACCATTATGCCTGCCTAATTTGGTATCACAACGCTACAAAAAGTAAATGGATCCAGAAGGCGTCTAAAGAGGATTTGAAAGCCGCTGTCATTAATGATTTTCCTGATGTGTTGGGTGAGTTTGAGATTGTAAAAGTAGCTGGGTTTCCCATTACGCGAATGCATGCCCATCGTTACGGGCAAGGCAAGGCTCTTATTGTTGGCGACGCCGCACACACTATCAACCCTTTAGCTGGGCAAGGCGTTAATTTAGGCTTTAAAGATGTAGACGCTCTTTTAAGCATTATTCAGCACGAGGGCTTAGATAAGCCGAAAAGACTAATTGCGCTTTACGAAAACAAGCGCCGCGTACCTAATTTGCTGATGATGTCGCTAATGGACGTGATTTATCATGGTTTTTCAAACACTTTTATGCCCATGCAAATTGCGCGCGAGATTGGTCTTAAAGTGGCTGATAAAGCGGGTCCACTTAAAAAAATGGCGCTAAAGTATGCGATGGGCTTGGTCTAACAGTAAAGTAATGTGTGTAGACAATGACCTGTTTGTCTATGCTTTGTGTACCTACTCTATATTGGTCATTTTTGAAACTATATTAAAGAGGAGTTTATGTCAGTTTTTGCTATTTTAGGGGTCTTATTACTAACCTTAGTCATCTTGATCCCACTGTTGGAAAAGTTTGGCAAACCTATGAGTGATGAACATACAGCAAAGATCTCTCGTTGGATATTCCCGCTTTTACTCGTGGCGATACTGGCCGGTCTGTTGACGACATTTTTATAGCGCGCTCAATAGCAGCGCACTAAACGAAAATATTGCTAACAAAGCCTATGGACGCATTTATTTACTATGTCTTCGACTGCCAAATTTCCTTCTCTTCTAGTTCTCCCTGAATCAAGCAGTCATCTTGCGCAAAGGTAATTTTCTTATTCAGCTTGCGTTTCTCACGATAGTCATTGGTTACCGCCACAATAGTGGGCGTTAAGATAAATATGGCAATAATGTTAACTAAGGTCATCATACCTAAGGCCATATCTGCCATTGCCCACACCATGGGCAAAGAGGCGACCGAACCCCATAAAATCATGAGTAAGTAGCCGGTAGTATAAAAGCCTCGGCCAAACTTATTGTCGAGCTTAAACATGTGCAGGTTACTTTCGCCGTAGGCATAGTTAGCCACCACCGAGGTGAACGCGAATAGGCAGATAGCGGCTGCTACAAAGTCGCCTCCTACGCCGCCTAAGTGCGCTTCCATTGCGGTTTGCGTGAGCCTTATTCCTTCCATTTCACCAATACCTGTTTGTGTGCCAAGTAAAATAATGAAGGCGGTGCAGGTACACAGCACCATGGTGTCAATAAACACGCCAAGCATTTGAACGTAGCCCTGTGAAGCAGGGTGGTTAGGCTCGGGTGATGCAGCTGCGGCGGCATGAGGAACACTGCCTGATCCGGCTTCGTTTGAATAAAGGCCACGCTGAATACCGTTTTTAATGGCAGCTGCTAATGCGCCTGCCCCAGCCTCTTGAAGGCCAAAGGCGCTGGTAATAATGTCGTATAATACGCCCGGCAGTAATTGAATATTAATAATTGTTATTACTAAGGCAACGGTAACGTAGGTAAGGCCCATAAACGGCACCACGTACTCGGCAAAGCGTGCAATGGCTCTAAGTCCGCCTACCACTATTAAAGCGGCTAACACCACAATACCCAAGCCAGAATAAATAGTATCTAGCTCATAGGTATTGTTAAGTGCATCGGCAATGGTGTTTGCCTGCACGGCGCTAAATACGAAGCCGTAGCCAAAGAATAAACACAGCGCAAACAACCATGCAAAGGCTTTATTTTGAATGCCTTGCTGAATGTAATAGGCTGGACCACCGCGGAATTGCCCTTTGGAATCTTTAATTTTATAAACTTGTCCAAGCACACTTTCCGCATAGCCTGTGGCCATTCCCAGCAGAGCAATAACCCACATCCAAAAAATAGCACCCGCACCGCCTAATGATATTGCTACCGCTACGCCCGCTAAGTTACCTGTACCAACGCGCGCTGACAAGCTTGTACACAGCGCCTGAAAAGAACTGATACCGGCGTCGTCCGATTTTGTGCTTTTGCGCATAAGCGAAAACATATGCTTGAAATCAAGTATTTGAATAAACTTCAAACGCCAGCTAAACCAGCTGCCTGCGATCACTAATAGAAATATTAGAATGCCGTAGGTGGTCTGGTCGCCCCAGAGCCAATAATTGGCGATGCCTACTACATAGGTAGCGGCGTTTTGAACAGGAGTTAGAATATCTTGAAGTAGCCAGGTGATAATGTCATTCATAGGGGAAAAGGTTAATTACTGTTTCTACAACTTGTGTGTATTGTGCAAGATTTTTAGTCGTTTAACCACGTCAAATCAAAAAACAATAAAAAAAAGTGCTTATGAGAAACATGATACCGATAATGAAGGCATATGCTGAGCTTTAGAGGCATAAATAAAAAGCGCCGACTGCTAAATATCGACGCTTTATATATGGCTGGGGTAGCAGGACTCGAACCTACGAATGACGGGATCAAAACCCGTTGCCTTACCAACTTGGCTATACCCCAAAAAAGCTAGCATTAGAGGCTATCTTTATTGGAAAAAAATGGCTGGGGTAGCAGGACTCGAACCTACGAATGACGGGATCAAAACCCGTTGCCTTACCAACTTGGCTATACCCCAGCAATGGTGCGGAAGGAGAGACTTGAACTCTCACGCCGTGAAGCACTGGAACCTAAATCCAGCGTGTCTACCAATTCCACCACTCCCGCACGGAGTTACTCAGGCAAAGTAAAATGGTGGCTACGGCGGGACTCGAACCTGCGACCCCATCATTATGAGTGATGTGCTCTAACCAGCTGAGCTACGTAGCCTGTATTCACTGTGCTTCTAAGTGGCGCGTATTATGCTTAGTTGAACACAAAGCGTCAACCGTTTTTTGTCAAAAATATATCAAAAAAGGATGGTTGACTATAATCTAAGCAGCAACGTCCCTATTTACAACTTTTACGCAACTCTTTGGCTAAATATAAAGTGGATAACAGTTATACATTAAAACGAAAATGAATTACGTCACCGTCTTTTACGACATACTCTTTACCTTCTAAACGCCATTTACCAGCTTCCTTCGCGCCAGACTCACCTCTGTTTCCAACATAGTCGTTAAAGGCAACAATTTCTGCACGAATAAAGCCTTTTTCAAAGTCAGTATGTATTTTACCCGCCGCTTGAGGCGCTGTAGAGCCCTCGGGAAAAGTCCACGCGCGGACTTCTTTAACCCCAGCTGTAAAATAGGTTTGTAGATTGAGCAAATCATAGCCTGCACGAATAACACGGTTTAAACCAGGCTCTGTTAAGCCAAGCTCATCCATAAATTCTTGTTTTTCTTCTTCGTCAAGTTCAGCAATGTCTGATTCTACAGCGGCGCAAATACTCACTACTACCGCATTTTCTTTTTTGGCAATCGCTGTTACTTGGTCAAGATAAGGATTGTTTTCAAAGCCTTCTTCATTCACGTTGGCAATATACATGGTTGGCTTAAGTGTCAAAAAGTTCATGTAAGATATTGCTGCACGCTCTTCTTTGCTTAATTCAAGCGCTCTTAATAAGCCGCCATCGTTTAGGTGCGGCGTTATTTTCTCAAGTACTTTTAGCTCAAATTTAGCCTCGCTGTCACCACTTTTGGCGCGCTTACCTACTCGTAAAATAGCTTTTTCAGTAGTTTCTAAATCGGCAAGGCCCAACTCGGTATTAATAACGTCAATATCTTCTTGTGGATTCACTTTTCCGGCAACATGAACAATGTTGTCGTCATCAAAGCATCGTACTACGTGACCTATAGCATCGGTTTCGCGTATGTTGGCTAAAAACTTATTGCCTAAACCTTCTCCTTTAGATGCACCTGCGACTAAACCGGCTATATCCACAAACTCCATAGTGGTAGGAATAACACGCTTGGGATTAACAATTTCTGCAAGCTGATCTAAGCGTGTATCGGGCACCGGCACTACACCTGTGTTTGGCTCTATTGTGCAAAAGGGAAAGTTTGCTGCTTCTATTCCTGCTTTTGTTAATGCATTAAATAGGGTCGATTTACCGACGTTTGGCAAACCTACTATGCCACATTTGAAACCCATAATTACCTCTGTTTATTGTGTGTGGACTGTTGAAACACTTAAGCGCTAAGGTTATAGCGCTTTAAAGCTGTGCAGCCGGTGTTGTGCTTTTGTTAGGTTTTGTTCATATAAAATTGGGATACAGCGCATTGCTTCATCAATGGCATCTTCAATGCGGGCGTATTCTTCAGGTGGCGCTTTTGACAATACATAGCCTGTTACTTTACTCGCATGGCCCGGGTGGCCTATGCCAATGCGCAAGCGCAAAAATTCTCGCTGATTCCCCATGCTGTTAACAATGTCCTTTATGCCGTTTTGGCTAGAGCTTCCGCCGCGCTTGAATTTGGCAATGCCGGGGTCAAAATCTAATTCGTCGTAGGCGACTAATATTTCATCAATGCCAATTTTATAGAACTGACAAACAGCAGCAACAGACTTGCCGCTTAAATTCATAAACGTAGTGGGAATGAGAAGACGGACGTCTTCATCGGCAATAATGCCGCGTCCCGAAAAACCAAAAAACTTAGGGTCGAGTTTTAGGTTTATAGCAAACCTCGACGCTAAGCTTTCTAAAAATTGTGCACCGGCGTTGTGCCGTGTTTGATGGTATTGTGGGCCTGGATTACCTAGGCCCACAATTAGCCGTATAGCGGACACCAATTAACCCTTGGCGTCTCCAGCTGCGTTTGGAGCATTAGGGGCAACTGGTGCGCCTTCTTCTTCGTCATCAGCAACTGCAGCGCCTCTAGCTTGTTTAATACTAACAACCGCTAAATCGTGCTCTTCGCCTCTTGTTAACTCAACAGACTCGACGCCTTTTGGGAAGGTAACATCAGATAAGTGAAGTGTCTCATCTAGCTTAACGTTAGCTACGTCTATCTCAATGAACTCAGGTAGATCTTTTGGTAAGCAGGTTATTTCTATTTCATTCATGTGGTGCTCAGCGTGGCCGCCTTCAAGTTTGATAGAGTCTGCTTTGTCTTCATTCATAAAATGAATAGGTACGTTTGTAGTAAGTAACTCACCAGCAACGATACGAATAAAATCAATGTGCGTTACTTTAGGCTTAAATGGGTGGCGCTGCATATCTTTAACCAGCGCTTCTTCTTTCTTACCGTCTATATTGATAGTCAGCACGTGTGAGTAGAAGGCTTCAAAATCTTGCGCTTGATTCACTTTGTTGTGATCAAGCGAAAGTGATACTGGTTCTTTGCCGGCACCGTAAATAATAGCGGGTACTTTTCCAGCGTGACGTAGGCGGCGGCTCGCACCTTTCCCTAAGTCAGTGCGCACGGTAGCATCCAGAGTAAATATTGCATCAGACATTATATGTCTCCAAGGTTTGTATTATTACGATTGCGTAAATAATACGATTAAGTGAGTAGCTTTTTGCGACCAAAAACTACGTGATATACAGTTGTTGTGTTCGTTAACGACAGTGCAGTATCTTATTGATAATAATGTCTATGTAAACGTATAAAAACACCTTAAAATATATATGCCGCTTGTTCGAAAACGGCGGCATATTTTAGCACTTATATTGCATAGCTTACAATCTGAAATTGTCTAAAAGCAGTTTATATTTACATGCTCTGATTTATATCGCTTACTTTTGAGTCGTCAATGATTTTTATCTCGAGTACTTTAACTAAGGTGCCAAACTGCTGTGTGGTCATTCTATCGGTTATGGGCTGCACCTTCATCTCAACAATTAAGCCATTTTTACGATGCTCTTCTTTCAAGCCAGAAGGCATATATTTTTTGCCATCATTAGCAATGAAACTGTAAAACCCACCTTCAAAGCTTTGATACCGAATTTGACCGGTAAGAATCATTGTTTTGTCTTCTTTTACTTGCGGATCTACCGTTTTCACCACTGTCATTTGAGATTGATAAATGGGGCTTTGAGCTGTGCTTTTTTCTGTAATCTTGTTACTGCCGCAGGCCGATACACTCACCATCATTATTGCGGCAACGAAGTATTTTGGTAAATTAACGTGATTTTGTGTCAATACGTTTAACATTTGTTGTTCTGTACTTTATGTAAAGTGACGCGGCTAAAACTGAGGTGTGTCAAAGTCAGTAGTTTGTATAAAAGGCGATCAGACATTATTTCCCTCAATATTTGGCAAGGATAGTGGCCTTTAGTTCCCTCATACCTGTTGCAGCGACATAAAAAAGGCCTACCAAAAGATAAGCCTCAATTATTAAATATGCAAGTGTAATTTAATATTCAAACATGGCCGATATAGACTCTTCGTTGCTAATACGACGGATAGTTTCTGCTAGCATCTCAGATAAGCTCAACTGCTTCACTTTTTTAATTTTTTTCATTTCAGCGGAAAGCGGAATACTGTCTGTTACAATAATTTCATCAATCAATGAGTCTTCTAGGTTTCTCGCGGCATTACCAGAAAATATTGCATGCGTGGCGTAAGCATATACGCGTTTTGCGCCGTGGGCTTTTAAAGCCTCGGCTGCTTTTGCTAAGGTGCCACCGGTGTCAATCATGTCATCTACAATGATGCAGTCTCGGTTTCGCACATCACCAATAATATTCATTACTTGCGCAACGTTTGCTTTTGGACGGCGTTTGTCGATAATCGCCAAATCGGTGTCGTTGAGTAGCTTTGCTGTGGCTCTTGCTCTAACCACGCCGCCAATATCGGGTGACACTACCACGGGCGAGTCAAAATCTCGTTGGAACATGTCATCAAGCAATATGGGGGTACCAAACGCGTTGTCTACAGGCACATCAAAGAAACCTTGAATTTGCTCTGCGTGTAAATCGACGGTGAGAACCCGATCTACGCCCACGTTAGACAAAAAGTCGGCGACTACCTTAGCGGTAATGGGCACTCTAGCAGAACGCACGCGGCGGTCTTGTCGAGCGTATCCAAAGTAAGGGATAACCGCAGTAATACGACCTGCAGATGCGCGCCTAAAGGCGTCAATCATAACGATAAGTTCCATTAGATTGTCGTTGGTAGGAGCACAGGTTGATTGGATAATAAAAACGTCGGAACCGCGTACGTTTTCATGGATTTCTACGCTGATCTCACCGTCACTAAAGCGACCGCAAGTAAGATTTCCTAATTTTGTGTACAAACGTTCAGCGACTTTCTGGGCAAGTTCAGGAATGGCGTTTCCTGTGAAGAGCTTCATATCAGGCACAAGTTATTCCTCGGTGCGTATTAACTATATTGGCTGGGATGGCAGAGATTGAACCTTTTAATGGCGGGATCAAAAGACGCTGCTTTACCAACTTGGCAGTACCCCAAATGCATGTTTAGGGGCAGTGATACTTTACGATTACGTACATTGTGCAAGCTTTACATGCAGTGGAGATACATCAAGGCCTTTAGCAACGAACGCTGTGACCCTATCAGGTAAATACTGCATGACGTCTTTTGCTCGTTCTAATGTAGTAAATTTGGCAAAAACACTGGCACCTGTGCCCGTCATTCTCGACGGTGCATAGTGTAGCAATCTGTTGAGTAAATTTGCAACCTCAGGTTGCAAATTACAGACTAATTTTTCACAATCATTTCGTGTTAATGCAAATTTATACTCATTAATGTCTAGTTTATGAGAATTTCTGGGTAAATCAGGATGCGTAAAAATTGCCTGCGTAGAAATATGCGCATCGGGTGTCGCGATTAAATAGTAAGCGGGTTCAATATGAGTATTGCTTAGTTTATCGCCAATGCCATGGGCAAATGCACTGTGACCATTAACGAAAACGGGTACGTCTGCACCCAGCGATTTGCCCAGCAAGAGCAGCTCGCCTTGACGTAAATTGCACTGCCACAAGTGATTTAACACCACCAACACCGTGGCTGCGTTAGACGAACCACCGCCTAATCCAGCGCCCATTGGAATTTTTTTACGTACATAAATATTAGCGCCTAAAGATGGATTTGACCGATAAGGCAGCA
>Ga0306871_1000208_pt1 | contig 23456 bp, 11 predicted proteins | sample AntRauMeHopE1497_FD_190447 | JGI IMG/M metagenome (GOLD analysis project Ga0306871, IMG submission 190447) | Saline lake microbial communities from Rauer Islands, Antarctica - Metagenome Hop E1 #497 (v2) (version 2) | ecosystem: Environmental > Aquatic > Non-marine Saline and Alkaline > Saline ... | reverse complement strand
TGTACCCCTCGTCGGCGTCGGTCTCGGGGACGCCGCCGAACACCGAGCGCGCCGCGAGCCGAGCGGAGGCAAGCGGCCCCGTCAAGCGCAGAAGCACGAAGACATCCTGGTGAAACATGCCGCCGGACGCCATCCGGTCCGTCTCCACGTCGAACGCGGACAGGCGGGCGGCAAGGGCGTCGCAGCGCGCCTGAGCGCCGGCGGAGCCGTCCGGGAAATACGCCGGCGAGAACGCCGTCGCGTGAGCAGGCCACAGCGATGCCCCGCCGTGGGAGGCCCTGAGCTCGCGCATCGCCTCGCCGAGAGCCGCCCGCCGCCCCTCCTCGGGCACGAACCAGACGCTGTAGCCTCCGTCAAAGGCTCCCGAGTTAGCCGGGTGGTCCGCTAGGCGACCTGCCGACTCCTTGTCGTCCCACGTCACCACAGCAGACGAGTCATCGACCGCCGTTGCGCCTGCGGCCATTGGAGACCTATCGGTGGCAGCAGAGTGGTGGCGGTCGACGCGAGCTGACAAGCCCTGCCGGCTGCATCTCCCCCGGTCTGCAGCCCTCAGCACAGGGCTAGGCGCCAATGGCCGCGCACGACCCGAGCAGTGATGCTGTCCGCTTCGTCCTAGCGCTGTGCCAGATCGAGCCGCTGCCATGCGACCCGGCAGGAAGCACTGACAAGCTTTGCGCCGTCATCCGCCGCTCAAGGGAGGCGGTCGGGCCCGATTCGCCGCTGGTTGTACTCGTTCCCGAGGTCTTCCTGCAACATTACGGTGCGTTCGACCCCAGGGACGCCGGAAAGGCGGGCTCAGCGTGCCAGCCGACCGACGATCCACACCTTGCAGCCGTCGCTCGTGCGGCCCGAGATAGCCGAGCAGCAGTCGTGGTCACGTGTGCACTCAGCCAGCGCGCGTCAGGCCGGGCGTGTGGGGCTCCAGAGTCCGAGCTGGCGCTTCCAGAGGCGGTGCTTCGAGTGCAAGCGACGTGCCCCGTTGCCGCGTCCTCGGAAGGCATTGCCCGCGCTGCAGCCCCGGCAGGCGGAAATTCGTCCAGCGCTGCCGCCGCTACGGGCGCAGTCGTCTCTGGAGCGGCCGCGCCCAAGGAAGGGGCCGCAGGGGAAGCAGCAGCAGTATCGCCGCCAAAGGCGTTGCTGCCGTTTAACGCGGCCCTGGCCATCGACGGGGATGGCACGCTCGCCGCGGTGTACGCCAAGACGCACCTGTGGAACGGAGGCGGGTTCGATCACGTGGAGAGGGATCTGTACCAGGCCTCGGCCGAGCCGAGGCGGGAGGTTGGCTGGGCGGCGTCGGAGGCCGAGAGGTCAAGCCAGGGCGTGTCTGGCGCATCGGCGGGCGACGTCTTCCCCGTGTTCCGGCTCCCGGCCGCGGGCTGCGGGGATCTGGCGTTCGGCATGTGCATCTGCTATGACGTGGAGCACCCGGCCGTCGCGGCATCCTTCGCCGACCGCGGGGTCGACGTCCTCCTCGTTCCGACGGCGAGCACGGGTCCGCCGGAGGTGCTCTCCGGCGTGCTGGTGCGCGCGAGGGCGTACGAGACGCACGCGACTGTTGCGTACTGCAACTACCCCGGGAGCAGGGCGGCGCCGGCCGAGGGGTGGTGCGGCGGCAGCGACGTGGCGATCGCGTGGTCGGGCGAGCGCCCGTCGTGCGCGTGGGATGCGGGGTTCAGCGACGACGAGGGCGGGTCGCGGTGGCCGCTGGGCTTCTCGGGCGGCTCCGTGGTGTACGACGGGGACGCGTCGCTCGCCGGCGCGGCCGAGCCCTTCGGCGGCGAGGGGGTGACCCTCGTGCGTATCAGGGGGCCGGGGAGCGAGCGCGTGGCCGTGCATGAGGGGCGGAACCCGTACCGCGCGGACCGGCGGACGGATCTGCTTGGGCGCTCGCCGCTGGCGGGGCTGCCGTGACGGCTCGTGTGTGGTTGCCCCCGGGTACCCAGTCGTTGCGATGGGGGGCGAGACGAGAGATCATGACATGCATAGACCAACGCACGCACCAGGGCCACGCGGGGAGCGACGGCGCGCCGTCCGGCTCACTCGTCGTCGCCCACGGCCGCCTGCGCCACGCCCTCGGCGAAGCGGGGCCCGCGACGGATGGCGATGTTGCCGTACGGCCGCGCCTGCGCCATGTCGATGACGTCAGCGCTCTTGAGGACGAGCGCCTCGTAAAAGGCGACGGCGGCGGTGCGGCGGCTGTGCCCGCCGATGACGTCATGCAGACGGAGGGTGGCGTCATCCGCCGCGGCGGCGGCCTCGCGGCGGTCCTTGGCGGACCTGGCCTTGCCGGCCTCTGCCTGGACGGCCTCCGCCCGCTTGGCGAGCTCCGACTCGAGGACCCCGAGCATGCGGGCCGTGCGGCGGTTCATGCCCGACAGGTCGCCCTCCGCCGCGGCGGCGTCCGCGCGTCCCTCCTGCCGGAACACGGCCTCGGGCGCGTCGTCCCCGTCCTCCGCCTCGGGCGCGGGGCCGGCGGCGTCGCCCCGGGCCGCCGATGCGGCCGATGCCTCCTCGCCCCCGCCCAGCAGGCTCTCCGTATCGCCGCCCTCGTCCTCGTCCGCCACCAGCTCCGACTGCCCGCCGATGGACGCCGCTGCGCCCCCCGCCACTGACCCGGCGTACCCGTACCCATACCCGTCGTCCTCGGCCCCACCCAGGCCGCCAATGTCCACGTCCATGCCGCCGCCCCCGAAGTCGTCCCCGGCGCCGTAGTCCGCGCCGCCGGCCCCGCCGCCGTAGCCCGCAAAGCCGTCGTCGTCGCCGACGCCCCCCGCGGCGCCTCCCGCCGCGATGCGCTCCGCCTGCAGGGCCGCACCGCCGACGATGGCGCCGGACCGGCCCCCGCGCCTCGCGGCCTCGGCCTCGAGCTTGCGGGCGAGGAACCGGCGGGCAGGGCCCTGCTCCGCTGCGGAGAGCTTGCTCGTCCTGCTCTCCATCGCGCCGGCTCCCGCAGCGGCCAGGAGGGCGATGACGTCATCGGCCATGAGGTGGGGCGTGGAGGAGGGGCCGGCGACGGCGGAGCGGGCCATCGCGGCGCGGACGGCGTCGTCGGGCTTGCGGGAGACGAGGAAGGCTCCCGACGGGGCGGTGAAGTCGTCGGCCCTGCCGCAGGCGAGCTCGAGGCGGCGGACTGCCATGGCGGCGCCGACGGGGTCGCGCATGGTGGGGGCGCCGTCGCCGATCCACTGGCGGAGCGTGTCCGAGTGCATCACTGTGTCCTCCATCGCGCGGCAGGCGCGCTTGGCCTGGCGCTTGCGGCGCTTCGACGCCGCGCGCTCCCTGGCGGCGGCGGCCTCCTCGTCGGTGCGCGGGGCGGCGGCCTTGGCGGCGCCGAGGCCGGCCGCGCCCACCACCGACGCGGCCCCGTCGGCCTCGTCGTCCTCCACCCCGGCGCGCCGCCCGGTGAGGGCGTCTGCGGTGGCCAGACCCCCCGGGATGAGCTCCTCGACAGTGGCGGACTTGCGAAGCGCCGATGCGGCGCCCGAGGCGCGGCCGTCCCCGACGTCGAGCTGCATCCCGAAGCCGCCCACGTCGTCCATGCCGTCGCCGTAGCCGCCCATCATGTCGTCGCCGCCGGCGCCCGCGTCGCCGCCAAAGTCGCCGTAGCCGACGTCGTCCCCGACAGAGGCCCTCGCTCCGTCGGCTCCTCCCTCCATGCCCAGGCTCGACCCGCGGCCCGGCTGCTGCAGCATGTCCGCGCCCACTCCCATGCCAAGGGACGCCCTCGCGGCGGAGCCCGGGGTGCTGCCCTCGCCTCGCAGGGCCTCGACCCTGTCGGCAGAGGCCATGGACGTCGACCCGCCGGCAAGCCCCATCATCATGAGCGACGCGTCGGCGTCCTCCTCGTCCCCGTACTCGTCCATGTTGACCGCCACTGCGACGGGGAGGGGTGGGGCGGGGTTGGAGGGCGCGATGGCTCGGAGGGCGCGAGGCGGGTCGGAGGGCGCGAGGCGGGTCGGAGGGCGCTAGGCGGGTCGGAGGGCGCGAGGCGGGAGAGGGGGACAACGCGGGGCGCGGTTCGACGCCGGCGCGCTCACGGTTCTCGTCGAAGCCCTGCCCGGCCTCGTAGCCGCCGAGGACGTGCCCGTCGGCGTCGATGATCATGTCCTGCGAGGCGCCGGCCACGTGGAAGTGGCCCGCGCCGCCCGCGAAGGCGTCGTCGCCGCCAAAGGCCGCGCCGCCGGTCACGTCGTCGTCGTCGGCGGCGCCCCACACGTCCCCGAGGTCGTCGAGGTCGTCGACGGGAGCGGCCGCCGCCGCGGCGAGGTTGATCGCGTTCCCGCCGGTGGCCTTGTCCTTAGGAAGGTCGAGGTCGGCCGCGCGGAACGCCTGCGAGGTCCGGGGAACGCAGTCGTAGGGCTCAGTGAGCGGGCAAACGGCAAACGGGCGCGTTTTGTCCCTGGCGCCAGGTCGGGCGAGAGGCCACAGGCGCGCCGGGACCCACCGACTGAATCTTGGAGAGCGCATCGGAGCAATCCGCGAACAGGAACGTCACCTTGCGCGAGTAGATTCGCGCCAGGCCGAGCAGCAGCTGTCCCGAGATGCGCAGGGCAAGCGCCGCCTTGGGCTTCATGAGCTTGGCTGCGGCAAAAACGATAGGGGCCGCAATAAGCGTGACAACGTCGTGCGGGGGGTGCGATGGGAAGCGCCGAGGGAGCAAGGGGCACCGTAAGCTCACACGAGGCCTCATCGATGTCGACGCTGGCGACGGCCTGCTTGCTCAGGGAGCGGTCCCAGTGGGCCGCGAGCCACAGCCGGCCGAGTGGGGTCTGCGGCTAGTTCGCGTGCGGGTCAGCGGGCGCGGTCGTGACCCCCGGGGCGGCGCGGCAAGGCGGCCGGCCGAGCCCGCACACCGGAAAAGCGGTCGCTGGCGCCTCGAGGGCTGCAGCGGCCGGGCGCCCCTCACCTTCTTCTGCAGGAGCAGCTGGGAGTAAAACATCGCGCCTCCACCGGCGGCCGCCCGTTCGGGGTCGTCTGCGCCCGGGCCGTCTGTGGGCTTCTCAGTGGGCGACGCGACGACTGAGTTAGGGTAACAACGGAGTTCAAAGCGGACAGAGCCGTGCACTTGCCCGGCGCATGCGTATGGCGGCCGCCGGCGTGCCGGGTGATGCCGTCATCGTCCGAGCAGCTGCTCTTCGCCGGGTGGCATGTCGGCTGGGGGGCAGCTCGCTGGGACAATCCGAGGGCGCCTGGGAGGACTTGCGCAAGGCGCTTGAGCCGCCGGAGGCCGCCCCTCGAGACAGCGATGCTGTTGCTGCCCTGGAGGACGTGTCGGCTATGGCTTCCGCGGCTGATACCGCGCTGTCATGGTCGGCTGGGGCGGGAGGGCGCATGGCGAGGCAAGTCGCGAGCGCCGCCGCAATGGCCATGGCCGGCGCTGCACCAGCGGGGGCGACCCCGGGCACGCGTCCAGGATCGCGCGCCGTATCATCATCTTCACCGTGGCATTCCATGGCCGCGGTGGCGGCAGCGCCGCCTTCCAGGCTTTCAAGAGTACCGGCGCTTGCTGCGCTCGCACTCCGCCGCCCGCCAGCCTCGGTCAGGGACGCCGTCCGAGCGCTCGTGGTTGCAGGGCCGCCGCCACGTGCCGGCGGTACGACGGCCGACTGCAAGAGACTCTTCGCGCCGTCCAACGGCGTGAGGTCCGGCCCCTCGTTCTGGTCGCTGGCGAGCGAGCCTCTCCGCTTCGCCGTGGTGGAGTCGTCCGACGCCGCGGCTGCTGCGGCGGCGCGGGCACTGTGCTCCGTGGTGACGGCGTACGGGCTCTCTGAGTGGCCGGGCAGCGCCGCCGGCATCGCGGCCGCCGTCGCCGAGAGCGGCTGGACCGTCGCCGGCGCCGCCGCCGCGTCTTCCGTCGTCGTGGCACTGGCGGCGGCGCTGCGGGATGGGTCGTCCAGCTCGCTCGCGGCGGCGGCCGCGATCCGCGGACTTGCCGACGCCGTCGCGCCTCTGTCGGACGCCGCGTCGGCCGGCCGGCGCGCCGACGTCTTGCTGCGCGGGTTTCCCAGCGGCGAGCAGCGCGCGGTGCTGGACGCGCTGGAGGGCGGAGGCGCGGCCATAGGCCCAGCGGCGAGCGCCGCGTGCGCCGCCATCGCCGCTGCTCTGGCCCGGGAGCCCGAGAGCTGGTGGCGGGTGGCCGCGGTCCTGGCCGCGCTCCCGCGTCTTGCCGCGTCCTGCTGCGACGCGTGCGCGTCCGAGTCGGCGCCGGGGACCGAAGCCCTGTCGCTCGCGGCGTGGGCCGTGGGCCCGTCATCCGAGGCCCCGGCGTCGCTGGACCTGGCGGACGGCAGCGTCGCTCTCTGTGTCGCGGGGTCGGCGTGGGTGTCGGCCGCAGAGCTGGGGATGCTCTGCCGCCACCACCAGAGGCTGCTTCGGTGCGCGGGCGTGACGTGACTCGGCGCCTGCCGACTCGGCGCCGTTGGCCGTCGGCGGTCACAACAGCATGACACTCGTTGCTACTCGGGTGCTCAATCACACGCACGCAGTCTTGCCTTTTTCTTCAAGCCGTCACCCGCCCCTCCAGCACGCCCCAGGGCAGTCACTGCTCCGCCCACGGCGTCAGCCCCTTCGTCGCTTTACGCGGCCCACTCCTCCTCCGCCCACGGCGTCAGCCCTTCCAGATTCGCCGTCGCCCGCCCCAGCGTCACCCTGGTCCGCCGCGACAGCCACTGCGACGCCGACGCCGCCCCGTCCTGGCCCGCCGCCTCCCGCACCACCGCCTCCATCACCCGCCCGTTCAGCAGGATGTCGATGTGCTCCGACGTCGCGCCCCCCTGCGACCGCAGGTAGTCCACCGTCCCCCGCACCAGCCCAGCCTGCGTGATGTGCTCCAGCCACTGCGCCGCCTCGGCCCCCGCCTCCGCCGCCGCCTCGTCCTCCCCCGCCTCGGCGCCCCGCACCGTGTGAGCGATGCCCTCGAGCTCCTCCTCGATGCCCCCCGACGACGTGAACGGCAGCTCGCGCGTCACCACCCTCGCCCGCCCCGGGTTGCCCTCCCGCGACCGGAAGTGCCGCTCGCACAGCAGCGACAGCGAGATCGCGGGGACGGTGCCGTCGCCGTCAGTGTACGTCACACCCGACGACACCCGGCCGGGCCCGCCCCGCCCGCGCGGCTTGCCCACGCCCGACGACGGGGCCCCGCGCCTCCGCGTGCCGTTCGCCCTGGGGCCGCGGTCGGGCGCCGCCGGGTCGCGGTGGAAGCCCGACGCAATCTCCACCGGGACGGGCGCCAGGGCGGATCCGTGCACGGCGATGGTGTCGTTCCCTGCGGCGGCCGCTTCCTCAAGGTCCACCCAGGCCTCCTGCGGGCGCGCCCGCACCGCCAGCATGTTGTAGTGCCGCTCTACCGGCCGGCCGACGCCGTAGAGGCAGAGCACCGTCATGGAGGGGGCGTCGGGCAGCGGGGCCGACAGCGGGTTCGACCAGTACCGGCGGGGGAGGCCGCCCGCTGTGGCGCGGTATCGGCGGGAGCCGTCGGGCCGCGGGGGCGTCGCCCGGTCGAGCTCTGCCTGCGAGGGGGGCCTCCACGCGTTGAGGTCCACGAAGGAGTCGATCTGTCCCATGAAACCGCCGTCCTGCACTCGCATCATGTCGAAGACCTCCTCAACGGACAGGTGGAAGTCGCCCGCCGACTCGATGGCGCCGGTCAGGCTGTCCACGCCGGAAGCCGCCTGGCCGTGCTCTGCCGCCGCCCCGTCGGCGTCCTCGTGCTCTGCCGGCTCCGAGAGCTCCGGCTCGCCGTAGGGCTCATCGTCCTGCCCCGGCGGGGTCGCCCCCGCGCCGTGGGGTGACAGGGCCTGTGTCACGGCCTCCTCCAGCGACACGCTGCCGTCCCCGTCGACGTCGATAAAGCCGGCGCGGTCCAGCGCGTCCTGGAGCGACTCGTCCGCCGTCACGACGCCGTCACCGTTGTGGTCCGCGAACCCGGCCAGGCGCAGCGCCGAGTCCAGGGCCATCTGCGCGGCCGCCCCGGGGCCGGGCCGGGCGGGGTGAGCCGGCGGCGTGGGGCGCTCCCGGCCCGCCCGGACGCGGATGGCGGACGTGCCCCGGCTCGACCCTCGACGGACGGCCCTGGCCAGGGAGCTGAAAAGGGCCGTCGTGACGTCATCCGAGGAGCCGTTGAGCCCGCCGGGCCGCGCCGCGAGAGGGCCGGGGCTGCCGGCCGCAGGCGCGCCCGGCGCGTCGCCCGCTGGCAGCAGCGCGCCGCCGGCACGGGGCGGCGCCTCGTCAGGCGGTCCGGGCGCTGCCGCCGCCTGGTCCGGCGGGGTGCGGTTCCGGGCCGGGTCCGGGTTCTGCGGGCTGAAGCTCCACACGGCTGGCAGGTAGGACCCGAAGGAAGAGAGGAGCTGAGAGACGACGGCGCCCGGGTCGTGGCGCTCCCACGAAACCGCGCGGCGGAGGGAGAAGACACCGCGGCCGACGGGGCCCGAGGAGCCGGCCTCGTCGGGGGCGGCGAACCACGCGGCAGGGGCGGCCAGGCGGCGGCGAGGCATCCCCGCGACGTCCAGGGGCGAGACAGGCACCCGCTCTCGGTAGAGCGGGCTGCCGGGCGGGGGAGGCACGCGCCGGAAGGTGCCGTTGGCGGCCCAGGGGGGCGAAACCCCGTCCCCCGCCGCCCCGGGTGCGGGCTGGCGGCTCCCTCCCACCCGCCGCGCCCCCCGCCTCGGCGCCGCCCAGCCCGACCACGGCGCCCTTGTCCCGCCCTTCCCGACCCTCCCGCCCCACACCCGTGCGCCACCCATGGGGAGGAGCGCCGTCATGCTCTGAAACGACCGCCACAGCTCCCGCAGCGACCGCTTTGGCAGGTACTGTTCAAGCATCGCCCCGAAAAGGGGATTCACGGCGGCCAGGTTGCCCATCTGGCCCGAGTACCACGACACGAGGCCCTTGGGGGACCCCGCCGCGGATCCTGCCAGGTTCACCCACGTCCTGATGTACCGGCGGGCCCACCAGCCGTCGCAGGCGGCCGGGAGCGCGCCGTCCGTGTCGGCCTGGCTCCAAGACGCCTCCCTGGCCGCCCGCTCCGCCGCGGGGAGGTGCGGGCACTGCCGTCCCGTTGCCGCCCGGCTGTGCACCCACTGGAAGAAGTACGAAACGACGTTGAAGCCCATCGAGTGGGACACGAAAACGACCGGCCGGCCGCCCGCGACCTCGCTCATCAGCTCGACCTGCGCCTTGAGCTTGGAAAAGTAGCGGTCGCGCTCCTCGAGGAGGTCGAAGCGAAGCCTCCAGTCGTACGCGGCGAGGTGGATCATGGCCTCGTCGTACCCGAGGGCGGCCAGCTGCTGCACGAGCCCCGCCCACAGGCTGTACGCGCCCATGACCACGTCGGCCGCGGCGAGGCCCGAGGCGGCCCGCAGGCGGACGCCCGGTGGATCCGTGCCCGTGGCGTTGTCCAGGCGCATGTGCTGGAGCCAGCAGTCCACGCTGACGAGCAGCTTGTTCGCCTGCGCAACGTCCCCCCAAAGCCGCTGCCTGAAGTGCCGCCTCGCACACGGAAGGCCAGACCATAGCTCCAGCCCTGAGGACGTGATTCCGGGCACAAAGACCACCGGGTGCCGCCGCCGGAGTCCGTCCTTTGCCAGCCGTTCGCCAAGCAGCAGCAGCGACTCTGTGGGCCGTTCCGGGGCGACCACGGGCGCAATTTCTGGAGCAGCAGCGCTCCCAACGTCCTGGGGCGGGGAGACCGTCGGTTCGACGACGATTGCGCGCCGACGAAGCGCCACAACGGCGGCATCGAGGAGCACGTTCTCCGGGTCGACCAGGTCTCGCAGCAGGTCGATCGTCGACGGCAGCGGAAGCACACCAGACAGGAGGTACACGAGCAGGATGAGGAACAGGCACATGCGCTTGCACCCGGTGATGCAGCACGTCGACGGCGGAGCGCCCGCCGGAACCTGTCGCTGCCACGCGGCGGGAGGCAGCACCGGCACAGCCCCACCCCGGGCACGCCGAGCGCTCGGCGCAGATACAGAGCGCGCCGGCATCAGCCGCGGCGCGCGGTGAAGGGTGCGTGCACGGAGGAGTGTTCCGCAGATTTCCGATGTGGGGCAGCCTGAGCGGCAGGGGCGGTAGGGCCGAAGCACACGAGCAATCGCACGCAGGCGCATCGAACGCTGGTATCACGTATCTTGCGGCACGGGCTTGAGCGGCTGGAGAGACAGCGGTGAGCGCGTGACCTGGGCTCCGGGCCGCCCTGGAGGAGCTGGTCCTCTTGCCCCGCCCAGATGGTCATGGTCCTGGCAGAGAGCGTGTCGCCGACAACGTTGCACGTCGTCTCGACCCTGCGACGGAAATGAAGAGGAACGGCCGGCTCGGGTGGCAGGGGGGCGAGCGAGTCAGAGGCCGGGGCGCCTTCCGGAGAGCGATCGGGTCGGCCTCACCTGTCCATGATCGCATCCACGGAGAGGAAGATCCCAAAGGCTGGGGGCAGCGCGGAGCTGGGGAACGCCGCAGCCCAGATGGAAATCAGCAGGACAGTGCCGGCTTGAGGGATGGGCGCTGCCCCGACGGACGCCAGCGTTCCCATCACCGCGACGATGGCCTGGGTGCCGAGCGACGTGTCCAGACCCGACGTCTTGGCCATCCAGAGAGCGACGATGGAGTAGCCGATGGAGGCGCCGTCGAGGTTGAGCGTTGCTCCGAGCGACGCCGTGGAGCGCGCGAGCGTGGACGGGACGCCGGCATCGGTGGCGCACCGCATCGTGACGGGCAATGAGGCCGCGGAGGAGGACGTGGAGGCCGCTGTGAGGTACGCGTCAGTGCAGTGGCGGCCCATGTATCCGTAGATGGAGCCGAGGCTCCGGCGGCCGCGGAGCGAGCAGCCCGTCGCCGCCCAGTGGAGGGCAGGGAGGAGGACGCACGCGTGGAGGCCGATGGCGAGGCCGTGCATGCCGACGAGGAGGCCGGCCTGCGCGAACACACGGCCGGGGTCCGACACAGACGCGAAGGTTGCCGCGAGGAGGGAGGCCACTGCCACGGGCGCGGCGACGATGACGACCTCCACGACCACCACGACGGCGGCCTGCACCTCCTCGGCGAGCCAGACGAGGAGGGAGCGGGAGCGCCAGCCGGCCGAGGGCTGCGCCTCATCCAGGCGCTGCCGCTGCTCCGCGGCGGAGAAGGAGTCACCAGTCACGCCCGCGATACGAGACGAGAGCGCCGGCCTCGGCGCGCCGCCGGCCTTTGGGACGCCACCCTTGGCTTCCGGCTTGGAGTCGTCCGCCGTCGCCTCGGCGCCCCGCGAAGCGTCCGGCGCCTTTTCCGTGGCAGTCTCGGCCCCGGCCTTGCGCCGCTGGGCCACGGCGGCGGCGGCAGCGCCGAGCGCCATGCTGGCCGTGATGACTCCGAGAAGGTTGTCGGACACGACGGCGGCCAGATAGTTGTCCGGCACCAGGCCCTCCAGCAGGGCAAGCGCCGTGCCAGTGAACGTGCGCGCGTCGGGAAGGCCTGCCGGCCCAGCTGCGCCTGTTCCATTGACCGTGAACACTGCCGCCGCCGCTCCCGGGGTGCTGTTGCAAAGTAGCGCGGGCGGCGATGACGCCGCCACACCCGTCCAGCCGTGTGCGGCCACGACCCAGCCGCCCCCTGCTGACTCTGAGCAGCGGAGGCTGATCTGCGAGACGATGCCGTCCTCCGGAAGGTTCTCGGCCTCGATTGCACCAGCAAAAATGTTGTACCACAGCAGCCCCCATAGCGCGCAGAAGGCCGACGTGGACAGGTACCAGCACAAGAGCCTGCTGCCGAGCCGGGCACCACCAGCGCGCGAGCCGGGTCCCCCGCCCGCTCCGCCAGCCGAGCCGCCGAGGGTTGCCATTCCGGCGACGCTTGAGATCATGCTCGCGGCAACGAGGGGCGCGACCGCACACCGCAGAACCCGCACCCACAGGTTTCCGGGCAGCCGGACCCATGTCACGACGTCCTCGGACGGGCTTGCGGCCTGCAAGATGAGCCCGAGGATGATCCCCGCGACACCTCCCAGCACCACGCGACCCTGCGGCGCGGGCCGTGCGATCAAGCCACCCGTGAAGGTTTTGCTTGGCAAGCTCGCGCACGGGTGCGATCACCGTGGGCTATCCGTGCTTCCTGGTTTACCGTGAGCTTCGCTTGGCTTCGGACTCACCTGTCGCCCCAGCTTCGTACAGCACTCCGTGGCGCCCCTGCGACACCAGCCAGCACACTGTGCGGACATTGCCTCGCGTTCTGTGCCTGGTGTGTGCGTCTGCACGAGCCAGGCCAGGCGGTGTCGCGACTCTGTAGTTGGATCAGAACGTTTTGCGGGCATAGCGCCGATTCGGCATCACGCATCGATGTCCAGGGGCTTCTGCACGGCGGCGATGGCCTCGGCGGAGCCGCGGAGCTTGCTGGCCTCGGAGTCATCGAGCGGCATGGCGCAAACGTCGCGGACGCCGTTGTTTCCCACCACGCAGGGCAGGGAGAGGAAGACCTCGTCGGTGATGCCGTAGAAGCCGTGGGCGACGGTGGACACGGGGATGACGCGGCGGTCGTTGCGGAGGATGCAGTCGACGATGGAGGCGGCGGTGAGGCCGATGCCGCTGCTAGTGTAGCCCTTGAGGCGGATGACGGTGCCCGCGGCGTCGATGACCTCCTGGTGGACCTTGTACCACTCGTCAGGGTCCTCCTTGGTGCCCAGGGTCGGCCAGTTCGTCTTGAGGGGGACGCCGCCGACGTTGAGCTGGCTCCAGCAGGCGACGGAGGAGTCGCCGTGCTCGCCGATGATGTAGCCATGCACGCTGTGCGGGGAGACCCCGAGGCGCTGGCCGACGAGGGTGCGGAAGCGGGAGGAGTCGAGGGCGGTGCCGGAGCCGAGGACGCGGTTCTTGGGGAAGCCGGACAGCTTGTAGACAAGCCACGTCATGATGTCGCACGGGTTAGAGACCACCAGCAGCACCGCGTTGGGCGAGTAGCGCACCACCTCGGGCACGATCTCTGCGCGGAGGCGGGGGTTGCAAGGCCGGGAAGGGCTGAGGCAGGCGAGCGGGGAACCGCGGGCGTTGACGCGTTGCGGCCGCTCCGGCACACTGATTTCGTGGCATGGCCTCCGCAAGTCGCCGGGCCGAGCGGTGGGGCTGGCAGCGAGGCTTGCAGCGCGCTCTCGGCCCCCTCCGAGCCGCCGTCGCCAGCGCGCCACGCTCACTCTTCAGCACGTTGAGGTTGCGCCCAACAAGGTCCAGGCGGGACTCGCCAATGCGCTGGCGCACCCCGGCCGTGATAACCACGACATCGCTGTTCTCCGAGATGTCGTACTCGCTCGACCCGCGCACCGTCACGTGCTTGGTGAAGGCAGCCCCGTGCTTGAGGTCGAGGGCCTCGCCCACAACCTTGTCGTGCGCGATGTCCACGAGGGAGAGCTCAGAGCAAAGGCCCTGGCTGACAATCGCGAAGGCGACGGCCACGCCGACCTGCGCGGGACAGAAGCGTCGCCAGGGCGATAATACATACGTGGATGCTTAGGCATCAACTCTGGACGCCGTTCTCCGGTTTTCTCGGCCGATGGCGGTGTTTGTCGTGCCGGAACACTACGTCGCGTGCACGCTTCGCGACGCTGACCGGGTCCTGATGGTCCCCGCCTGCCGGTGCCCGCTGACATGCCTGGCGCTCACCTGACCTGCCCCGACGACAGTGACCTTCCTGCGCAACATCGGTGCCGAGCGAGCAGGAAGGTGCGGTGGCTTGGCAGGGGCAGCGAGGAACATTGCCCTGAGCCGGCACGAATCCTTCTCCGGCCTCGAGGGCAGCCGAACGGCCGCACAACCAGCCCGTCGCGGCTGCGCGTGTCATGGATTCGCTCGGGGTCTCACTTCCCGGGCTTGTGCACGGGGGCTTCGTCGACCGCGTGGAACACAGCCTTGCGCGTGGCCTCGCCCTCGGCGTACTTGGCGGCCTCGCCGTCAAGAACCGCGAGAGGGGTGGCCGGTGTATCGGAAGACGATGCGGATGCTGCTGCCATCGTCTGAGCGCGAGTGACAGTGGCTGCGGATCCTCGCTGTCACTCTCGATGACTGAAGCTCTGCCTTCACCTAGCCAATTGCTGGCCGGATTGTGCAACGGGCCGTGTGGCGGGGCTGTGACCTAGACTGCGTACACTAGCGAGGGCTGCGCATTCCTACGAAGGCAGTCCGGCCCGCAAGAACAGGTGGCAGGGGAGAGGTGCCAGTCCCCAACGGATGAGCCTGGAGGGCGAGCGTGCACAGCAGCGACTCCAGCCTGCCGACCCTGAAGCACCGGGGTGGGCAGCAGCTCGGGACGCTGGAACCGGATCCACCTATTTCTTCGACCGGCGATCGGGCCGGAGGACCTGGACACCGCAGGCCGGTGCAGCAGTGTCCGCCACTGCAATCGGTGCTCGCAGCGCGGCCTCATCGGGGACTGTACCAGGATCGGCCGCGGCTGAGCAGCCCAGATCAGGTGCAGAGATGAGCTCACTCGCATGGCGGAAGCGGGAGCACCCCAAGGGGTCTGGTCGGTACTTCTACTCGAACAAGGCGACGGGCGAGAAGACGTGGGAGCGTCCGGCGGACTACGCGAGCGACGGGGAGGAGGGGCCGTCGTCGTCGGCTGCTGCGACACCGGCTGTGTCGTCGTCGGGGGCTGAGGCGGGGCCGGGCAAGACCACCTCGTCGTCGTCGTCGTCGTCGACTGGGTGGCGCAAGAAGGAGCACCCCAAGGGGTCTGGTCGGTACTTCTACTCGAACAAGGCGACGGGCGAGAAGACGTGGGAGCGTCCGGCGGACTACGCGAGCGACGGGGAGGAGGGGCCGTCGTCGTCGGCTGCTGCGACACCGGCTGTGTCGTCGTCGGGGGCTGAGGCGGGGCCGGGCAAGACCACCTCGTCGTCGTCGTCGTCGTCGACTGGGTGGCGCAAGAAGGAGCACCCCAAGGGGTCTGGTCGGTACTTCTACTCGAACAAGGCGACGGGCGAGAAGACGTGGGAGCGTCCGGCGGACTACGCGAGCGACGGGGAGGAGGGGCCGTCGTCGTCGTCGTCGGCTGCTGCTGCGGCATCAGCGGCGGTCCTCAAACGCCCCGCAGACCCGCCTGCCGACCCAGCTCCAGCCCAGACGACATCGAGCCCCGCGGACACCGGTCCTGGCGCCGTCGGCCCTGCCCCCAGCGACTGGTCCAAGCGAGAGTACCCGCGAGGGAGCGGCAAGTACATCTTCTTCAACGCCCGGACCCAAGCGACGAGCTCCAGGCGGCCGGCTGGCTACGAGAGCGACGACGAGGTGTCGGGCAAGCATGCGAAGCCGGAGGCTCCTGCGGCCGAGGCAGCCCCGGCGTACGACCCTGAGGACCCAAGCACGTGGGGGGCCGCGCCCAAGGCCGTCGATACCACGGCGGCACCGACGGCAACGCCGGCAGCAGAGTACGACCCTGACGACCCGAACACGTGGCCGTCGGGCCCGGGCCTGCAGGCCACCGGCCCGGCCGCTGCCTCAGGCGCAGGCGAGGCAGCACCGGTCGCCCCAGTGGCCGTGGATGAGGCCGCCAAGGCCGGAGCTCCGGCCGAAGTCGCTCCCGCTGCCGGTCATGTTACGCCGCGACAGGGGGTCGGGGCCGAAGCGCCGGTGACGACGACGGCCGCGGCGCCGCCCCAACCCGCCTGGGTCGTGCCGCCCGGTCCTGCGGCAGACACCCCGGACCCGGACGATCCGTCATCGTGGGGCGTCCCGGGGGCGCCCGTTGCCGCCCCGGCGCCGGTACCGGGCACGGCCCCGCGTCCCCCGGCTCTGCAGGACGACGCCGAGCCGGCCGTGGAGGCCGACGGCGGGCAGGGCCCCGGCCGCACCGCGGCGACGCCGCCACCGCTGCCCGCCCGCGACGACGGCAAGAGCCGCGTCACCAACTGGCGAGTCGAGACCGACCCCGTCACCGGCTACTCCGTGTGGCGAAACCGCGCCACGGGGGACGTGCGGCTGGACGAGCCGGAGGAGCTCAGAGGGCTCGCAGCGGGCGTCAGGGAGGCTGAGCCGGCAGAGCCGACGCAGCGCGCCGACGCGCCGGCCCGGCTCGAGTCAGTGGTGGCCGATGGCGGGCGGGTGGCCACGTCCAACCCGATGGCGGCGCTCGCTGCCGCGGGCCACCCGGCCATCAAGGCCGCCCCGCGCCCGCCCCCGCGTGACGACGCGCAGGCGCCCGGGGAGCTCGCCGGCGCCGAGCCGCCCATGGACGCCGCGACGCTCGAGTCGGCCGACGCGCCGCCGTCGAGCCCGGTGTCGCCTCACTACCAGCACTCCGAGGGGGCAGAGCCCCCGGCGCACGGCGCCCCGGCGTCGCTCCGCTCCGATGGGGCCCGGCAGCCTGGCAGCGACACGGGCGACGGCCGGCGGCTGTCCCTGCCCAACCCCGCGCTGGCCGGCCCCGCATCCGAGGCCGGGCCCGGGCACTCCCGCCGTCGCTCGTCCCGCGCCACGCAGTCGTCGGCCGTGGAAAAGCGTCCGCAGGACGGCGACGGCCCGTCGCTCGTCCCCGAGGCGGTTCTCACCGAGGGATACCTCCAGAAGCGCAGCCGCGGGCGGTGGGTGGTCGGCAGAGCCTGGCAGCGGCGCTACTTCGTGCTGACGTCAGACCCCCCCTCGCTGGTGTACTTTGACAACCAGGCAGCGAGGGACGCCCCCAGGGCCCGCCCCGCCGCCTCGCTGGCCACGCTCTCGACGCAGGGGCTCGAGTGCCGCGACCGGGTCCTCACGCTCCGCCTGGACGGCTTCGGGGAGTACGCGGTCCGGGCGGAGACGGCCGAGGCGGCCGCCCGGTGGCGCCACGAGGTGCTGCGCCTGCTGTGGCGGACGGGCCACTCGGCCCCCGTCGGCACGTCACTCCCCGGGACGATCCTGCGGGAGTTTGGGAGCGCGAGGGAGGCCCCCGCGGCCGCGGGGACGGCGTCCAGCGGGGCGGAGGACATCGGGGAGGGTGCCGAGGCCGCGAGACCGTACGCTGGCGAGGGCGTCGGCGCCGAGACGGGGGCGCAGACCGCCGCCGAGCCGGTCTCGGGCATGTCGTTCGGCGGGCCCGCTGCCGCAAGGGTCGCCGAGTGGGGGCCGAGGGGCAAGCAGAGCCGGTCGGGGCGTGCGGTATCGACGGAGCAGCAGCCGGCCGGACGGTTCGGGCAGCCCGCGGCGGGGACGCCTCTCGCGGAGGCGGGGGCGGGCGCGAGGGCGAGGGGGGCGCGTGCGGCGGAGGGGAAGGCCGCCGGCCGGACGCCCCTGTCGCGGTCGAGCTCGTCGCCGGCGGGGGCGATGCGAGCCGCCGACCCGGCCTTCCATGCCGGGCCGTCGCCCCCCGGCCTCCTCGCCGCGCACCTCCCCGCCTGGATGCAGCAGGGCTCCCCAGCCGCCTCGGCCGGCGCCGGCGCCGCGTCGTCGCCTTTCGACAGGCACCGCGAGGCCGCCCGGCCCCACCTCCGAAGCCTCGAGTCGCCGCCCGGCCCCGCCTCGCCTTCGGGCGGCGCCGCGTCGCCCATCTCCTACAGGCCGCTCCGGGGCCTGACCTCGACACCCCCAGCAGAGGCGGCGCCGCACTCGCCGGACGACCAACACTCCCACCTCGCGGCGTTCGCCCGCGCGCGGGAGTTGCTTGCAAGAGGCCCCGCCGCCCTCAGCGCGGAGGACGATGGAGACGAGGCAGACGCGGACACCGGATCGGCAGAGCCGGAACCCTCGCTAGGGCAGAGCCGCCGCACCGGCGCCGCGGGCTCCCCCAGCCTCGGCGGGGGCGGCTACGCGAGCCCTGCCGGGCCAGCCGCCGGTGACGGCGCCTCTCCCTCCCACGCTCACGACGGAGTCAGCCCCGCGTCATCGCCCGTCGGCGCCGGCCCCTCGGGCGGTTACGCCTCCCCCGCCCAGCCGCAGCGCCCCGCCGCCGGCCCGTCGGGCACCCCGCCGTCGGCGGTCGCGCGGCGCGAGGCTCGCGTCCGCTCGATACGGGAGGCCTCGGCGCAGATCGACGAGTCGTCCGCCCTCATCGCACGCCTCGCCGCCTCCCGCGGTTACGCGCGGCGGGAGTCACCGCGGGCGCGGGAGACCCGGTCGCCGCCCCGCCCCGGCGGACCCACGGCCGAGCTGTCGCCGACAGAGGCGCCGTGGCAGCGCCCCTCTTCCCCCGAGGCCGCCGGCAGCGGGTCGTCGACACCCCCCAAGCCCACACCGACCCCCCGCGCCTCACCCGGCGCGGCGTCGCCGCCCTCCCCCGCCGGCGCCGCCGCCGGCGCCGCCTCGCCCGGGTCACCCGCTCCCTCCTCCTCCGTCCTCGTGGTCAGGGCGGCCCGGGAGCTGGAGCGCGCCACGGCGTCGCTCCGCGCCGCAGGCCTCCTCGGCGCCCCCGCCCAGCTCACGCCCCGCGGCTCCACCCTCCGCCGGGACCGGGGCGTGCTCGCTGCTCGCACCGCCCGCAACGTGCGGGCGCTGGCGAAGCTGCGCTCGGCGCACGACGGCGCGGCGGGGCCCTGGCCGGGCGTCGCCGACGACTGGGCCGGCTCTGCCCCATCGCCGACGCCGGGCCGCGTCCGCACCGACCTGTCGGGCCCCTCGGCCCTGGGCGGCCGGGACGCCGCCCGAGCCGCCGCCGTCGTCCTCCAGCGCCTCCGGTGCTCCCCCGGGGCGTGCATCCGCCTCCTCTCGTCGGCCCGTGACGCAGCGAGGGCCGGGCGCCCCGCTCTCCTCGACGCCATGGCCGCGGCAGGCCTCCCGTCCACGGCGGAGACGGCGCCCCGCGCGGCCGTCGACGCCCTCTGCAGGACCATCACTCTCGGCCTCCTCCACCCGTCGTGCGCCGAGCCTGGCCGCCTCGCTGCCCTCGTCGCCACCGCCACCCGCGTCTACGTCGACTCCGCCTCCGCCTCCCCCTCGGGCGGAGGCCTCTTCAGCCCCGCAGGGGCCGCCACCGCCCCAGCCTCCTCCCGCCGCGCGGCCGACCAGCACCCCCCCTCCTCCCCTTCCTCCCCGTCCTCGGGTCACGACCACATGCGCGGCTGGGACGCCTCCGCCCTCGCCGCCCTGGCCCGGTCTCTCCGCGGCCGAGAGGACGTCAGGGCCGCGAGGCGCGACACCATCGTCCCCAGGATCGAGTCAGCCGTCGCCGACATCGTCGTGTCGCTCCGGCTCGCCGACCCCACGGGAGGCGCCTCCCCGGCCCGCGGCTCCGGCCGTGTCCACATCTCGTCGGCCGGCTCCCCCGGCGGCGCCTCCCCCGCCCTCCTCAGCCGCCTCGCCGCCACGCCGAGGACCAGGAACGCCCCGTCGCCAGGCGCCGGCCAGCGGAGCCCCGGCCGCCCCGCCGGGTGGAGCGACGCCGCCGGCACCCCCCCGTGCTGGATCCCTCCCCCCGCCGCCCTCGCCGCCCTCGCCGAGGCCCTCACGCCCCTCCTGGCAGAGCTCTCCGACGACACCCTCCCCCACTGCCTCCCCGCCGACGTCCTCTGCGCCGCCGGGGCTGTGGAGGGCAACGCCGGCGCCCCCACCGCCGCGGCCTTTCTCTTCGATGCCTGCCTCCGCCCCGCGGTCAAGGCCGCCGTCGACGCCCTCCCCTCCCGTCAGGACCGTGTCCTCGCCACCCGCGCCGCCTCCTTCGTCCGCCGCTGCGTCGTGTCGGGCGTGCCGGAGACCCTGCCAGAGGCGGCCGACCCCGCCGACGCGCCGTCCCGCGACCGCGCCCTCGCCTCCCTCGGCCGCATCGCCGCGCACTGCGAGTCCCTCGCTGCCGCGGTGAGCGACGCGGCGGCGCGAGCCGTCGCTGGGGCCGCCGGGGACGACGGCAGGGCCCGTGCCAGGCTCGCGGCAGGCGTCGGGGAGCGATGGGCCGTCGCCTCCCCCGCCGCTCTCGGCATCGCAGCCGCCGCGATGCGTTCCGGCCTCGCGTCCGGGCGCGCCCCCGCCGTCGGCCTACTGGACGACGAGGCCGCGTGGGCCGCCCGTCGCCTGGGCGAGGCGGTCAGCGGGGATTCGCTGTCCCGCCTGGGCGACGCCGCGTCGCTCCGCTGGCACGCGATCTTCGACGTCGAGACGCTCGTGACGGGGGCGGAATGGCCGTTGGACGGGGTCGGGGGCCGCGGGGCGGCGGGGCGGGAAGGCGAGGAGGAGGCCGCCGCCGCGGCCGGCCCCGACGCGGGGGCTCGGAGGCGGAGGGCCCAGCGCGCGGCGGAGGCCTCGGAGGAGTCGCTCAGGTCGTGTCACATGGGACCCTCGACCTTCCTGGACCGGCTCCACGAGGCGACGCGCCCGGCCGCGGCCGCCGCGGCCGGCAGGCGCGGGAGGGGGGGGCGCGCGTCGATGCCGGCAGCGGTCGCCGCGTCGCTCTTCCTGTCGCCCTCGGCCTCCGGGGCCGGTGGGCGGCGGAGGCGGCGCCACCGGGACCTTGACGCGGACGGGGAGGAGGACGAGGACGAGGAGGAGGACGGCGGGGCCGGGCCGGGCGGCGTGGGGAGCCCGGTGACGCCAGGCATGCTGCTCCTGTCACCGCGGACGGGGCGCGGCGCCGGCTCTGCCGGGCGGCCGCCCTACCGGCCCGTGGACCTGTGGCTCGGCGTGTCGGAGTCGGCGGAACGATGCGCCGACGAGGCGAGGCAGGCGCTTCTGGCGCTGGCTCGGTGCTCGGAGGCGTGGGCGGAGGCGGAGGGGGCGTCGGACGCCGAGCGCACAGGCATCGCGGCAGAGCTCATCGAGTGCTGCGGCTCTGCCGCGTCGGTGTCGGCGGTCGCCGGTGCGATCTGGGCGCAGCACTCGGCCCTGGAGGGCCTGAAGCGGCGGGCGGACCAGGCAGCGACGGCCCTGGCCGCGGCGCTCAAGGCCCAGCCCCGCGCGCCGTCGGGGATGCCGCCGTCCCAGTCGCCGTCCATCGTGCGGGGACCGGCGGCGGGCAAGGCGTCGTCGCCATCCCGCCCCTGGCTCCCGGCCTCGCCGGCAGCGCACGCCAGGGCGGCGGCGGAGGCCGCGGTGGGCGGCAGGTCGCCCTTATCGGGCCGCATGACGTCCTCGGCCTTCACGGGCGCGTCAACGGACAGCGATACGCCGGGCCCGACGCTCGGCGCGCTGCTCGCTACCAAGTTCAGCGCCCACCACCACACTCCCCGCGCCGCGCAGCGCGCCTGAGGGGCAGGGTCCGACCGTACCGCGAGATGACGTGGACATGATTGATCAGCGTGAATGGGCACCGTGTGCGTGACGACACGTCAGGATTTGCGGTTCTCGGGAACGTGCGTGCAGGCCACTCAGAGGGGTCATCTCCGCGTGGCAAACGCAAGCGCGGGACATTTCACTTCCCCACGGCGTGCAGGAGCAGGCCGCCCTGGTGGAACGGCATCCAGGCGCCGGGGGCCTTGGACAGTGACGTCTTGCCTGCCTGCGACCACTCGGTGACCTGCAGCCAGTCATCACCGCCCACGTCCTTGTGCACGTGGCCGTGCAGGATGGACCCGTTCCTCGGCCACTCGCCGGACGGCGCGCTCCCGCTTGACCGCGGGTCGCCGCGCCAGAACATCCCGGTGCAAGTGCCGGGGTGCTGCAGCTTAAAAGCAGCCACCGGGCCGGCCGGCACTGCCGCAGCCTCCGTGGAGGCCGCGTGGCTCGCTGAGGATCCCATGGCTGCCGTGGTAACGGCTCGGGTGTGCACGATGCGAGGGCTCCAGAATTCGGCCAACTCTGCCGCCCACGCCGGATCTCGCGAAAAATTTGCGGAATCGTTGCGCTCGGATGTCACGGACCGGTAGCCTACGCGTGCTGCCGGTAGAACGGCCCGCGTTGGGGCCCGTGCCACCGTGATGTTCGGCACGGTCCCGTGGCGTCAGCGCTTCGGAAACGCCCCGCGCCGCCGACCCCGCGCGGCCGTTCGTATGCTCGGGCTGTCCGTGCACTGATATGTGCGCCATTCGTGTTCCATGGCTGCGGCCGCATCTCGATTGTGGGGCGTCGGGGCAATGAGACTCGCGCAGCATTGGCTCCCGCAGCCGCCACCAGCGGTTGAAGCGCCTCGGCACCGCGAGAGAGCGACAACCTGTCCGATGCTCGACGAATACGCGAGGGGGGGCCTCTCAGTCCTTGGGGCACCAGACACCGGCGGGCGGGTCGCGTTCTCTGAGGAATGCCCACGCATCGCCGCCCCCGGCTGGTCCGCAAGCGGTACACACCCACTGGTCACGACGAAGCTGCCGTGTAGCAGCTGCCGCTGCTCTGGGCGGCGTGAGGTAGCAGAGCTTCAAGTTCAGCCACGTGGGTGGTTCTGGCCGCGCGGCACAAGCCGCGAGGCCGCGCCGGTGGAGCGCAGGGAGGATGATCCGGGCAGCTGCTATTCTGGTCGCGGCTGGCGCAGTTGCCTGCGCCGCGGCCGAGCCGGGGGAGCGGGCCGCCGAGGTCGCGATCCGGAACGACGTGCTCGCTGGGCTCAGCTTCACCCCGGCGTTTGAGAACTTTGATTCGGAAGGCGGGCGGGTCGTTGACGGCTTCTTGCACGGGGGCTCGACGGAGGTGAAGAAGAACTACATCCGCTTGACGCCCGACCGAGCGGTGAGGCGACGATTCAGGCTCCCGCGGCTGTCGTGGCGCCGTGTCCAACGCGCGCGCCTCCCGCCGCGGGATGCGTGGTTGTGGCATGTTCCTGGTCATGGGGCGGCGCTGGGCCCCGCCGTCGCGCTCCCCGCCTCGGCGAATGCCAGCCCGGCGACTTTTCCTTTCCGCGCCCATCGCAGAGCAAGCGCGGGTTCATCTGGAGCCGGGAGCAGCTCGATAAGGATGAGTTCACGGTGACGCTGCGCTTCCGCGTCAGCGGGCAGGGCAAGCGGATGTTCGGGGACGGGTTTGCGCTGTGGGTGACGCAGGACGGCTACCACAAGGACGGCGCGCTGCACGGGTACGCGGACACGTTTACCGGGTTCGGCATCATCTTTGACACGTTTGTGAACACGGAGCCCGGGCACGTGCACAAGGACATCGCCCTGGTGACGAACGACGGGACGCAGAGCCGCGCGGCGCCCAACGGGGCCGCGGTGGACCCGCAGGGGGCCGGCTGCGACGCCAACTTCCGCTTCCACGAGGGCCGCGACGACTTCAACCCGTCCAAGGCCCGCTCCGCCGCGCGCATCCACTTCGATTCGAGGCAGCGGGCCGTGACGGTGGAGGTTGACGCGAAGAACACCGGGGAGTGGGTGAAGTGCATCGACAGGGCGAGCGTGGACCTGCCTCAGGACTGGCACAAGACGGCGCACATCGGGATGACGGCGACGACGGGGCAGCTGGCGGACAACCACGACGTGATCAGCCTGGGCGTGATCGAAGGGAACGGGGTGACGCAGGACCACGCGGAGACGGAGGACGCCCCCGCCATGATCTCCACGGGGGAGCCGCGGCTGGACACGGCCGCGCAGACGGCGGCGGCGCGGGAGGCTGCCAAGGTGAAGAAGGAGCTTCTCGATCTGCACCACGAGCTGGAGCACAGCCTCGACAAGGTCACCG
>Ga0306871_1000207_pt1 | contig 23471 bp, 24 predicted proteins | sample AntRauMeHopE1497_FD_190447 | JGI IMG/M metagenome (GOLD analysis project Ga0306871, IMG submission 190447) | Saline lake microbial communities from Rauer Islands, Antarctica - Metagenome Hop E1 #497 (v2) (version 2) | ecosystem: Environmental > Aquatic > Non-marine Saline and Alkaline > Saline ... | reverse complement strand
GTTTTGTGCAGGTTGAGGTGGCTGACGTCGCCACCAATGTCGCCGTACCGGGCGTATCCGAGCAGGGCGTTGAGGTTCGCACCGTCGATGTACACCTGACCTCCGGCGTCGTGCACGGCCGCAGTGACCTCCATGACGGCGTGCTCGTAGACGCCGTGCGTTGACGGGTAGGTGATCATGAGCGCAGCAAGTTCGTGGCCATGATCGACGATTTTTGCTTGCAGGTCGGCGAGGTCAACATCGCCATTGTCATCGGTACCGATGACAACGACGCGCATGCCGGCCAAGACAGCTGATGCTGCATTGGTGCCGTGCGCGCTCGACGGAATCAGGCACACGGTGCGGTCGACATCACCACGCGAGCGGTGATACCCGCGAATCGCCAGCAGGCCGGCGAGCTCACCCTGGCTGCCGGCGTTCGGCTGCAGCGTGATGGCGTCGTAACCGGTCAACTCAGCCAGCCAGGTTTCCAGGTGCCCAATCATGATGAGCGTGCCGTGCACGTCTTCCAGGGGTGCAAAAGGGTGCAGGGCGCTGAACTCGGGCCACGTAACCGAAGCCATTTCGGTGGCAGCGTTGAGCTTCATGGTGCACGAGCCGAGCGGAATCATGCCGCGATCGAGCGCATAGTCACGGTCGGCGAGACGCTTGAGGTAACGCATCATGGCCGTCTCGCTGCGGTGCACATGAAACACCGGGTGGGTCATAAATTCGGATACGCGGCGCAGGCTCTCGTCGAGCTCACTGCCCACTGTCGCAACTGCAACTGCCGCCGCGGGGCCCGTCGCGAGCCCGAAGACGTGCGCAAGGTCGGGCCCCACGTCGGCCGGTGAACCGGTTGAGTCTGCGGCTGCCGTCACTTCGTCAACGCTGAGACGCACGGTGTCAGCGTCGACCTGCCACAGCAGGATGTCGCGTTCGGCGGCAGCCTCGACCAGCTCTGCAGCGCGGCCGGGGGCCGAGATCTGCAGGGTGTCGAAGAAGTCATCGTGGGCGATCGTGTATCCGGCCGCGCGCAGTTGTGCCGCGAGCGACTGAGCCTGAGCGTGCACACCTTCAGCGATGCGACGCAGCCCATCGGGGCCGTGGTACACCCCGAACATGGATGCCATCACGGCGAGCAGTACCTGTGCGGTGCAGATATTAGAGGTGGCCTTGTCACGACGAATGTGCTGCTCGCGTGTCTGCAGCGTCAGTCGGTAGGCCGGGCGGCCGTCGGCGTCACGTGAGACTCCGACGAGGCGGCCGGGCATCTGACGCTCGAGGCCTTCGCGCACGGCGAGGTAGCCAGCGTGCGGGCCACCGAATCCCATGGGAATACCGAATCGCTGCGTCGTGCCCACGGCCACGTCAGCCCCGAACTCTCCGGGGCTGGTGAGCACGGTGAGTGCGAGCATGTCGGCGGAAACAATGGCGAGCCCGCCCTGCTCTTTCACCTGAGCGATGACCGCCGTCGGGTTCCAGATGCGACCCGAGGCTGCCGGGTACTGCAGAAAAACTCCGAAGGCGTCAGGAAGATCAGCCGGGTCAGTGTCGGCGAGCGGCAGGTAGACCAGGTCGAGGTCGAGGGCTTCGGCACGGCCATCCAGCACAGCACGCGTCTGGGCGAACAGGTCGCTGTCAACGATGAACGTGTTCGACGCTGATTTTGAGGCGCGACGCGCCAGCAACATGCCCTCTACGACAGCGGTCGCCTCATCGAGCATCGAGGCGTTGGCCGTGTGCAGCCCGGCAAGCTCGCTCACCATGGTCTGAAAGTTCAAAATAGCTTCGAGCCGGCCCTGCGAAATTTCGGGCTGGTAGGGCGTGTATGCCGTGTACCAGCTCGGGTTTTCCAGCACATTGCGCTGAATGACGGCGGGGGTCACCGTGCCGTAGTACCCCTGGCCGATCATGCTGCGGCGCACCCGGTTCTGCGCGGCCAGCGCGCGCAGCTCGGCAATGGCCTCGGCTTCGGTGGCGGGGGCGGGCAGGCTGCGCAGCGGGGTCGTCTGGCGAATGGCGGCCGGCACAGCGGCATCCATCATGTCGGCGAGGCTGGCAAAGCCCAACGCGTCCAGCATCAGCTGCTGGGCGTTGGCGTCGGTACCGATGTGGCGAGAGGCGAACATGTCAAAGGCGGTCATGATCGAAAATGCTCCTGGCTAGTGGCTGCGGACGATGCGGATGTGAGACGGTGCGGTGCGGTGCGGGGGCAGTGCGGCGGCAGTTCGGGGGCGATGTGACGGTAATGTCACGCGCCGATGAGGGCACGGTATTCGTCGGGGCTGAGCAGCGCCGGAGGGCTGGCGACACGCAGCTTGACGAGCCAGCCAGCGCCATAGGGGTCAGCGTTGATCGTTTCAGGTGAGTCGGCAACGGCCTGATTGGCTTCGATAACTTCGCCATCGAGGGGTGCGTACAACTCGCCGACTGATTTGGTCGATTCCACTTCGCCGACAATGGAACCCGACACCAGTGCCGCCCCCACTTTCGGTAGGTCGACGTAAACGACGTCACCCAGGGCTTCGGCGGCGTACTGCGTGATACCGACGGTTGCCACGTCACCCTCGAGGCGCACCCACTCGTGTTCAGCGGTGTACTGCAGGTCAGCGGGTACTGCGCTCATGTGTGGGGCCTTTCGATGACGAAGTGGAGTGCAACGTGGAGTGCGACAGAGTGGCGCGAGGTGAACTGGCGACGATCAGGGGCGGGAGTAAAAGGGAAGTGTGACGACCGTGGCGGTGATGCGGGTGCCGCGCACGTCGATCTCGAGGGTGGTGCCGGCTGAGGAGACGTCGGGCGCGACAAACGCCATCGCAATCGGGTACCCCAGCGTGGGCGACAAAGCGCCAGAGGTCACCTCGCCCACCAGCGTGTCTCCGTGAAAGACCGAATACTCGGCACGCGCAGCACGACGCCCGTCGGCGCGAAGCCCCACCAGCACCGGGGCGCCCTCGGGCGGACCGGCGACAACAGCGTCGCGTCCGGTGAAAACCGGCTTGTCAGTCACCACGACTCGGCCGAGACCCGCCTGTACCGGCTGGATGCTGAGCCCCAACTCGTGACCGTACAGCGGCATGCCGGCCTCAAGTCGAAGGGTGTCGCGCGCTGCAAGACCACAGGGAACAAGCCCGAGCGGCTCACCGGCGGCGAGAAGTGTCGCCCACAGCGCGGCGGCCTGATCAACCGGAATGTACAACTCGACGCCGTCTTCACCCGTGTATCCGGTGCGCGCGACCATAAACTCGACGCCCGCAAAGTTTGCCGACCCCCAGGCGTAGTACTTGAGGTCGGCGAGACCGTCAATGCTCAGCCCCTCGGTTGCGGCGAGCACTGCCACCGATGCGGGGCCCTGCACAGCGATCAATGCAATTGCCTCGGTGCGGTCGTCGATGACGACACTGTTGGCGCCCACCCGCTGGTGCAGTGCCTCAACCACCGCGAAGCGGTTTGACGCGTTTGCCACTATGAGAAACGAGGTGTCGGTCATGCGGTAGACGATCAGATCGTCGACGATGCCGCCGTGCTCGTCGAGGACGAGCGAGTACTTGGCTTTGCCGGGAGTCATTGCCGAGAGGCGACCGGCGAGCGCAGTATCCAGAAACGCGGCAGCATCGGGGCCATCAACGGCAATTTCGGCCATGTGTGAAATGTCAAAGATTCCGGCGGCAGTGCGAACGGCGTGGTGTTCAGCCAAATCAGAGCTGTATCGCACCGGCATTTGCCACCCGGCAAAGTCGGTAAACGCTGCCCCCAGCGCCACATGCACGTTGTGCAGGGGCGAGTAGCGAGCGGCCACAGCGTCGGTGGCATCGCCTCCAGCGAGGGTGCCGGGAACGGTGCCGGGCATGGTGGCGGTCCCGGTGGCGGGGCCTGTCGCGCTGGCGCTGTCTGACACGGAGTTCTCCTGACGCTGAAGGTCGGTGGAACTCCCCCTCTGTCATCGTGCCTGAGAGCTTCACGCACTCGCGGCGTATTTTACCGCGCGAGTAAACGCTTTCACCGTGGGCGAGGGCGGGCGACGAATGCCGCTGCCCTGCTTTTCAGAGTGGCCTGGTCGAGCGGTACAGATACCTGAGAGATTGGCGGGGAGGCTTGCTCCTTCGGTGCCCCCGAAAACTACTGAGGGCTCTCCCGCACGACAGTGACGGCCGAGTGTTCAGTTGTGGTCATACTGTACATCGCTTCCGTACCGTTCCGACAGCAACACGGGTGGGAGCGTCGCGCCCCCACCCGTGTTGCGCCGCGGCGCAGATGCGCCGCTGATGTTTCGTTAGATGAGCCCCTTGGATTCAAGCCAATCGCGAGCGGCAACCGACGCTTGGGCGTTCTCGTCGCCTTCAACGCGATCGCGCAACGCAATCAGGTCGTCAGTGGTGAGAGCGGCCGAAATGGCGTTGAGCACGGCGGCGAGTTCGTCACTGTAGACGCTCGAGTTCAGCAGCGGCACGATGTTCTGCGAGGCGATGAGATTGAGCGGGTCTTCAAGTACAACGAAGTTCTCGTTGGTGATGGCCGGTGACGTGGTGAAGATGTTGGCAACCTGAACGGCACCATCGATCAAGGCTTTCACCGTGTCGGGGCCTCCGAAGTCTTCGATGGGCAGCAGCTCAACGGCGCTCACGCCGTAGACCGAGGCCAGGCCCGGAAGACCGAAGCCGAGTTCGCTGAACTGGGGGTAGGCACCCATGGTGAATGGTTCAAGAGCGCTGAGGTCGCCGATCTCGACGAGCCCGAACTCGTCGGCCGTTGCCTGAGTCACAACGTACGCATCTTTGTCTTCAGCGGGTGATGAGTCGAGAACCTGAAAGCCTTCGGCAACGAATTCGCTGAGCGCGGCGTCAACGTCGACGGTTGCGCGCGCGGCATTCTCAGGGTCGTAGAAGAACAGCAGGTTGCCGTTGTACTCGGGAATCAAGTCGATCGAGCCGTCTTCCAGGGCCGGAATGGTGGCTTGACGGGGGCCGAGGTTCAGCGCGGTATCGACGTCAAAGCCAGCCTCTTCCAAAGCGATGGCATAGATCTCAGCGAGAATTTCGCTCTCCGGAAAAGCAAAAGATCCGATGGTGATGCTCTCGCCCGCGCCCTCTGCAGGTGTCGCGGGCCCCGTCGGGTCTTCAGCCGCGCACCCTGCGAGAGCGAAGATCGCTCCGATCGCGACGGCGCTGACCGCCACGCGTGTCTTTTTGTGTGATGCAAACATTTATTTTTTCCCTTCATCGGCAGAGTTTTCTGCCACCGCGGGGCGCCCTAATGACGCTGCGCGGGAGTCTGAGCCCTCTTGCGGAGCAGAAGTACGCCGCGACGGCGACACATCAGCACCGCGGGGTCGTACTAGTCGCTGCACCAGTGCAAGAACTGAGTCAACGATAAGGGCTAGCGCTGTAACGAGCAGTGCACCCCCCAAAATGCGGTCGTTGTCGTTGAGGCCGATGCCGCTGGAAATAATGCGACCGATGCCGCCGAGCCCGATGTATGAGGCGATGACGGCGGTGGCGATCACCTGCAGGAAGGAGGCTCGGATGCCCCCCACAATGAGCGGCAGGGCGAGAGGAATTTCAACTCGACGCAAAATCTGCCACTCGCTCAAGCCGGTGGCGCGTGCCGCATCGACGGTCACGCGGTCGACCGACTCGATGCCGGCGTATGCGCCGGCGAGTGTCGAAGGGATTGCGAGAACTGTGAGGGCGGCAAACGCTGCGGTGAACCCGGTGACGGTAAAGCTAAGAAAGTAACCGAACGCGACAGAGAGCGCCATGAGTAGCCCCAGCGTTGGCATGGCCCGTGCGCCGCCGGTGAAAGCAATGACGAACTGACGGCCACGACCGGTGTGCCCGATGTAAAACCCCAGCGGCAAAGCGATAAGGGCTGACAGCACGACGCAAATGACCGTGTAGGTGAGGTGCTCGAGAAGGCGGTCACCAATGGGAAGCGGGCTTTGCGAACCGGCGACGTAGTTGTTGGCATCGAACAGCCACGCCAGGGCGCTGAGAAAGAATTCCACTAGGCACCGCCCCGCACTGCGTATCGGCGCAGACGCGAGAGTGGTGCGCGTGCCCGCGTGGTGTCATGCCACGGCATTACGAGCTTGCCGAGTCGCACTAGGAGAAAATCGAATAGCAGGGCGATAAGAACGCTGGCGACGATGCCCACCAGAATTTCTTCAAGATTGTTGCGCTGGCGGCCGTTGAGAAACAGGTAGCCGAGGTTTCGCGAGCCGATGATGGCCCCCACTGACACGAGGGCGATCGTGCTGACCGACACGACTCGCAGACCAGCGAGGAGAACAGGGCCTGCAAGCGGAAGCTCCACTGTCCAAAACCGCGTCCACGACGAGTAACCCATGGCCGTTGCGGCCTGCCGAGTGGTGCTGTCAACCGCGGCAAGGGCGTCGGCAGCTGAGCGCACCATCACGGCTACCCCGTAGATGATGAGCGCGACGATCACGTTCACTTCGCTGAGCACGCGGGTGCCCAGAATGTAGGGCAGCATCACAAACAGTGGCAGCGACGGAATCGTGTAGAGCAGACTGCCCGCAGATATGGTCACTGCCCGCAGAGTGCGGTTGCGGTTTGCAACCCACCCCAGTGGCACTGCGATCACAAACGAGGCCACGATGGGAATCACACTCAAGCGCAGGTGATTCAGAGTGAGCTCGGCAACCAGGTCGAGGTTGTCGAGTGTCCAACTCATGGCGAGTCCGCTGCCGGTGGTGTTGTGGCGGCAAGCACTCCGGTGGGTCTTCCTTCGCGATCCACGACGAGAGTGATGTCACCGTCGCCCTGACGTTTTTGTAAAAACAGTTGCCTTTTGCCGGTGTCGGCGCCAATGAAGCTGGCAACAAAGTCGTCGGCGGGCTGCGCCAAAATCTGGCCGGGGGTGCCGACCTGGGCAATGACGCCACCCTGTTTCAAAATAACGACCTGGTCAGCCAGCATGAACGCCTCATCGATGTCGTGAGTGACGAAGACGATTGTTTTGCCCAGCTCGCGCTGAAGCCGATTGAGTTCTGTCTGCAGTTCGGCACGAACAATCGGGTCGACGGCCCCAAACGGTTCATCCATGAGCAGCACCTTGGGGTCACCTGCCAGTGCCCGGGCCACACCCACCCTCTGCTGTTGGCCACCAGACAGCTGGCGGGGGTAGCGGCGAGCCAGCGTGTCGTCGAGTCCGACGGTCGCGAGCAGTTCGCGGGCAGCTCGGCGAGCGTCTGTTTTGTTAACTCCGTTGAGACGGGGCACGGTGGCAACGTTGTCGACGACTGTGCGGTGCGGCATCAACCCCGCAGCTTGCAGTACGTAACCGATGCGGCGGCGAAGGCGCACTGGGTCGAGCCTGGCAACGTCTTCGCCATCGATCAAAATCTGCCCACTAGTGGGTTCAACCATGCGATTGACCATGCGCAACAGAGTCGTCTTGCCCGAACCCGAAGACCCCGCAAAGACGGTGGTCTTGTGCGAGGGGAGCGTCATCGAGAAGTTTTCGACAGCGAGCGTGCCGTCACTGAAGATTTTGGTCACGTCGCGAAACTCGATCATGGCGGTGGTCTCGTTTCTGGCGGGATGAGCACCAGTAACCGATTTTTACACAGATCTGCGCAAGTGATGCTCGCCTGTGAAAAACCTGTAAAAAAGGATTCGCATCCACCGCCCCACCGTTATCGGCGCTTTTGACTCGTCGCGCTAGTCCTCACCCAACAGCGACGAGAAATCGTCGTCGCCGGCCGCGTTCATAGTGAGCATTTCCGCCGCGCTCTCCGTCATCTCAATGATGGCGTTCAGCAACTCAGCCACATTCGTCGACTGCAGCAACGTCACCTGATCGAGCGCCCCGAGAGGGGCAATGCCGGCGAGCTGCCAAGACGCCTGAATGGGGTCGTCTGCCAGATCGATATCTGCCGGCCACTGCAACTCAACAAACTCGCTTGCCCGAGCAATCGTGCGGCGCACCACCTGCTCAGCTCGGTCAAGAAGCGGTTGATTTTCGTCGTCCCAATCCAACTCGTCGACGGTGCGCACTTCAGCGCGCGGAAAGGGGTCATCGTCGAGCCAGTTGACGACCTGAACGCGTCGCTCGCCCTGGGCAATCAGGCCGATGAAGCCTTCGCTGGTCTCTACCCGAGAGATTTGCGCAACGGTGCCCACCACGAAACGGTGTTCTCCCCCGCCCACCTCGCTGCCGCGCTCAATGAGCACAATGCCAAATTCGGGTGGCTCGTCGCCCAAAATCGTTGACAACATAACGATGTAGCGCTCCTCGAAGACTCGCAGCGCTGTCGGCATGAAGGGGAAAAGGACCGATCCGAGCGGGAACATCGGCAAAACTGTCATGGTCCAACGATTCCATGCGTTGCTGGGGATGCGCGGAGCGTTTACCTCTGGCCGCCAAGCCGCCCGAGGTCTAGGTTGAAAAGGTGATCGCACGACTATGACTGAACAGCAGCCCTACACAGTGATGCGCACCCTCGATCAGTTCGAAGTGCGCTCGTACCCCGCCCACATGCTCGTGCAGGTGAACGTTCGTGGCGCGCGTGGTGGCGGCCCGCAGGTTCGGGGGCTCTGCGCGCGCTGTGCGTTTTACTGACCAGGGCAAGCAACTAATTACGGCTGTGCAGGCCGCCGGTCTCGAGCCCATCGGCGAGGCCTACTATGCACGGTTCGACCCGCCGTGGATGCCTGGATTCTTACGTCACAATGAGGCACTCGTCGAGGTAACGGCCGCCGCAAGCTGAGCGAGTGAGCGACCACCCTTGACTAGCGAAGGTCGTGCCGGTGGTCGTCAGCAATACGTTGAAAGACACGGGTGGCGCTCGGCGAGACAGCGCGTGGCGACACGGCAATAGGCTCGACGTCGACCTGCGGATCGTTCCGTGAGAGGGCGGCCGTCTTGCCCGGCAAAAAAGCGTCATCAAGGTGCGCGGCCAGATCGTGCAACGCCGTTTGCATGGTGAACCCGGTGAGGCGTACAGCGGGGTCGCTCGATGCCGCAGCGGCGTCGGCGATCTGGGTGGCTGCGTTGAGACCCAGGGCGAGGCTGAAGCGAGAATCATGTTCGCGAAAGTAGTAAGTTTCTGCGGTTTGCATGATGTCAACACGCGTCGATGCGAGCTGTGCGGCCAGCGACTCCACAATCGCCGAAATGGTGGTGTCGGTTCTAGCTGTGCTGGCGGCATCCGACGAAAAAATCAGGTCAACAAATCCCGACTCACGCAGTTGCGTGAGTCGCAGCGCCAGGGCCCTCTGTCGTGCGAGGGCTCCGTGAATCTGAATGAACCACGCCGCCGACGACGACAGCAGTGCGAAACCGGTCAGAGCTTCGAGGGGCACCACCATGCGCAGCCATTGCTCGTTCGGCACGAGGTCTCCGAACCCCAACGTCGTGAGAGTTGAGGCTGAAAAGTACAGCGCCTCGATGAAGGGCACGAGTGCGCCGGGCTCAACGCCGGGGGCGTACACGAACTGACTCGGCATGCTCGGCAGGTAGATGAGAGCCCAACCGAGTATCTGAAATCCCGCCCATGAAGAGATCACTATGACGACGGAGGCTGGCCCGGTGATGCTGCCCGCGCGACCAAGTCGCCGGGTCAGCCGCCAGGCCGTGGCAAAAACGTACCGACTGAGGGTGCCTCGGCCACTCGGGTTTAGCAGTGTGTGAAACACGTCAAACCAGCTCACCGCGACAACGAGCACGCCGGCAGCGATGCTCAGCGCCGCGACGAACTGCTCGCTCACGGCGCCCGATCAGCTTTGGTCAGCGCCCGCCCTCGATAAACGCCCACTTCGAACGAGGTCACCGCGATGAGGGTGACGGCGACGAGCGGCAACACGAACCAGAGCATCACAGTGGTAAAGCCGTCGGCGCCATCATTCTCGGTCGACGTCAAAACGAGGTAGACGGTGTAGGCGACGTAGAGCACTACGAACAGTGCACCCTCCCACCGCTTGATGATGAAGCCCGTGAAGGCGATGGGCAACAGCGCCACTGCGGCGGCGAGCATGAGAGGCAGGTCGAGCGAGATCGCGGCTGTTGGCACTGGGATGCCCCCGCTGAAGATGATCGCCGGAAGCCCCAGCACCATACCGATGTTGAAAATGTTGCTGCCCACGATGTTGCCCACGGCCATGTCAGTTTCGCCGCGACGCAGAGCCACTATTGAGGTTGCAAGCTCAGGCAAAGAGGTGCCGATGGCGACCACTGTCAGCCCCACCACCAAGCTACTCACGCCCAGGCCGGTTGCGATGTTGACCGCGCCTGTAACGAGCAGCTGAGCGCCCAGAACCAGCAAGCCGATGCCGACGAGCAGAAAAATGCCGGCAAGCCACAGGGGCAGCGGCTTGTCACTAGGGGCCTCGCTGTCGGGTTGTACCGTGGGGTCACGCCCATCGCGCCGGCCGACGACGATACTCATCACCGCGTGAAAGACGAGACCGGCGAACAGCAGTACGCCATCAACGAGGCTGATTCGGCCGTCGAGGCTGACGACAACTAAAAGCACCGACAGGCCCACCATGATCGGAATGTCGAAGCGCACCAGTTGCCGTTTGATGACCAGCGGACTAACGATTGCCGAGATTCCGAGAATGAGCAAAATGTTGGCAATATTGCTGCCCACCACGTTGCCCACGGCAAGGTCGGGCTCGCCCCGCAGCACGGCGCCCACCGTCACGGCGAGTTCAGGGGCCGACGTGGCGGCAGACACGACGACAAGGCCGATGACGAGCGGCGAAATCCCAACCCGAGTCGCGAGCGTTGAGGCACCGCGAACCAGCGCTTCGCCTCCGGCGATCAGGAGGGCGAGGCCGGCGACGACGAGAACGATGTCGAGAATCTGCACCGGTACAGCCTACGGTTCGCGCACGTCTTTCATGCGGGTGCTAGCGCGCGCGAGGTAGATGGCAATGACCAGGCCGAGCACGATGAGCGTGTTCACTCCTAGCTCAAGCAGCCCACGCTCGAAAGCCTGCTGGGGCTTGTCAGGCTCCAACGTCAGTGATGCACCCACGGTCAGAATGTGCCGTACCGCCGCGATCACCCCGATCACGAGAAAGTTTTGCAACTGGAAGAAGCCGTCGGTGAATCGGGCAATGATCGTGCGCACAATTTCAAGGATGATGACGATGAACAAAATGTCGTTGATGGCCTGAATCATGCCGGTCGGAAAGAACGGCTGCGTGGTGACCACACGCCACACCGTAAAGCCGAGCGCGCCGATTGCAATCAGGCCCAGCATCGCGGCCAGCACGATGTGGAAAATATCTTCTACATAGTTGGCGATGCGCCCTGGAATAACCGAGTGGCCGCGTTGATCCGCCGCACTCTCCGAATCACCCTGCTGCGGCGGAGCGGCTGGAGCGTTGGACGGCTCTGGGGGAGGTAGGACTGCGGAGTTTGGCGCGGGGGCGGGAGTGGATGATTCCATCTGCTGACGTTAGGGCCCGCACCCCCAGCGACCGGCACCCACCGGCACACAGTCAGCTTTCACCTAGAGTTTACTCAGGCAGTTCACAGAGCGGTGACTCTCCAGGTTCAGCGCGCGACCTCGACAGCGGTGGGCAGATTATCGGCAAGCCAGTCGTTCCACACGGCGACGATGCGCCATGCAGAACGCAAGCGAGACACCATCTCGGGCCCGTACATCCAACCGGCCGGCTGGTGATCGACACTGATGGCTAGCCGCTTGGCCCGCAGCAGGTCGATTTTTGGATGCTCAACGCTGAAGCCACGCGGCGCCGTCGTGAGCGAATCCGCCGTCATCAGGGTCATCCCGCTCTCACCCACCTCGTCGAGCGTCGCCTCAAGATCACCGACCAGACGATTGTCGTCAACGATCTCGCGAAAACGTAGAAGTTGCTCGCGGCTCGGCTGGTACAGCCCGCCCGCGAACATCAGCCCCTGCTGCGACACCTGAAGATAAAACGTGCTCGCAGCAGGGTCGGTGCTCGACAGCCCCAAGTGATCTTTGTAGGGGCGCTTGTCGGCACTGAAACGCTGGTCTTTGTAGGGCCTGAAAATCTTCAGCGGGCCAAACTCGCCCCCCACCGCTTCCAGCAGTTGCTCGATCGGAGCGCGCACGTTTTGCTCATACCGCGTCTTGTTAGCCAGCCACCACTCTTTCGACTGGTGTTGTTCAAGCTCAGCGTAAAAGCCGAACACGTCGGGGTTGAGACCTGTGAGGGCAGGGTCGTCAGTTGTGCCGGTTTCGCTAGCCGTGCCGCTTTTTTCAGTCACGGATTCTCACTCTTTGTTCGGGCTGCGGCCAGGGTGGTGAGAGCCAACTCAAGGCGCTCGGCGAGATACGAGCTCAGGGGGCGCAGCGCCGAGTCGGGGGCTGAGGGCATCCACCGCACGAACACGCCCTCGATCTCGCCACCAGTGCGCAACACCAGTGGCCCCCGCTCTGCAGCAAGCGCTGCGGCATCATCCAGTGGCAGTGCGCGAGCGTCAATAACGACGGTGCTGCCCTCGGGTAGACGCGCGTCGAGCAGTCGGTGCCGCACCTCGCGTCGCGCCTGAGCGCTCTCAGATTGGTGCCCGGGCAACACCTGACGGCTGGCCCGCACGACACTGCCGGTCGCGAACACGTCTCCGGCTGTGGTGACAAGCAACACTCCGAAGAGGAATCCTTCCCCGGTGCGTTTGAACGATTCGCGTCGAGGAATAAGCCCGAGTGCGCGGTGTGCTGGAACAGTCAAGGCGAACTGTTCGGGGGCCGCGCCCTCACCGGCGAGACGTTGAGCGGCTGCGGCGAGCGCGGCTCGAGCGTCGGCCAGCGCGCGATCGACATCCACCCAACTATCGTGCACTAACCGGCTGGATTCTGCGCGGCACGCCCGCCCTGACGCGCACCCAGCTGGGTTCTGCCGAGCGCCAGAGAATTTTGGTATCGACCACATTTCGGAGGCTTACCTGCGCCTTTGCCGACAATCTTTCGGTGTAGCCGTGCGAGGCGAACTGTCGCGCCATAGGCTCCGACAACGCCCTGTGGGCGCGCGACTACCCCACCCCCCCAGATCGGACCTTTTATGACTCTCATTCTCAAGCCCGGTACCGACTGGAACAGTGTGTATGGCGCGGCCCGAAGCGCGGCACCCGAAGCTTTCGACGCCGATCGCATTCGTAACCTCATCGGAGGCGAATGGCGTGCCGTGGGCACCACTGGCGAGCACGCGAACCCCCTCGACCAAATGCCAATTGTCGGCCCCCCGCGCATCAACCATGAAACCGCTCTCGCCGCTGTCTCAGATTCAGCCCGCCAACACCGAGAGTGGGCGACGGTCGCGCTAGACGAGAGAGTAGCCCGGGTCAACATCGCCCTCGCCGGTCTTCGAGAAAATCGCGACACCATCGCGATGCTGCTGATGTGGGAGATCGGCAAGCCCTGGAAGCTCGCGTGTGCTGACATCGACCGCTGCATCGAGGGCGTTGAGTGGTACATCGGCGAGATCGGGCGACAGCTTGACGGCCGGCGCCCCCTGCCCGGCCCGGTGTCGAACATCGCATCGTGGAACTACCCGATGAGCGTGCTCGTCCACGCCGAACTCGTGCAGCTGCTGGCCGGCAACGCTGTGATTGCCAAGACTCCGTCGCAGGGTGGCTTTCACGCCCTCACCCTGGCTCATGCCATCATGGCGCGCGCAGGCTTGCCCGTCACCCTGCTCTCAGGCGTTGGCGGCGAGCTGGCTGAAGCTCTCGTCTCGTCACCCGACCTCGGCGCGCTGGCATTCGTCGGCGGCCGTTCGAATGGCCGCGCCGCCGCACAAACCCTCGCCAACTTCGACCGCAGACACATTCTTGAACAAGAGGGCCTGAACGCCTGGGGCGTCTGGGATTACTCGAACTGGAATGACCTCGCCCCGGTCTTGCGCAAGGGGTTCGAATACGCCAAGCAGCGGTGCACGGCCTACCCCCGCTACGTGGTGCAGCGCCGACTCTTTCCGGCCTTCCTCGACATGTACCTGTCGGTGATCGACAACCTGCGATTCGGGCATCCGCTCGCCGTAGAAAACGCCGCCGATGAGCTGCCCGATCTCGAATTCGGGCCGGTCATTCAAAAAACCAAGGCCGCCGATCTTCGTTCGGCCTACAACGAAGCCATCACCATGGGGGGCATTCCGCTGTACCACGGCGACCTGTCGAAGGGAAAGTTTCTGCCCGGCCAAAACCTTGACGCTTACGTCGCACCGGCCTGCGTGCTGGAGCCCCCGCGAGCGTGGTCACTGCACCACTCAGAGCCCTTTGGGCCCATCGACTCGATCGTGCTGGTCGACACTGAAGCCGAATTTATCGCCGCGATGAATGTCTCGAACGGCAGCTTGGTGTCATCGGTAGCAACCGACGATCACAGCTTCGCCGAACGCGTACGCGAACAGGTGAACACCTTCAAATTCGGCGTAAACCGCCCCCGGTCTCGCGGTGACCGCGAAGAAGTATTCGGCGGGCGGGGGGCCTCGTGGCGCGGCGCGTTTGTGGGTGGCGACCTTCTGGTCGACTCCGTCACCGACGGCGACCGGCCGCTCTACGGCAACTTCGCGAGCGGGTCGAGATACCCCGACACTCTCGACGGCTGAGACTCGGCGAGCGCCTCGTCAGCTGATGCCGGCGAGGCGTTCGAGCGCCGCGCGCATGATCACTTGAGCCGGATGCGCGATGACGTGATGGTTGAGGTACACGCCCTCCAACCAGGCCAACACCTCACCCTCGGGCATGCCGACGGCGTTCCAGTCGGTGCCGGGTTCAGCGACCATGCGCGGAGTTTCTGAGCGCGGGTCGAGCCACGCCCGTGCGATGCGGATGCCCGGCGATTCGCCTCGCGCATCCCACAGCAGCTCGATGGGGTGATTGTCACCGTCAATGTGCTCATGTTCGACGCTGCCGCTGCCCAGCCACGGCAAGAGCATGAGTTCGCCCTCAAGCTCAACCTCGATGATTTCGAGCGGTACCGGCCCGCTGTCTCGAGCGTAAACACTCAAACCGGAGGCGTGCCACTCGGCTGCCTCTTCGGCGTCTTCAACCAGTTCAGGCACCACCTCCAACGCTTTCGCCGCAAACAGCCGCGCCCAGTCGAGCAGCTCTTTTGTCGGCTTGGAGCGCCACGGGCTGCCGTTGACGTGGTCACCGCGCGCAGAGTGAAAGTGATAGTCGAACTCGTTCTCTGAAACATCGATGTGCAATTGCCCGCCCGGAAAATGCATGAACAGGCTCACCGTGCTGGAGTCGTCATCAATGTCGGCGTCGATCTCGGGGCGCCCAAACCCCGGCGGAATGGGGGGCAGGCTTCCGACGGCATCGCCCAGGTCAAGTACGGCGCGAAAGGTCTGGTTGGGCAGCCTGAGGGTGGGGTCGGTCACTGTTTTACCCTACGGGTTTCGCCGCGGGGTTCTGACTCTAAAGCGGGCGGCGGGCAACGCCCAGCCGCCTACTCTTAATTCATGTTCATTCGACGCCTTATCGCCCGCGTATTTTGGGCGTTCAGCCGGTGGCGCCTGGTGACCGAACCAGCCCCCCGACGCCCATCGATTCTGATTGGTGCGCCGCACACGTCGAACTGGGATTTCGTGGTCATGCTCGCCATTACCTGGCGACTGAACATTCGGGTTCGCTGGTTGGGCAAGAAAAGTCTCTTTCACGGATGGCGGGGGCCGATCATGAGGAGCCTCGGCGGCATTCCGGTCGATCGTGCCGCGCCCAGCAACGTCGTCTCTGAGGTGCTAGACCTCATTCGGGCCGGCAAGATCTTCAGCCTCGTGATCACCCCCGACGGCACTCGGTCGGGTAACACCCACTGGAAGTCGGGCTTTTACAGAATCGCGCGTGAAGCGCAGATAGCGGTCACCCTGGGGTACGTCGACCGCAGCACGATGACGACCGGAATCGGACCGACTTTTGAGCTCTCTGGCGACGTGTCGCGCGACATGGACCGCATTCGCGCCTTCTACGCCGATAAGGCTGGTGTGCGCCCGGAGCGCCGCGTCGAACCACGACTGCGCGAGGAACTCGCCGGTTAGGCATCACTGTTGACACCACAAGCATTATTGCCATAACACTGCGGCCTCGACGAAAAGGCTTATGCGCGACGGTGTGGCGGACGCACGAAGACAGTAACAACGGCAACGACGAGGGGGAGGATCGAGAAAGCGACAGCTGGAGACGTGAAACTCCCACTGATGTCGACACCCACTGAGAGGGCGATTGGGCCCAGCGCCGTCGACGCAAGACCGATGGCAGTGGCGACCCCGCGAATCGAGCCGATATGGGCGGTCCCGTAGTAACGGACATAGGCGGCAGCCTCCATGCCGCGCAGGCTCCCTCCGGCAGCGCCGAGGATGAGGCCGTAGAGCACCGCGGTCCAGTCCGCGGCAACCACCGGGAGCAGCAGAAGCGAGCCCGCGAGAGTGAGCATCGAGAAGATCACAAAAACTTTCGGGCTCACGCGGTCGATGAACACCCCCACCAGCAATGTCGCCGCGATTCCGGTCACGGTTTGCGGAAGGAAGTTGGCCGCCGCCTCGAAGGGGGTGAGCCCCCGTTCGCCGAGAATCGCAATCTGATGAAAGGCCAGCCCCGTGCTGAGCATGCCCGACACGGCGAGCGAGATTGCGATCACCCAAAACATGCCCGTGCGCGCTGCCTCACCCAGGCCCCATGACTCCCGCTGAATCAGGATCTGCGCCGTGGAAGGATCTGCAAGCGGAAACATCCGTCGGCTGCGGCCAGGCAACAGCAATGCCACCGGGATGACCACTGCTGCGACGATCAGCGCCTCCCAGCGCCAGGCTGCCTGGATACCCACGGCAGAAATAAGCCGCTCCAAAGCGACCGGCGCGAGGGAGATTCCTGCGGAACCTATTGCGCTGGTAACCCCCAGAGCGAGCCCTCGGTGCTGAGTGATCGCCCTGGCCACCGCGGTCGTCGCTGCCAGGCTGAGCGCACCCTGGCCCAACATGCGAACACCGACGAAACCGGCGGTTAACCCCGCAATGTCAGCCACAAAACTCAGTGCCAATAACACGGCGGCAAACACAGCCCCGATGACAGCGGTCACCAGGCGGGCCCCAAAGCGGTCCAGTGCACGCCCCACGAACGGCTGCGCGCTAGCGCCAATTATCGTGCCGAAGAAATAACTTGCCGAAATGCCGGTTCGAGAGATGTCGAGCTCTGAAATGAGCGGGTCGGTGAATACCGACAGCCCCGCGGTCTGGCCCGGTGCCGTCATCACAGAGGCAACCCCCGCGGCTCCGACGAGTGTCACCCAGGGCAACCATCTCATCGGTACACGGTCAGGTGCTCCAGAGGGCCCGGCAGTGGGAGAAACCAACCACACCACGTCCTTCCGGTACTGGCTGTCTGCGTTCGCCAAGTCTCACAGAGGGTAAGAGGGATTCCATGGTCACCCGTTCGCCTCATTCATCTCGTACGCACCGCGGGCGTGGCCCCGCCCTCACCAGTTCCGGTCGGTCGGGGCAGGCCAGGAAGCGGGAACGGCAGGAAGAGTAACTAAAGTCAATACACGTCGCTTCTGTAACCGAGAGTTACGATGACGACAAGTAGAACGTCGTCCTGAATCGTATAGATGATGCGGTAGTTGCCAACGCGAACCCGCAGCCCGGGTCGGCCTTGAAGCGCCTTCGCCCCGGGTGGTCGCGGGTTCTCACCGAGCAAAGCTATTGCTCCACGAATTCGGTCGCGGTCCTGATGGTCTATCTGTTTCAGCGCGCAGATCGCGGCAGGACGCAACTCAATCCGATATGTCACACCCAACCCAGGTCGGCCTTGACCTGTGCCCAGGGAATGTTTGACCCCTCTTCGGCCATCGCCTCGTCGAACGCGGCGGCATCCTCAGCCTCTTCGAGAGCTTCCATCATCCGCTCATACTGTTCGGGGCTGATGACCACTGCAGCCCGCTGCCCGCGACGTTCGATAAATATCGCCTCACTCTTGGCTCGCGCGATTACATCGGAAAAGTTGTTGCGTGCGTCTGCGACGCTAACGTTCGACATGGCGCAATTGTACATGACGGGCTTCTTCATGTACATAATGATGTGCGAGCGAATTCTGGCGTTAACATCTGGAGGCCAGATTTCAGCGCACAGAAGGTCTCTCACCAGTCTCCCGCTCATGATCGAGACGATTGACCCTTTCGCCGCCGCAGAACTACACGTTGAAGCGGAACTCCACCACGTCGCCATCCTGCATCACGTACTCTTTGCCCTCGATGCGAGCCTTGCCCTTGGCGCGGGCCTCAGCGATCGAGCCGGTTTCGACCAAGTCATCGAAGCCGATGACCTCGGCCTTGATGAAACCCTTCTCGAAGTCGGTGTGAATGACTCCGGCCGCCTGCGGGGCCTTCCAACCCTTGCCGATCGTCCAGGCACGCGATTCTTTCGGGCCGGCCGTCAAGTAGGTCTGCAGGCCGAGCGTGTCGAAGCCGATGCGCGCGAGCTGCGAGAGCCCGCTTTCGGTTTGACCCGTGGAGGCAAGAAGTTCGGCCGCGTCGTCGGCATCAAGGCCGATGAGCTCGCTCTCGATCTTTGCGTCGAGAAACACTGCCTTCGCGGGGGCGACTAAGGCGGCCAGCTCGGCCATGCGGGCGGCATTGCCGAGCACACCCTCGTCGACGTTGAACACGTAGATGAACGGCTTCGCGCTCAGCAGGCCCAGCTCGCGGATCGGTGCGGCGTCAAAACCCGCGGTGGAGAGGGTCGTTCCGGCCTGGAGGAGAGCCTGGGCGGCGAGGGCCGCATCCAGAACAGACGGGTCAACCTTCTTGCCCTTGACCTCTTTTTCATAGCGCGGAATCGCCTTCTCGAGCGTCTGCAGGTCGGCGAGCATGAGCTCTGTGTTGATCGTCTCCATATCACTCGCCGGGTCGACAGCGCCAGCGACGTGCACCACATCAGAGTCGGTGAACGCGCGCACAACCTGCGCGATCGCATCTGATTCGCGAATGTTCGCCAAGAACTGGTTACCCAAACCTTCGCCCTCGCTCGCGCCCTTCACAATGCCCGCGATGTCAACAAACGACACTGTGGCGGGCAGGATGCGCTCGCTGCTGAAGATGCCGGCAAGCACTGCCAGGCGTGAGTCAGGCAGCTCGACCATGCCGACGTTTGGTTCGATCGTCGCGAATGGGTAGTTCGCCGCGAGCACGTCGTTTTCGGTGAGCGCGTTGAAGAGGGTGGACTTGCCGACGTTGGGCAGGCCGACGATGCCGATAGTAAGAGCCACGAGCGACAAGTCTAGGTGCGTGGCGGCAGCGCGATACCTGCGCGCCTCAGCCGGCGCACTCTGCGAGCACACGCACCATCGCATCGCGCTCTGCCGCGGTGACCCACAGTCGGTAGTCGACTTTCACCTCAATCTGCAGTGACACGTAGGTGCAGCGAAAACTTTTCTGCGGTGGCAGCCACGTCGCCGCATCACCAGCGCCCTTTTGCGCGTTGACTCGGCCCGCCACTGCCATCAAATTGCGCGGGTCATTGGCGAAGCGCACCCGCTCGTCTCGTGTGAGTTGCTGGGCTCCGGTCTCCCACGCGTTCAACAGGGCAACAACGTGGTCAATCTGCACCTCACTAGAGGTGCCGACCCCGCGGGTGAAGGCGATCGACTGGCCAGAGTACGGGTCAACCAACACCCCCGTGAGCACTCGGCAGGCGCCATCGCGAACGATGTCAACCAGGTCACGGCTCAAAATATCGTTGCGCGTGTCGCAGCTGTTGTTGTCGACATCCCTCCACGCTGAACCGAACTGCTCGTCGCGGTCGTAGCCCGTTTTCGGCGCGCGGCCCTTCACCGGAATCGTCGACAGTGCGGCGAGCGCCTCGGTCACTGCATCGTTTGCCGGGCTGGTGGGCGCAGGCTCAGCGGGAGGCGGGCTGGCGGGCTCTGGGTCGGCGAGCGCTGGGCTGGGCTCGGGGGCGGGCTCCGGGGAGTCCGCCGCTGTCGGCAATGGTGTGGCGACTATTAGCGGATTTGGCGATTCTTCTGTCGCCGAACTGATCGGACGCGAAGCGTCGTCACCCGCAAGTGGGGCCGCGCCCGCCATAAACACCCCGACAACCAGCAGCGCCCCCACGCCAATCGCGGCAGGGCCGATGCCGCGGCCGGCACCGCGACCAGTCCCACGCCTGCGAGGCCCGCGCGCTGGCCGGGCGATGCGGACAGCACGCGCCATCAGTCGCAGCGCTTTCGCGGGTGTCAGCACAGAAGCGCCCCTTCATCTACCGAATTGCCCTCAGGATACGAGCGTGAGCCGACAGTGGGCTGGTCAGCTGGGCGGCTCAATCTTTGACGAGCCCTCCGTCAACGACGAGGTTTTGCCCCGACACTGTTCTCGCCCAGGGGGAGGCGAAGAAAAGCACGGCGTCGGCGAATTCTTCTGGAGTGACCACTCGCCCAAGCGGAGTGCTGCCAGCAACGAAGTCGAAGACGGCCTCGGGGGTGGCAGCACTGGCGTCGGTAGTGCGAAGGAGCCCGCCGGAGGCCATATTGACGGTGATTCCGTAAGACCCGAGATCGGCGGCGAGCGTTCGGGTTAGCGCCAACAGGGCAGCTTTCGCAGCAATGTAGTCGTGGTACGGCACGACAGGGTTCTGGAAAAGATTCGTACCGATCGTGATGATGCGCCCAAACCCTGCGTCGCGCATCCCCGGAATCACCGCTTGCGTTGTATTGAGGGCGCCGCGAAGGCTGCCATCAAGCTGACTGCGAAATGCCTCCCAGCGAATCGTCTCCGCTCGCTCTCGACTGTCGCCGTTGAAGCTGAACTCAGCTAAAGCGTTGTTCACCACGGTTGTCACCGGCGAGCCGAAGTGGCTGTGCGCGGCGGCAACGAGGCTGTGCACCTGTTCGGGATCAGTGACATCTGCGCGGATCGCCACGGCACGATCATCGCCAAGCTCTCGCACAAGCGCTTCAGCAGACTCGCGACTGTTGAAGTAGTTCACAACTATTCGGGCACCCTCGCGGGCAAACGCTCGGGCGAGAGCAACGCCCAGGCCTCTTCCTGCGCCGGTTACCAAGACAATCTGTTCAGAAATTTTCATGTGTTGCACGTCTCTCAGCTGGCCCTGGTGACACCAGGGGAAGGGGAATTGGTGGTCGTTCCGCCGCGCTCCCAGAGACCGGCGAAGTGACTGATCGGGCCATGCCCGGCGCCAACCTCAAGGGCTGCTCCGTGTCGAATGCTTTCTGTCAGCCAGCGTTTTGATTCGGCGACCGATTCTGCCCACTGGCCAGAACGTGCAAACCAGGTTGCCAGGGCGGAGGAGAGTGAGCATCCGGTGCCGTGGGTGTTAGTCGTGTTGATCCGAACCCCGGGAAACTCTGTGATCGTCACCGTGTCGCCGAAAGCGTCAACGAGGGCATCGGGCACACTGTCGCTCTCCAGATGCCCGCCCTTGGCCAGCACCAGCACGCCATAGCGTGCCGACACCCGGCTGGCTTGATCCAGCACGGCCTGCCAATCAGTGGCTACGGGTTCGTTGGCCAAAATCGCCAGCTCCGGGATGTTCGGGGTCAGCAGGTGCACCCGCGAGGCGAGTTCACGAAGAGCCTGCTCGGCGTCAGGGTCGAGAAGACGATCGCCGCTGGTCGCGATCATCACCGGATCAAGGACCACGACCGGAGGCGTGACGCGATCTAGCCATCCGGATACCGCGTGGATCACCTCGGCGGTGGCCAGCATTCCAATTTTCACCGCGTCAACTTCTACGTCATCTGACACAGCATCCAGCTGTTCGAGCAAAAACGATACCGGCGGCAGGTGAACTGACCGAACACCGCGGGTATTTTGGGCAACGAGGGCCGTGACCACTGCCATGCCGTAACCGCCATTGGCGGCGATGCTTTTCAGGTCAGCCTGAATGCCTGCCCCACCGGTCGGATCTGTTCCAGCAATGCTCAGCACGCGCGGAATTCGAGCGTTACGCGGCATGGTCCCATTCCCGTCGAAATTGTGCGGCGATCGACCGCGGATCTTCGGCCGTGCAGAGCGCTGACACCACTGCGGCGCCCGCTGCACCCGCCGCTCGAAGGGCTGCGACGTCATCCAGGCTGATGCCGCCGATCGCAACGCACGGCAGGGCGGTGCGCAGACGAAGCTGTTCGAACCCATCGATACCCAGTGGGGCAGGATGGTCAGGTTTTGTCGCGGTCGCCCTGATCACCCCGATGCCGAGGTAGTTCACGGTGTCAGGAGGGAGTCGCCCAATGACATCGAGATGGTCAGCGGTGTTCGCGCTCCATCCGACGATGGCATCTTCACCGACGAGAGCTCGGACCACGTCGACGGGTAGATCACTTTGCCCCACGTGCACGCCGTGGACGGCGGCACCGCGAAGTCGAGCGGCGAGATACACATCGACACGGTCGTCAACAATTACCGGCACTCGATCGCCCACGGCATTCGCAACCTCAGTCAGCAGAGCGAGGCACTGCGCCGTCGAGACATCTTTTGCGCGAACCTGCACGCAGGTCACTCCCCCGGCAACTGCCTGGCGGACAGTCTCGACAACACCGCGCGCGCCGCACAGTGCCGTGTCGGTCACGAAGTACAGCGTCGGGTCAAAGTCGCGAAGAATCGCGTCGCGATTCACGCTGTGATTCGCGCGGCGATTCACGCCGTGATTCACGCTGTGGCCACACGAGAGAGCACCGTTTCACCATCAATGCCAGCGAGGGCGTCGAGGAATTCCACCGCGAAAGATCCAGGGCCCTGGGCTCTCGCAGCGGCAATCTCCGCTGCAATCGTGTAGGTGCTGACGGCAGCACAGACGCTCAAGAATCTGTCGTCGTCGAGGCCGGCGAAAGCTGCCATGACCGCCCCGAGAGCGCACCCGCCCCCGGTCACGCGGGTCAGCAACGGGTGACCGTTACTGAGACGAACCGTGCGGGTGCCGTCGGTGACGATGTCGACCGCGCCCGAGACCGCCACCACGCTGCCGTAGGTAGAGGCGAGAAGATGAGCGGCATCGACGGCCGCCTCCGGCCCCGCCAGTGAATCGACTCCGCGACCTCCGCTGCCCAATCCGGCCAGCGCCAAGATCTCCGACGGATTACCACGAATGACAGTGGGTCGAAGAGCGACAAGCTCAGACGCCAGCCGCGTGCGAAGCGGTAGTACGCCGATGGCTACTGGGTCGAGAACCCACGGGGTGCCCTGCTCATTTGCCTGCGTTGCCGCCTGCGACATGGCTTCACGCTGTTCGCGATGAGGCGTGCCGAGATTGATGAGAACCCCCGAAGCGACGCGGGCAAACGGACCAGCTTCTTCGTCGCCGTCGACCATCGCGGCCGATGCCCCGAGTGCCAACAGTGCGTTCGCGGTAAACCCCGCGACCACAGTGTTGGTCAAACACTGAACCAACGGTTCACGACGCCGCAGCTCTTCGAGCAGATGGGCAGAGTGGTTTTCAGTCAGAGCAACGCTCACGACGACATCCCTTCGCTAGTACGAACTAGATCAGGTTCGACGGGTTTGTTCTCAGCCCGCG
>Ga0306871_1000206_pt1 | contig 23485 bp, 6 predicted proteins | sample AntRauMeHopE1497_FD_190447 | JGI IMG/M metagenome (GOLD analysis project Ga0306871, IMG submission 190447) | Saline lake microbial communities from Rauer Islands, Antarctica - Metagenome Hop E1 #497 (v2) (version 2) | ecosystem: Environmental > Aquatic > Non-marine Saline and Alkaline > Saline ... | reverse complement strand
GAGCATTCGCAGAACAGGGCCGGCGTGGAATTCCAGGGGCCACATCTAGCCTCGACCTTGCCCGCTCGGCCCTCTGTGTCGGTGAAGTGCTCTCGCCGGACGCAACGATGCCAGGTGGCCAGGCAGCTGCCATCGCGCTCGTCTTGCGCGCCGTCCTCACGAGAGCCCCCGGCGAACCGCTGCCAGAGCGCATCGTGCTCACCGCCGATGATCTCGATGGCGTTTGCCAGGACGCGTGCGCCCGGGTTGTCGTGGCGCATGACTGGGTTCGGGATCCGGCGGTCCAGGCAAGCGCGCGCAAGGCATCGTCTGAAGGAGCTGTGGTCACGGCCGAAGACCAGCGACGGATGGACCAGCTGCGGGCAGACACTGCTGATCTGATTGCCGCAGTTCAGGCAGTGTCAGACCGGGCGACCCTTGAAGCCGACGAACGGTCGGATTGGGCCACAGATGAGCCAGCAGACAGCTGCGCGAAGGCCTGCCGGCGAGTGCAAGCGTCGGCCGTCGCCGTGCGCCGCAGCAAGGCCTCCGTGAAGAGCGGCGCCGACTTTGTCGATTCTCGCCGCAGCGCGCGCTGTGCTGGGCTGCTTGGCCCGCTTTTCCAGGGATTCCGCTCCAGCACCGTATCCCCTCCCATTCGGCAGGCGATTGCCTTCCTGTCCAGTGTGGCGGACCAGCACCCCGGAGTTCTCGTTGCCCAAGACCTGCTCGCGCAGCTTCGTCAGTCTGTGTTCGTGGAAAGAGCCCTCAAACTGGAGGAGCTGGTCAAGCATCTGATCGCGGTCCTCGTGATCGCTGTTCTCAAGGTCTGCCGTGCTGCGGCAGTCGAAGCCGCAGACAGCGCGGGGGCAGAAGCCAGCCGGCAAGGCCTTGGGTCAGCTCGGACAGGCCGCCTGATGGTCTACGTCAGGGTGCGCAAGAGCGTGGACGAGGCTTCGCAGCTGCTTGGGACCGTGATGGGGGCAGGCGCAGTTTCTACCGAAGATGAGGTCGATGCTGTTTGTGCCAAGCTCGACACTTCGGCGTCGCAGCTAGCTGTCCTTCTGCAGGCTCTTGCCCCGCACGAGCTCCGCCATCACTTCGCAAGGGAGGAGGTTCTGCCTTCTCAGCTGCTGGAAGCTTTCGGGCGAGCGCTGCGAGCCGCGGTCCAGGTCAGCTCGGAGGTCGCTCAGAGCGATGCCAGCGAGGTGATCACGCTGCCGGCTGCCACGCGTGATGCTATGGCCCAGTCAGATGCTGCTCGGCCGGACTTTGCTCGGCTCGTGGAGCAGCTCCAACGCCTACGCCAGCAGGCTGCCGGCATCCCCGGCTCCAAGCGTGTGTTGTTCCAGCTCGATACGGTCATCATGGCGGCGCGTGCACGACTGGATCGGTGTGACATTGCGATGGCTGCCTTGATGGCATCTGCCCGGAGCGCTCCTGCCGAGGAGCTTCGTCACTTGTTGGCAGCTAAGGACCGGTCGCGCATGGAAACGTTCGTGCGGACCGGGGAAGCCGCGGTTGCTCGCCTTCAGGAGCTGGCATCGGAGCGCAGCTCTCCAGCTGTGTCCAAGCTTCGGCGTTCAGCCCTGGAAGAAGTCCCACAGCTCTCACCAGAGGCGTGGGCAATCAGCTGCCTGCCGAGCATGGCTGGCCACGGCCGTGAGGCCGTGTGGGCGATCGTCACTGCCGGCATGGCATCGCCTCGGGCATCCCTGCCCGAGACACCGGGACATGCTGCTGAGACCTTGCGCTCTGCGTTGCACAAGCTTGCCCGAGACTCTGGCGGTGGTAAAACCCTGGGCCTTTTGGCCGTCGAAAAGTCCAACGCGGAGCTAGGTGCGGTGCTTGCCCAATCGTCTGCCGACGCCCTGGCATCGGAGGCCAGCGCCGTGGCCTTTGGGCTCCTTGAAGCCATCACGGACGCTGAGACTGGCAGCGAGCCGACACTCGATATCCGTGGAGCGCTGGGCCAGCTTCGCGCGTACTTTGCCGGCTTGTCGTTTGCAGACTTTGAGCTGGTGCGCGACTTTCCCGAAGCCGAGCGCTCCGGTCGTGCCGACCATGTCGTGGCGTTGATGCCCCGTATCGAGAGGGCCTTGCTCTCTGCCCGTCAGCTGCACCTCAGCGGCGTGCTCGGTGACCTCCGCACCGAGGAGCTTGCGGCTGCTCGGCCGTCCCGCAGCCAGCCTGCTGGTGCCGCTCCTGATCGTCGCACAGGCGCAACTGACGCCGACAGCTTACAGTCAACGTGCTTGCCGCTGGGCAAACTGCTCAGCCGTTCTTCGGGTGCTGAGGTATCGGTTCCAGTCGCCGACCTTCATTTACTGGCATCCGCTGCCGGTGTGCGGGCAAGCCGTGCCCAGTCTGCCAACCGAGTCTACGTCGAGGCATTGAACTGGCAGTCGGGCTCGCATCCTGGCGTTGGCTCCGCAGATGCGGGCGCCGAAGCCCATGACCCGCTGACACGCGGCCAAAGCAGCAGCCACGACCTCCCAGTGGCGATAACAGAAACCATCTCCGCCGCTGATGTCCTCGTCGTCGTTGCCCCGGATGTGGTCAGTGCTGACTCGAGCATGCCCGCCGCTGCGTTCGCCCGCCGCCTCCAGGAATGGGCCACGAAGCGCATTCTTGCCCGGCCGATCGCTGAATCTTCGGTTCCTCTGCCAGATGCTCTCGTGGTCGTCTCGGGCGCGGAGGACACCTTCGGTGTTGTCAGCAAGGTGTTCTCTGGAGGCTTTGCTGCGGCATCATTCAGTCATGGCCTGCCCGTTGTGCCGGCCGGCAAGCGCCGTGTGGCAGCCGTCGCCCGTTACGCGCTGGAAGACGTCAATCACATCTTCCGGTCGCTCGCTGATGAGGGACCTTTCGCGGTCCATTTTCGGCGGTCTGGCATGTCGCTCCCCTCGATGCCAGAGCTGCAGCTAGGGCTTTCGATTCTGCTGGCCAGGACGGGTCAGATGCTCTTCAGCGTGCTCGAAGCCCCCATGAGGGAGGCGCTGGAGGCAATGGCGGTAACCTCCTTCTCTCACAGCCTGCTTGCCAATGTCTACGGCAATGGGGATGTCACCGGTGAAGGCCGGGACTCGCTTGGGACGCGCACCTCAAGCAGAGCTGTCGAATCGCGGCTCGCGGGAGCTAAGTCACCGCTGTGTCACCGCGACCAACGCCAATCGCTCGCCTTGCTTGCAGAAAACGCCGACGAGGGCCCGGACGACCTGAGCATGCGCTGCGCGGAGCGCGACCTTGCCGCGTGCGTTGTCATGGCATGTGGAGTGGTCGAGCCGTCAGGGTCAGACCATGACCTGAGCCCGCTTCTCCGTGGCATGTCATCCCTCAGCGCCCGCGTCACAGAGCTGCAGCAAACGGTCGATCTGGTGGCCGACTCCGAAGCCGAGGCCACCAGGGATCTTGAAGCGTCGCTTGCGGCTGACCGGGCGCAGCTCTCGAGGCTCGAGGCTGACATTTCCCGCATTGAGGGCGAACGTGCAATCGCGATGGGCATGGGTCACTTCGAGGACGCGGACCGGGCCAATAGCGAGCTCGAAAAGCTGGAGCGCGATTGCATTGACCTGCGTCAGGTCATGGCCGAGTCGGGGAGCAGCGTCGGCGCCACTGCGGCGAGTTCCGCCCTGACTGGTGCGAAGCGAGAGCTCGAATCTGCTCGCAATGAGCACCGGGCCAGAATGATGAGATTCCGTCGACACGTCGTGACGGCGTCTCTCGACAGTGTTGGGTCGGTGACGAAGGCGCTGGATGCTTCACTCAGCGTGGTGGTCGCTAATCTTCAGGGGCGCTGCATCGAACCGCTGGAACGTCCAGCGCGGGCTTCGCCTGCGTCGGAGCATCCTCGGGCAGGCTCCCGTGGTGGTACGGAACCTGAAACGAACGGCGGCACTGGAGAGGGCAGCGCGCCTGGGTCAAGCCTGTTACGCGAGCTTGACGATGCTGTGGCCACAGAGCCATACGTGCTAGTTCAAACCCTTGTGCGTCTCACCAGCGGCCTCTGGGATGGGCATGCGCTGGAAGACAGCGCACAACGGCGCGCATCAGACGACATGGCTGTTGCCAGCGGCCACTTTGCCGATTGCATGGAAAGCCTCAAGGGACGCATGGAACATGTTCAGCGGTTAGCTCTGAGCTCCCGGCGGCTGCTGTCCGAGGCCTTCGCAGTCAATGACCCACTGCGATCCGTTCTGGAGCGCGTGCTCTCAACCGCCCAGCTAACATCTGCTGTGGCAGCACGCGTGGCTGATGCGGCGACCGCTGTTCTTGTGAGCAAACCAGAGCCAGGCGAGCCGTTGGCGTCGATCATTGACCAGCCGACGATGCGCAGGGTCTGCGCAACGGCCTCGCTTGTCTCAGCGGTTTTGGAAACCGTCGGAAGCTCAAACATGGCGGAGGTTGCCTCGGACATGCGCGCGGCGCGCCTCGTTCGGGTTGGCGAGCTGACATCGCAGCTTACCGAGGCCGCAGAGTCGATCACTTCGGCGCATTGCTGGAGCAGTCACGTTGCGGTGCTGCTTCAGCACGTCAAGTCTGCGGCGGTACTTCTGCTCGCCGTCGAGGCGAAGCAGATGCGGAACGCCGAACGCTCTGTCCGGGACCCATCGGCCCCATCGTCGGCTGCCTTTGGATCTGCAGACCCTGGAGCCCAAGGGTACTGCGACCTCCCTCTTTGGGGCAAGGTTCCGTCGGATGTCCTGGCCCGGGTCGGAGCGCTCGACGACAGCAGTCTCAACCATGAGCGCGCGTCTGCGCTGCGTGGGCTTGCTTCCGCTCATCGAGCCTTGTCCCAGCCTGCTACCCTTCGGAGTTCGAGCCACATCAGCAACGCCGGGCTCATCTTCGCTGAAGCTAAGGCTCTGGAGGTGCTTCTCATGCGGGGGTACGCCAGAGTGTCTTACTTCCTGTGGGTGACCAAGCGTCATCTGGCCTCGATCACCCGCAACGTCTTGGGTGCATCCCCTGCACCTGAGGAAGAGTCAGCCCTCTATGCAGCATGGGCGGCGCTGCGATTTCTTACCTCCCTCCGAGTCCCAGTGTCCGACATCGTCCGCCAGGCGCAGACACATGCTGCGTCGCTTTTGTTCGGGCGACAGATCACGGCATCCTCCGCTGGCGCAGGCGCTGCGCTTGTGGAATCCAGGCTACACCCCCGACAGCGGGGGCGCGATAGAGCTGAGTCGAGTGCTGAGGGGCTCGGGGTCCAGCCACAATGGCTGCAGGCGCGCCTTGCCAAGGCTGTGAATGAGGACGACATTCTCGGCAAGCTCCACCATTCTGTGCGCCGCTTGGTTGGCTTTCTGTCAGTCACGCGGCCTGGTGCCAGCAGAGCCACGGCCGGTCTGCTCGCTGCCCACGCTTGCCTTCACAACGAAATTCTCCGGGCGGCCCTTGGCGCGGCGGCCAGCGAAGCGGCATCGTTCGTCGACGGTGCTGCGGTCCCGGCGGCAGACGCTGCCGTGGAGCCCGGTGAGGCGGGCAGGCTGTGCTATGCGCAGGCCACAATATCGCAGCTTTCAGACCTCCATGGCTTCCTCGCTTCTCTGTCTGCCCGTGGAATCCCGATCTCATCCAGGCTCACTGCTGAGGCCAGCGCACCCAGCGTGTTTGCCGCCCACCTGGTCGGCGGGTTCGGCGCCACCCTCGCACACGCCCACCGAGACGCGAGCCTCGATGGCACGGGTGCCCTGGGACTCGTTGCTGGCGAGACAAGCATCAGCCAGGTGCTCACCCGAGCGAGCCAGCACTGCTCCGCGGTCTGTGATGTCTTGCTGCCAACCTGTGCAATCGCGGACCTTGGCTTCGGTTGCGCTGAGCTGGCAGAGGCAGATCTGGTGGCAGACCGGCCGGCTGCGCGACTCGATATTGCTGCAGGCTCTGCGTTTGCTCACGACGGCACTAGCCTGCCTGATCTCACATGCAGGGTGCTTGCCATCACAGACGGCCTTTCCGCTGACATTGAGGCTGCCCGCGCTGGTGACACCGCTCAGGCCCGGACACGACTGCTCGACGCATACGCTTCAACTCTGTCGGCGCTGCTGGACCAGAGCCAGAGCTACTCGCGAATCTGCAGGACGTTGAGGTCGCGCGTTGATGAGCTCTTAAAGCTGCGACGGATCAAGACCGAGTCGATGCTAACGGAGCTCTTCCGGCGCGCAGAAGCCGCTTTGTCACGGCGCACTGCTGCCAGCGCCCGAAGTGAGAGACGGTCGAAGCCGGCCGCTAGCACGTCACTCATCGGAGGAATGCTGCAATGGGTCGGCAGGACGTTAGGCATTACTGGTGACTCCGCCGCTGATCAATCTGCCCTCCACGATGAGGAGTCTGCATACAGAGCACGATGCAGTGAGTACGAGCGATCCTTGGACGAGGCAGAAGCCTTCTGCAACACCGCCAAGCATGCGCTGCACCAGCTTGCAGCTGTGGTTGCATGCTCACCGGTCATCGCCGGAAATGCGGGCATCACTGCTTCAGTGCTTTCCGAGCATGCACGCTCTCTGTCTTCGAAACTCGAGGCGATCAACAGAAGAGCCGAATGCCACGTTCTCACCCGGCCGTCAATGGTGAGCGTGCGCGTGGCCTCAGTTGTGAAGATTCAAGTCCTTGGGCTACGCGCCCTCGATGACCTGCCCGAGCCTGCCGGGTCAGCATCGGCTGGTGCAGAAATTCCAGACAGTGCCAGATCCGGGGGTTTGCCTGCCGGGTCGGCATCGGCTCGTGCAGAAATTCCAGACAGTGCCAGATCCGGGGGTTTGACATCGGGTGGGCCAGGCTTGTCTCCAAGCATGTGCTTTACTGGCGCCACCCTCGCTGCCGGCGGCAGCAAGTGGCCCGTCAAAGCAACGGGAGGCTTCAGGAATCTCGTCAGGGCTCCCACGCGAGCCTCGGGAGCGTCTCCGAGGACATGGCACTGGACAAGTCCCCCGGCCATTTCCCTGCACCTTGATGCCGAATGGCAAACCACTGAGGTCAATGCACTCGTCCGGCTGCACACTGCTGACGGGGCCCGTGCAGAAGCTTCGCCTGAGGGAGTGACCGTGAACCTCAGCGGGTCCATCTCAGATTCCGTGGAACGTCGATCACAGGTTCGGCAGGAAGTCAGCTTTAGCCCAGAGGGCGTCGGAGGCGCGGGTGGCTGGCGTCTCAGCCTGAGCGTCCAAGCCACCGGTTTCGTAACGACCAACCAAGTCAGGCCTGATGACGAGACTTGGCGGGAGCTCGACAGCCTGGCTTCACACGACCGTGATAACGTGGCGCATCGCCTCGTCGCTGAGTGCCAAGAGTCCCTGACTCACGCGTCGGACAGTCTCGGTCGCATCGCCCGCAGTTCGAGCTGCACTGTCCCTAAAGAGCCGGAGAGCTATCAGATCATTGACCGGGCCAATGCTGAGACATTGCGGCGTGGCTCGTATGTCACCAGCCTCGCCCCGAGCGGGCGTGGATCGCGGCACAGCTCCGGCCGCCGCCGCCACCGATCACGTCCCACGCTTGGGGACGCACCAGAGGAGGCACGCCGCCTCGTGTCATCGGCTCGCGACCGAATCGAGCGCTGGGGGCCACTTCAATCCGTGACGATGCTGCAGCGAGTGACGGACGACCTACAAGGTGTCCTTGGCCGCGCTCTGGGGCACACCGCGTCGGCTGGAACTGGAAGCCTTGGCGTGCCGTCCGCTGACGTGAGGCGCGAGTTCTCGCCTGCTCAGCTAGAGGGAAGCCTGTCTTCCCTGCTTGGGTTCTTGACGGCAAACGGTGCCAAGCTCGCGATGACGGTCAGCGGTCCGCTGACCCAGTTCGTGCAGGACAACGGTCAGTGGCCATCACAGTTCCTCGACAGGCTGCCGCTGCTCACCGCCGAGAGTCCCCATTCAACCATAACCATCGACAGCGGCGCTTTCAGCCACACTGTCGAGGGACTGGCCGAGGCATTCGATCACGCGGAGCAATCATGGCACGCCATTGCGTCCGAGGCGTCGAAATGCGTCAGCCTTGGGATGCTCATCACCGCTCATGATGCAAGGCTTCAGGTCGGCCGAACCCTCTCCGAAACCGACATGACCACAGCCGGGGAAAGGCTCGCCATGCTCGCTAGCGCCGATGCCGGCTCGATCACGGCGCTAGCGCAGTCCTTCAAAGTGACTGCAGATGGTACATCGCTCGTCGATTGTGCTGCTGAGCTCTCCAAGTCAGTCGTGCAGGTTGCTGGACTTGAGCTTAACTGCAGGCTCGCTCGTTTGTCAAGGCTGGCCGATGCGGCGCGCTTGATGTCGCCGCTGAGCATCCATGTCGATCACGGAACCGCGAAGCGCGCATTTTCCGAGGCTGCTGACTCGGGCACCGACGCCCTGTTCCTTGCGGACGACCCCGAAACCGGCACAGCTCGCTGCTCGCGCCGCTCACTTGAGGTCATCATTCCTGCCAACGCCGTTGGCCGCGCCCAGGAGGGGCGGGAGCTCCACCTCGTCAACAACAGCTCCACCCCACTTCAGGTGCGATTCGTGGATGCAGTGACTGGCGCCCTTGCCCCTGTGAGCCAAAGCTCAGCCATCAGCCATGGGGCAGCTTCTGCGTCGCTCGCTGGCGGCCTGCGTCCCACCGGCAACCCATTCGGGTGCTCGGCCCCGTTTGCCGTCATCGGGGTCCGTAGCAGGCAAACAGTCAAGTTCAGCTGCGCCACGGCTTCAGCGGGGAGCTTTGAGCGCGAGCTGCGACTGGAAGTCGGGAGGGGTTCGCGCATGCAGCCGGTCAGCGTGACAGTTCGATCGGTGGTGCACAGAATGGACGTGCGCGTCAGCCATACGTCTTTCGACCTCGGAGCTATCGCTTCAGGAGCCGAGGCAGCTGGTGGACTGAGCGTCCGAAACTGCACTGGTGCCTCGTTGGTGCTTAAGGCAGACCCAGTGGTCTCCAACAGCAAAATTGTCCGAGTTGGGATGGAAGGCGCTGAGCGAGACCTCACCGGGCCGCACAAGGACGGAGCGTTCCAGTGGGTGCTTCCGCCGCATACCACCACCCCGATCGGCCTGAAGCTTGTCGCCGGACATCAGCCAGGACTCATCGAGGGAGAGCTCAGGCTGTACCTTGGGTCACTGGACAGCATGGTGGTCCCTTTTCGGGCCGAAGTTGTCCGCCCTGAAGTGTCTTTGGCCTTTCGCGGCGAGGCCATGAATCTGAGCAGGTCGGTGTCGGTCGGGTGGGCTCAAAAGGGTCGCGATTTTTCGTTCGCCTGCCGATTGACGAACACCGGCCAGGTCCCTTGCCACGTTCACGGCATCGTTCGTCATGCTGCGCTGAGGTACGGCGCTTTGAAAGTGCCCGGTGCATCCGTGACGCCCGAATCCTGCAGCCTTGACCCCGGCAAGTTCGTTGATCTGCGCGTTGGGCTCCCAAGGGCAGAGACCGCAATGACTGGCACCGTGGCGAAGCAGTTGGTCCTTGTGGTTTCATCGTCGGCGGCCGGTACCGCCAACGCCGGAGACAAACCCCGCGAGGTGACAGCGTCGTTCTCGGTCGAGTGCGGGCCCGCTCGCCCCATGGTGGATCCTCACACGTACGCATCTGTCATCCTGGATACCGCGGATCGTGCGGCTGCGCGAGAGTGCGATCCGACCTCGGATGAGTGGCTCCGCATGACCTCTGAGCTAGGCATCCCTGTGCTTGAGACTGTTCGCGTGTTGGTCAGGAATGCAGGCCGCATGGCCTTCAACGTCATCCGTGTCGAGTGCGACAATCCTGCCGTGTGTGTGCCCTCCGGATCCTTCGTGGTTGAGGCCAGGGGCAAGGGAAATGATGGCCGTGTCCTCATTCCCATCGGGGTCGCGCCAGATTCCGCCGGGCGGACTGTGGCGCGTGTCCGTCTTCATACAGACCTCACAAGCCAGCCTGTGCTCTACACAGACCTTGAACTTGACGTCCTGGCACCGAACTTCACCGTGCCAGGAGTGCACGTTCTGAGCCAGAGTCAAGCCGACAAGGGCACAGCTGGAGCCCGGCCTGCGCCTGTGGTGCTGCAGATTAAGGCGTCGGCACCAGACCAATGGGCGACGATTGAACGTGGTGCGCAGACCGCTCGCCATCGCATCGATCGGGTTCGCGTGACCTCGCTTTCTGTCCGCGAAGCAGCGGCGCTGACCTCGCGAGTGGTGACGTACGCTGACTTTGGCACCCGGGTGACGGATGTCTCGCCGCTCATGGTGCCTCTCGGGGGATCGGTCCGGCCCGAGCTGCACCTGAGAGTCGCTCCTGCGCTCAGAGGTGTTTTCGCCGTCGAAGTTGAGGCTCGCGTTGCACAGCCTCAGCCGCAGAGCCGCACATCGACTCAGGCGCTCCTCGGTGAGGAATCTACAGCCTCCGAACGGCATGGCCATGCTCCCGGAGTCGACGAGGATCCGCGAGACGCTGACTCGCCACCCCCTGGGGCTGCAGACAGTGCGTTGCCGGATTTCCCCGCTGGAAGCCATACGGCCTTGAAAAGCGGGGCTACATTCTTCCGACACGACTCTCCCAAAACCATCTTCGTGATCGGCCGCCGTGGTCCTGGCTTGAGCCCAGGCGTGCCGCTTCCTCGGCTCCCAGCCTCATCAACCGAGTGGCCCAGCCTTCCGCCGGCCGGGCAGGCAGAGCAGTTTGCCATCGCGTTGATCCAAGCAGCAGGTACCGGGCCAGCTGAGCTCATCAATACGTCCATCGCTGTTGCTTCAGGCACTGCAAGCAGCGTCCTTGCACGGGCGACCTGCGATGTTGTGGCCCTAGCGGCAACAGCATGCGCAGTCACTGCTCCAAGTGACCGCCTAGGTATCGTCGAGGCAGTGGACGAAGCTTCTCGCGGGCGTCTGACCTCATCACTCCTTGACAGAGCCGCTGCTTCGCTCGGGAACCCAACAGGTGGTGCCCGTCTCTCTGGATGTCTTGCCGACGCGTCATTCAGCGCTGGCACTCCGAATGATAGGGCCTTTGAGGCCATGTCCCGCGCCGTAGACCTTTTGGTGCTTGGGGCCACCTCACCCGACCAAGCCAGTCAGGGTTCGTCGCTTTTTGCCCCCGTGCTCCCGCTTCTTGCCAGTGACGGAGAGGTATACCCGGTCGCTCAAGCTTCCTTGCAGCTGCTTCTTGAAGGCCAGACCGAAGGTGATTACACATTAAGCGAGGCTGGCCGAGCAACGATGCGACGTGCCATGCAGCTTCTCCGCCAGGGATCAGCCCACGCCGCGGCCCCTGGCCATGCCGACGCGAATGTATTGCTCACCACGATCTTGCCCGCGAAGACGGAGGCAAGCGAGGCTCTGGGCGCAGTCTTTGACCTCCTGGCTTCTCAGGCTGCGGACCACGGGTCGGCCTCGCTCGCGGCAACGGGCCTGTCTCGAGCCATTCGCATCCTCCTTGCCACGCAGCCAGCTGCCCACGCCTTTGATTTCGAGGCATGGGCAGCAAGGACCAAACTCGCCGACGGCGCTCCCTCGGAGGCTCAACTTCACGACGCGGAGCGGCAGGTCATGTTCACAGCACAGGCCCGTCCGATCGTCGATGTGATTTGCGGTTGCATCGAGGGGCGAGGCCCAAGGGCCGCGCGATCAGCAATGGCTTCGACGCCAGAAGAAGTGCGGCTTGCCAGCTTCAGCCTTCCCGCCTCGGCTCTGGCGGCTGTGCCAGTTCTGCTTGCCGTCCATGCAGTCAGGTCTGCCGTCGCTGTTCCTGCTAGGGTGGGGTCGCCCCTCAGCGCTGTGCGTCCCTCGTCGTTCCCTGCCAGTGCTCCTGCAGCGCCAGACGTGGCAGGTGCTGAGCCGGCGTCACCAGGGCCCGGCACTTCCACACGTGGCAGCCCAGAGCGGGAACTGGCGCGCGAAGCCGCCCTTTCCGTCACCCAGGCAGACATTGATGACGCAATGCACCAGATCCTCGCTGGGTCTCGAGAGCGTATGCCCGTCCTTGTCGAGCTCGTCCTTCGATCTGGCCACATTGCGAGCCTGGCGGCAGCAAGAAGCAGTCCTTTGGCCGCGCACATGGTCGAGGCAGATCAACGGGGTCTTGCCGACGACTTTGTCCGGTGCACCCGTGTTCTGACCGGCGCGGTGTCAGGCCGCGAGTCTCATGTGTCAGCTGCATGCCGTGAATTGCTGGCTGCGTGCTGTGAAGTTGTCACGACCTCGACAGCAACGCACAGCCTCGTGCTTGGGCTCCGATACTCGACCATGTGGGTCGTCGCTGAGGCCCTTGGTGCCGTCCTTGCACGGGAAAAGCCGCTGATCCGTGGCCCAGAAGGCCCACGCAGAATCCTGCGAGTCAACGAGAGCATGCTGACTGAGCAAGCCAAGTTCCGCGTCCTTTGCGAAGACACCCTGCACATCTCGCACTTCATTCTTGACGCCATCGCGGGCCAGTCCGTGCGTGACGCCATCGGCCCCCTGTTCGACGACGACTTCCTCTGGCAAGCGATCGCCTCCGCTGACCGGTTCGCCAAGGGGCGACGAAGCCCTTCGCTTGCGGCCTCAGCTGCCTTTTCGGAATGCTCAAGTATTCCTGCGCTATTCGAGCGGTACGGAATCGATGAGCGCACATCGGTGGAGGTCCTGACAGCGTTGTTTGAAGCCAATAAGATCTCTCGGGACCCGGCGCGGAAGAGACTGGATGTTGCTTCTGCAACATTTGGTCTGGTGGAGACTCTGATCGAAGCCTCGTTCTCGGCCGAGCGAGCTGAGCGAGCCGATGCGGCTGGCATCTCAGTGCCTGAGCTCGAGGCCAACTTCCAGACAGCCAAGGTGCGCTTTCGGGCCTGCGTCATGGGCCTTATGCGAATGGGAGCTGCGGCCACCAAGCCCAGGTACTGGGAGGCCAGAGGTGCCCGGATGTACCCGGCCCTGATGGCGCTTCATAATGCTGCCGCGTTGGCAAGGCTCGCGGGTGGCATCAAGCCGATGCCCATCTGCGACTTCATCATCGAGTTCTGCGACGCACCATCCGCTGAGTGCCTGCCGGCAGTGGAGGCGATGGTTGGCACGATCACGTCGCTGGTGTCGCGCTGGCAGCTGGCGGTCGGACGTCCGGAGCTCGTTCCTGGAGTTGTTTCTCTGCTCCACTGCCTCGCTACAGCGTCAGCGCCTCGCGGCCGGGCCGGGCTGAGTCACGCAGAGATCATCGAGAGAAGCGCTGCGCTGGCAAGCGCTTGCGTGGAGCTGTCACGGGTGCCGCTTGACATTGCCAGTGCGGGCACCTCACCCTCGTGGCAAGCATCGGCAGTCGCAGATGCTGCCGTGGTGGCGGTGCTTTCACGCCGGGCAGCCGTGAGCACATCGGCAGCAGCTGAATCCTGCGCCTCGGATGAGGACGGCCTTGAACCAGCCGACAAAGCTGCAGCGCCTGGCGAGCGGCAGAAGATTGTCAAGAATCGCCTCCGGCAAGAGGCTTTGCGGCTCATCGCCAGCGGCCCAGCCCATGGCATGCGTGTTGAGGCTGCAGCAGCGTGCGCAGGCGCTGGTCCAGAGACTGGAGACCGGGGCAGGCCGGTGACAGTTGGGGCTGCCATCGTGGCGCGTTTGAGCTCCGTGCTCTCGAGGTCTGCGATGAATGGAGCTGAGCTGTCACCGGCAGGCTGCCGCGTCGATGATGTGGCAGCCCAGCTTGCGGAGGCCCTCGTCCTCTCAGGTCTCGGAGAGGCCAGCACCACACCCAGCGCGGTCGTCGCCGCTGCCCGGGCGCCTCCACCGCCTGGGCCGCCTGGCATTGTTCCGCTTTTGCCTTGGTGGAGAGCACCTGCGTCTGTGATCAGCGCGCTCCTCGGGAACGGCCTGCCGTGCGACCGTCACATGGCCAGGGCGCTGAGTGCTGCATCGTCGTTGATGGAGGCTTCCGGCCTCCTTCGCCTAACTGACCGACTCGAGGAAGCCCGAGACCATTCGGCTTTGCCGATGCGCCGTGTGGTGCTGACGCATTGGACCAGCGCCGTGGCGACGCTTGCCAGGTCCGAAAGCCTGGTCCGTCGCTGCACCACCGCAGATTCGGGCCCTCACGCTGGCATGCCTAGTCTCGACGACCCATCTGCCTGCGACGACCCCGTGGACGATGATGCTTTCAGCGACACAGCAGCTGACCTCACCACGCCGCCAGATCGAGCATCCGCCCGACGGGCCGCCCTCGCCCGAGAATCGTCACCGACAGGCTGGGCAGCATGGGCTCGGTTCCACCCTCCGGCTGCTCCTTGCGCTGAAGAGGCGGTCGGTGATGACGGCGCAGACGACCGAACGGGTGACTGGGGGGCGGCAGCCGACCCTGATGCTGGTGGCAGGTTCGAGGTGGACGACTCTGAAGCCAAGGCAGCATCAGAGCGCGATGCAGAATCGGATCGCCAGCTCAGTGCCCGTGCCGCCAAGCTCTCGCTCCGCCGCTGCGCCCTTGCGCAGAACGCCGCTCGCCGCAATCTGCTTCGGTTCGGCCTTCTGCATCTTGGTGGCCATGGCCCGTCAAGGCCCCGCGACCGTGCTCCGCCCGAGAGCTTCGGAATGCGCCATTTCCTTCCACTCGAAGGGGCCCTCAGCCTTGCGACATTGGAAGCCGTCGCGATGCTCGAGGCCATCGCGCGCTGCCATGGGAATGTCACACTCCATGACGACCTTGACCCAGCTTGGGATGTTGCTACCGGCAGCGACGTCTCATCCGCTGAAGCACGCTCGGACCGGTACTACCAACGCCCTGCCGGCGTGCTGGGGGTCTCATCCCCGCTGCTCGTGGCTGAGCCGGGACTCGGTGTCGTCGGAACTACCGTTGCACGCGCGCTCTCCGGCGCGTCGGCCGCAAGTGACGCTCGGTTCGTCTCCCTCCTGGCTGGTGCCGGGGAAGCCGCTCTTGAAGCAGCCCTGATGGAAGTTGATCGGCTCGCGGCAGCTATTCCTTCGACTGCCCAAGCCTTGGCTGCCAGGCTTGAGGTTGTGGCGTCTGGCCTACGGGAGGAGAGTGCCGCGTCGGCCGGTCCTGCTGGCGCGCCAGGGGACTCGGCAGGCTCGGCAGCAAGCGAGCCCGCAGCATCACCGCCACCATTGCCGTCTGTGCACGGCGGTGCAAGTGATGCGCGCGCCGCCCCCGTCAGCGACGCCCCGCGTGGCACCACGCGCGCAGAACGTGAGTCTGGCGAACGGAGGCTTTCAGTCCTGGAGCTCGTGCGACGTCGCTTGCAGGCTGCTCACGAGGTGACCTCTCGCAGCAGACGTGGCGCCGCGCCTGCTGATGGGCCCGGTGATGGGAGTTGCAGGGACGCCGGATGTGTCGGCGACGGGGCTGCCGGCGATGCTCCGGCTGAACCTCCGAGCGTGGCTGCCCCCGCGGCTGAGCTCGAGGACAGGTGGCCCCTGCGACTCGACCATGCGTTGATGACCTCGGTGGAGCTGCTCAGGCTGCTGCACGGGCTCAAGGCCCACGTCAGAGCACCGTCCCACTCCATCACGATGCCAGGAGCAGCGTCCGGATGGGCAGACGTCTTACGGCTGAGAGCCGGCAAGCACGACCGTCACACGCCCCCTTACGCAGCGGTCGAGGCTTGGATTGATGAGCGCATTCGCGACGTCTCCCAGGCCCTCACATCCGTGCCCGTCGAAACCTTGCCAGAAGCGCTACGCCGCGAGCTTGACGAGCTTGGTGTTTCGGCTCACGGTGCAAGGAAGAGCCAGGGCGCCGATCACAGCTTCAGCGTGATCACGGACTCGTCATCACGAGCAGCAAGGACAACGGGCCTGGGCAACGCGTACGACGACGACGACGACGACGACGACGCGGAACTTACCATCCTGGCCACGACCGGTGCTCACAACTCTGGCCCGGCGGGGGATGACGACGCGTTTGACCGGCTGGACGAGGCGAACAACGGTTTCGAAGCATATGAGCAGCACCTCGATATTGAGGGCGAACGGGGGCTGAGCGAGTTCGCGGATGACCTGGACAGTGGAGGCAGGGACCACTCCAGTGTTGCAGGCGCAGGCAGTGTTTTCATCGACCCAGCGCTGCTCTCTGGAACCTTCAGTAGATTCGGAAGCTTTGGCAAGGTCCGCTCGCCCTTTGGCCTTCTCGACGCGTCGCTGCGCTTGGGAGCAAAGCGCAGCGGGGCAGGCGCGCATGGCGCCGGCATGCGCGAACGGGAGCTTCGGGACGACACCGATGAGGCTACCGGACGTTCGATGCGAGCAGTGGGCCCAGGCGCCACCGGGAATGCTCGCAGCGAAGGTCGGCGCGACCGCCCGGACCTGGTGGTCGACCGCCCCGACGGCAGCCCGGCTGATGACTCTGAGGGTGTGGTCTATGAAGTCAAGGCAGATATCTCCGCGGAGGAGCGCCGCGCAATGAGAGATGCCACCGCAAAGACCTCGATGATCGACGACTTTATGCGCAAGCTCAAGTCAAGCGCTGGGGATGCGACTGCCACGATGCGTCCTGACGTCGAGTGGTCACGCCTCGGCCTCAGACCCGGGGCCAAGCTCGATAAGACTTCGTATGGCCTCCTGACACGCCTTCCTGCGTTCCTGCGCGTGCGCAGCCAGCTCCTTGCGGACCTCCGCACTCGAATGATGCGCCTCCCAGCCTCCGGCCGCCGCCGTGTCTTCGAGTTCTGCCTCCTCGTCGACAACTCGGGCTCCATGGACGGCGCCGCCGGCCGACAGGTCCGGATCACTCTGACCCTCCTCATGGAGGTGTTCCGACGCCTGGAAGTCGACTTCAGCGTCATCCGATTCGGCAAGAGCCAGCGCCGGCTCAAGCAGATCGACGACCCGCTCTCGTCGCTCCGCGGCGAGTTCGTGGTGGAGGCGCTTACGTTTGATGAGGGGACGCACCTGCGCTCCGGCGTCCAGGCGGCAGTGCAGCACGGCTTCTACCGCTCACGGCCCCTCCCTGCCGGTGTGGTGGTCTCCCGGTCTATCATCATCATGTCCGACGGTTTTGTGGAGACTGGCGGGGAGGAGCGCGTCAAGTACGAGGCTCTGCTCATGGAGGCGCAGGAGAGCCTCCGTGGCAAGGTTCGCATGTGTTTCCTCGGTCTGATGGAGCGCTTCGCGGAAAAGAACCGCGACCAGATCATGGAGGGGATGAACTTCCTCACCGGCGGCATCACCGGCAAGGCCAGGGAGAACCGGTCCATCGCTATCATTGAGCCGGGGAAGGAGCGGGACATGGTTCCGAGCGTCTGCACCCTCGTTGGCGCTCAGATCGGCCTCATGGTCAAGGATGCCGCCGAGGCCGAACGGAGCGAGCCTCCCGCGCCCAAGGTCAGCAGCTCGGGAGCGGCGGCAGCCTCGGCTGCAATGGGCGCTAGGCGGGACGCTGACCCGCTAGCGGGCAGCAGCTATGTCGCGAGGCTGCAGACCGCGAGGCGTGACCCGATCGACGATGCCCCCGCTACAACCGCCAGCGGGCCAGCTCGTCGCCAAGTGCGGCCCCGCGAGGCTGCTGCTGCAGCATCGGCGTCGTCCGGTCACCGGGCTCCCGCGTCCGGTCTTGACTTTGACGACTTGGCAGGCCTGGACGAGGACCCGGGTGCAGCAGCCGGCGTGGTCGCTCCCTCGGCTGCTCCTCCCGGAATGCGCGCCCCGCTGCCTGTAGTCATCAGGGACGACCCAGACAGCGGCATCGCGGCCCCGCGAGCATTCGACTTTGCCCGCACTGATGCCCCCATCCCTAAGCTGGACGAGCTCACAAAGGCCGGTGTGTCCCTGCCGCCCGTGGAGTACGCCCAGGACGCTCTGCTCCGCTGGAGGCAAGAGGTCACGGAAGAGTTCACGCGACTCGGCCGTCTGGGCAGCACTCCCGAGGATTCCAGGGAGGAGAGGCAGATTCGTGCCGCCTCTGCTGAATGGTCTGCGTTCGAGGCGCGGGACACAGGGACGGGTGGGCCTCGCCTGGTGCCACAGCTTGCCGACGCCCTTGCTGAGTCGCTCTTCACCGTGAACCGTTACACGAGGCGCAAGCCCGACGTCCGCGGCTCCAGCCTCAGCATGCGCGGCCTCATCCGCTTCCTCCTCACCAACGGCTCCTACAAGAAGATCTACCAGCGGCCCCTCGCCGGCCCCAAGCGGGAGTACAAGATCTGCGTCGCCTTCGACCGCTCCGCCTCGATGATGGGCGGCGCCGCGCGCATGAGCGCGTACGCTGTCTTCGCCTTCCTCGCCGCCGTGAAGAGCGTCGGGCTTGACGCCAGCACCACCATCCTCGCCTTCGGTGACACCGTGGAGCTGATCAAGCCGGACGGTATCCCCCTCGATGCCAGGGCCGTCTATCGACTTCTACTGGCCTGCCAGCCCAAGATGAGCTTCTCGGAAGCTGGGTCGTTTGATGCCGACGCGATCGCTGTGGCCACCGGGCTGATGCGAGCCTCTGCCGCACGCGGACCTTCCAAGCTCTTCCTCTTCACTGACGGGTACTCCTCCCGCCCCAGCCGACTCCCCTTCACCCTCCAGGCTGCAAGCGACAGCGGCATCGATGTCATTGCCCTCGGTGTTGGGACCGGCACAGCGGGGTCTGGGCTTCCTGCGGCCTTCCAGCACTGGGTCGCCGTCGATCAGCCGACGATGATGCCCCGAGCGCTGACGGCGTGGGCATCAGGTCGGTCCGGCGGGGCGTCCGGTTCCGGGAGCGGAAGTGGGGTCGCAGAGGACCGAGGTGGCGCTGCCATGGAAGCGGCACTCATGGTGGAAGCAGCCGCCGCCGTCCGTGCCGGCAACGCGGACATGACCATGGACGATGCGTTTGAGCGCCGCAGCGGCGTGTTCACCAACCTTGCCGAGGAGCTGGACGGTGACACGTCAATGTTCGTCAAGACAAGCGAGGGGTCTGCGGAGTGCGGCGGGGGAAGCCTGGGCATCGATATTTTGTTCGCAATGGACACCACTGGCTCCATGGGAAGATGGATTGCCTCGGGCAAGGAGCACATCACCCGCATCACGGCCGAAGTAAAAAGCTTTGTCGCCAAGAAGTCCAAGGCCACCAGGCTTCGAACCGCGTTCATCTCGTACAAGGTAAGTCGCATTGCCAGAAAGCTGCCCACGCCTTGAGCACACGATCGACGTTGTTCCGGCGGGCCCGGCTTGACAGGTTCCCGCTTTTTGTGCCCGATGCTGCACTGTTTCGGCTTCGCACATGCTCAAGTGTGCTCGCTTGTGTTTCCTTGCCTCTCGCGCTCGCAGGACTACGACTCGGCCGGGCGAACCACACCGAATCAGATTGATCACATCGACTTCACGGAGGACACCGCAGCAGTGTGTGCCAAGGTCAATGCTCAGTCTGCAAGTGGTGGAGGCGACGGCCCAGAGGACATCTGCGGCTGCTTCCGTCAAGCATTCCGCCTTGACTGGCAGGCAAAGGCCAGGTTCCTCATTCTGATCCTGGATGCCCCCTGCCACGGGTCCGAGTTTCACTCCTGGGGCGACAGGTAAGTGAACTTGCGGCGCCCTGCCACCCGTTGCCGAGGTTTGCTCGTACTGATTCTCAGCAGCTTGACTCTCCGCCTGATCACTGCCGTCCCGTTTCCCCCTCAGCCATCCTCGTGGCGATCCGGGCGGTGACGACCCGCGCGAGCAGCTCAAACGGCTCAAGGCAGACGGCGTGCGAGTCATGGTGACAGATCTGTCTTCCAACCTGTCGACGATGATGACAAAGTTTGAAGGCGCCTACAACGACGCGGACACCTCCGCTCCTGGCGCGTTCAAATTGACCAGGCTCAAGATCGGCTCCGATCCCACCAAGGACGTGGATGAGTTTGTCAAGGCGGTGTCCGAAGACATCAAGACAACCCTCATGGTAAGACAAGCTGCGCAACTGCCTCGTGTCGATGGCCCTGATGAAGAGGGGGACGGCTCAGCAGCCGCCGGCCGCGCAATACGGACTAACGCCACTGCGATGTTGTGTGCTGCGTGTGCCATTGACGCAGGCGGACTTCTTTTGAGGTCAACAGGAAGCGCTCGGGCCTGGTGCCAAGCTGCCAGCACCGATGCGAGAGCCTTTCAAGGGGCGCCGCGGCGTTTGCTACCGACATGCATGCGTCCGCGTCCACACTCTGCCTCGTCAGCAACAGCCACGAGGCGAGGGCTCGGCCGCCCCAGGGACAAGCAATGAACTGAGTGATGACCTGACGACTGAACGAACGAATGGTGACCGTCCGTCCACACACCCAAGCTGCATCGCTGCCGTTGCGATTCACGCCCGCAGGTCTGGGGGTCCTCACCGGATGCCGCGCTCGCGCCTGGCCCGTGCCCCGCCAGCATCTGCTCAATGCAGCCACGGAACGTCAGCGATCGAGCCATCCACTCAAGCGCAGCTCACTTGGGGATGCCGCAGCTCGGACCGCCGTCACCTGCACCCACTGACCGTCGAGCGGCGCTGCCTGCTGCCAACACCGCCCCACCTTCTGGAGTCTGGCAGTCACCGCTGCTTCGAGCTCCATCGGTCCTGCACCGGCAATTCCGAACACAAACGGTCGCCGGCGCCCCGCCGGCTCCGAGTGCTAATCTCGTGCCTGCGGACCCGCCGGCAACAGCCACCGGGCGGCTGCTCTCTTGCCGCTCGCGCGACTGTTCGCACCCGCTCATGCTGTCATGTCGGTCCCACCGCTCTCGAATACCTTCTCCATGCTGACGACGCCGCAGCGGCAGTGGGGCAGCCCAAGGAAGAAGCACATCACCAGGTTGCCGCAGCATCCGCTGCTGTGCATAACCTCGAATCCTTTTCGCTCGTACAGGCGCTGCGCGGGGTTCCCGGCCACGACGCCAAGCGAGAGGAACTCCGCGCCCCGAGCCACAGCGGTTGCCTCGCACCACCGAAGCAGCACGGAACCGACACCCTTGCCCCGCGCCTCCGATAACACACACAGCATATGCAGGTAGCACTCGCCGGGGCGAAGCGTGTGCATCTGCCTCTCGTCCCACGATCGTGGCATTCCGTGCTCCGCCATAATGGCAAGCCCAACGACTCGGTCTTCAACCTCCCGTACGGCCACTGCGCTCACAAGGAGCTTCTCCGGTTAATCGATGCATTGCTCCCCGAACCTGAGCGCGCTGGATGGGCAGCAGCGGTACGACAAGATGCCGCACAACGCCTTTCGCGCGCCGAGAAACTCGTTCTGCGTCGCCGCCGCGCCAGCGAACCGGGCTTCGGTCATGACCTCGATGTGCACCTCTGGGCGGGGCGCCGAAGCCGAATCCTTGCCGCGAGCAGCCATCGGGCCGGACAAACGTGTGCTGAGCGGGTTTCCTGGACCTGCCGGACCTGACCGTTGACCCCATCATTCTATTTGACTATCACAAAGTCCACGGAGCAGGCTTTCCATCATTCTATTTGACTATCACAAAGACCGCGGAGCAGGCTTTCTCCCGCGAGCGGCCTACCAGCCGCATCGGCGATCCTCAGGGGTGGCAGTCGAGGTGGGTGCGGCTGCACCAGTGCCGTGCGGTGCTGCGGCGGGGCAAGGCACCGATCCGTGACCAGAACATGGGGAACGAGACGGCCACGGCTTCGGGCAACGGCGCGAGGCGGGCGCAACAGGAGCACAACTCACAGCACGGGTTCCAGGCCGAATGCAAAGCACACGGGCGCGGCCCTGCCGCCCCCGCCGCTGTCACTGCTGCCTCAGCAGCGGCACACGCAACAACGAGCGGCATGCCCGGCCGGCCCAGCGTGCTGAGGCAGCCCGAGTTGTCAGACCCGAACCGTCCTCACGACCCTCCCTCGAAGGTCAAAGAAGGCAACGCTCACAGGATCGAGGGGCGAATAGACGCCAGGCCTCGACGGAGGCCCGGGCCGGCTGCATCCCGAGCCTGGGGCCGCTGTTGTCAGCGACTGCCAGCCTTCCGGCGCTTCCCAGCCAGGGCACCGCCAGCGGCAAACACCGAGGCGACGCCGAGGCCGACAACGATGGGAAGCACCGCCGCAGGAAGCGCCGCTCGGTCCCCCGCGTCCAGCACGATGGCAGGCCAGAGCGCAGCGGCCACAAAGGCCGCCATGAGCAGGCCCCAGCCCGAGCACGCGAAGCCGACACTCCACGCCAGCGACCGTCCCCCATAGCACAGCGCCGCCGTGCACACGAGCAGCGGCCGTGCCGCCCAGCACGCCACACTGGTGTCGCCGCTGGCCAGCTGGAGGCAGCGCGCCGCACACACGGCCGAGAGGGCTCCAAGCGCCACGGCGGTCCCGAGCAGTGCCGAGCCCGCGCCTCCGACGTCCGCCGCACCGGCCCAGACTAGGACCGCCACAGCGCACGCGGCGCCGACGACGGCGCCCGCCGCCACGCCCGGCCGGACCAGGTCCGAGCACGAGTCACCGTCACGGAAGCTGTCCAGCCCGGCGGTGTAGCGCAGCCGGCAGCACCCCAGGCCGGTGCCTGCGAGCGCAAGGAGCAAGGCAAGGGGCGCTGCCGCCTCCAGCCACGGCAGCTCTGGGAAGCGCCCCTCAGCCTTGCCTCCGAGCCCGGCTGCCTGGGCGGACGCGCTGACTCGGGCCGCGGCCGTTTGGGCCGTACGTGAGCACCGGGAACTCGGCAAGCGCCCCGGGGTCGTGCTCGGCCCCAAATCCGGCCGCGCCGCACGACGCAACGGTCGCGACGCCTGAGGCGCAGGCACCGCAGGGGAAGCGCCGCCCGGCGTCCTCGTGCGGGTGGGTGCAGTGCCGGCACGACCCGACGGCGGGGTCGTCGTCCCAGCTCGCCCAAGGGTTCCTCGCCCGCCCCGTGGCCCGCCAGTACGTGCCGCAGGGCGGGGCCTCCGGCCGCACGAAAGCGACCCGGCGGCGGCGACGACACCCCAGAGCACAGACCCCGCCGCCAGGCATGCGGCGTGGGCTGCGGGGAGCCACACGGCGAGGAGCATCGGCAGCGCGCCGCCGCGGCCGCTCGCGAGCATCGCGATGCCCGAGAGGCACGCGGCCGCGACGGCCGGCGCCGCGGCCACCCACGCGCGCTCCGACCACCAGCGAGCCATGGCGAACCATGCCCGGCATCACCCGCTCTCCCGCAAGGCATGCTCCGTCTCCGGACCGAGAGGCGCGATTTGCCAGATGCGGCGCACGTCGAGCGCCACGTAGGCTCGGCGGAGCGCGTGGGCGTGGACGGCCGCCCGCCGCGCCGCATCGTGCCGCCAACCCGCTGTCATGGCGATCGCCGCCCGCCTGTTGTCGGCGAGTCCCCCGCCGAGGTCGACGAGCGCTGCGCGGCCGCCCTTTCCGCCGGCGTTGCTGCGGTGCTGCGCGGCGTGCTCCGGCACCCGAAGCCCGTCGCCCGCCTCCACGTCTGGATCCGATCCCGGGTCCTTGTTCGGGCGGCCGGCCGCGTGCGCCTTGCTGTGCCGATCGATGAGCGGCCTCGACGGGCGGTTCCTTCGCTCGGTGGTCGCCGGCTCCAGGCCGAAAATAGCGTCGAGACTGAGCCGGTCCCGGGGCAGCCGAAAGTCCCGAACCGGGTGGAACAGCCATGGCCGCGCGGCGGGACACGCAAGCGAACGAGGCAGCCTCCTTCGGGAGCAGCATGGAAGCGATGCGCCGGACCACC